>Ga0316204_10005988_pt1 | contig 19308 bp, 13 predicted proteins | sample 6monrhotite_MG_2_FD_205661 | JGI IMG/M metagenome (GOLD analysis project Ga0316204, IMG submission 205661) | Microbial mat bacterial communities from mineral coupon in-situ incubated in ocean water Damariscotta River, Maine, United States -... | ecosystem: Environmental > Aquatic > Marine >...
TAAAAGTGTGAAGGGCAAGGGTAGCGTTTTTAAGTTTTCAATTGTTCTAGAAAAAAGCCAAACATCACAACAGGTTTTACCTCAGATAGATGTAAATAAACTAAATTTACTGATTGTTGATGATAATGCCACAAATTGTGAAGTATTAAGGGTGCAGCTTGAACATTGGGGGGCTACGGTTACTGAAGCACATAGTGCCAAACAGGCATTGAAAATTTGTGATGATAGAATTAATAATATAAATAATAATTTTTTTGATATTGCTTTTCTTGATATGCAAATGCCAGAAATGGATGGAGAGCAGTTAGGCAGGGCTATTATTTCTGATGAGCGATTCAGTTCGATGAAACTGGTGATGATGACCTCAATGGGATTTCAGGAGGATGTGAATAAATTTGCTGAAATTGGCTTTAGTGCGTATTTCCCTAAACCTGCCACTACATCTGACTTATTTAATGCGCTAGCCGTTGTAGCAGAAGGCGGAGTGGTTTTAGATAATGTAGTTCCATTAGTGACTCATGAGTATTTACAAACATTGTCTCAAGATGGCGAACAGGCTGTTGATCAGGTAATAACATGGTCTGAAAATACTCGTGTACTTCTGGTCGAAGATAATCATGTTAACCAGTTGGTTGCACAGGGTATATTGAGTAATTTGGGTCTTGAAGCGGAAATTGCTAATCATGGCTTAGAAGCATTACATAGATTAAAATTATCTGATGATGATAAGCCTTACGATTTGATTCTTATGGATTGTCAAATGCCTGAAATGGATGGTTATGAAGCAAGTCGATCAATACGTTCGGGTAAGGGTGGTGAGCAGTATAGAAACATTCCTATTATCGCTATGACAGCTAATGCAATGCAAGGTGACCGAGAAAAATGCCTTGCTGCCGGGATGAGTGATTATTTAACTAAGCCAATTGATTCAGACGCCCTGTTAAACAAATTGAAACAGATTTTAATACCAGGTTTAGTAAAAACTTCGAATAACCCTGTCGTAAATAAAGATGTTTCTACTGAAAGCGAATTGCTGATTTGGGATAAAGCCGCAGCACTTCACAGGCTAATGGGTAATGGAGATTTGCTAAATACAGTAATTGATATTTTTATTAAAGAAACCCCTGACCGAATTAACGAGCTGGAACAGGCAATTAATAAAAGTGACAGTGATATAGTAAGTAGTGTTGCTCATAGTTTAAAAGGCGTAGCTGCAAATATCAGCGCTCTCGAACTACAAAAAATTGCGGCTGATTTAGAGGCTAGTGGCAGAAATATGGATATTGATAAAGCAGCAATTTTATTTTCAGATTTAAAAGTATCAACTAGGAATCTCCTGGTTTTATTGGAAAAATATTCATCTAATTGTAAAATTCATATACCTGATTTAAAGCAGGAGGATTTTATAAGAATATTAAGTGACTTAAATAATAAATTGATGAAAAGTGAATTTATTTCAGCGCAGGAATTAATACCTTTACAGGGGGCACAAACAGGTGTTGATAACCTTGTAATAAAACTGATTGAGTGTATTAATAATTTTGATAATCGCTCGGCATTAAAAATAATTAAGGAAATTGAAAGTCTACAGAAATTGCAGATATCAAGCGCCTCGGATGAATCATGAATGACTAATAAACCGCTTATATTAATAGTTGATGATGAAGCAGCAAATATTCAGGTATTAGCTGCGTGTCTTAATGATGATTATAGAATTAAAGTAGCGATGTCAGGTGAGCAGTGTCTGTCATTGTTACAGGAAGATGAAATGCCAGACTTAATTCTACTGGATATAGAGATGCCTGGAATGAATGGTTATGATATTTGTAATCAGCTAAAAACTAATGATGTAACGGCTGACATTCCGGTGATTTTTGTTACGGCCAAAGATAATGAAAGCGATGAAGAAAAGGGGTTTAATTTAGGTGCCGTCGATTATATAACAAAACCGGTAACACCCTCTATAGTTAAAGCGCGTGTAAATACACACGTTACTTTAAAGCGCCAACGTGACTTATTAGAGAATATGGCCATGCATGATCAGCTAACGGGGCTTTATAATAGGCGTTATCTATTTGAAGTTTCTAGCCATAAAGTAACAAGGGCTTTACGTCATAATCAAAAATTGAGCTTGCTTATGATGGATATCGATTATTTTAAAAACATTAATGATACGCATGGCCATGCTGCGGGTGATGAAATTCTAAAATCGGTCTCAATAGTTTTGGGTGAGTATAATAGAAAAGAAGACCTGGTGGCTCGATTTGGCGGTGAAGAGTTTGTTGTTTTACTTGAATACTGTTCTTTAGAAGATGCCAAATCAAAAGCTGAAGATATTAGAGGAAAAGTAGAAGGCTTAAATCCACTAGGTATACCCATATCCATTAGTATTGGTGTTGCCCTGCTTGCAGATAATAATGAGGACTTTGCTGGATTATTAAAACGTGCGGATGATGCCTTATATCAAGCTAAAGACAATGGTAGAAACTGTGTTGTATTAAGTGAAAATGCAGATTTTGTTTAAATAGACCTGCTTGGTCTTCCTCCAGATATTTACTACAATTCAATGTATCTATAGTAGTGAATGAGTATTGTTTTTTTCTTCTTACGGAGAACAGGTTACTCTGGTATTATCTATAATCCGAATATAAATACCATCAGGGAGCAGTAACCTAATGATTAAACTTTCACAAATTATACTATCAGCACTATTGGCGATATCAGTTATAAGTTGTAGTGATGATATTGATCCATCAACACTGAATTCAGAGCAAAAAGCGCTATATAACCCTGATCGTCCAGATGCAGACAGGGATCAGGATGAAACACGTATGGCTGAACAGATGTTATCTATAGCTGCTGTTAAGCCAGGAATGATTGTAGCTGACCTGGATGGCGGAAGTGGATATTATACTGAGTTATTTAGTAGCCTGGTTGGTGATAAAGGTAGAGTTTATCTACAAAATGGTCAACGCTTTGTTTCAGGTCATAGTGATAAATTAGACGCACGCTTAAAAAATGGTCGATTGGCTAACGTAGAACGAATTGATAGTGGATATAAGGAATTAAATCTACCAGAGAATATTGATTTAATCTTTATTTCACTGGCATTTCATGATGTCTATGTCTCACAAAATAAAGAAGAATGGAATGCCGATATTCCGGCGTATTTTGCGCAAATAAAGAATGCCCTGAAAGAAGGTGGAAGATTAATGATTATTGATCACTCTGCTGCAAAAGGAACGGGATCTGCATCGGCAAATAAATTACATCGAATAGAAGAAGACTTCACACGTGAAGCATTTGAAGATATTGGCTTAACTGTCGTGTCTTCTAGTGATGTACTTAGAAATTCGAGTGATGACCCGACAGTTAGTATATGGAATGATAAAGTTAAAGGTAAAACGGATAAGTTTATTCTTGTATTCAGTAAAACGGCAAGTGATAAGTAACAGGGCAGTTAATCAGGAATGACAGGTTATATCAGGGGGCTGGATGGCCTGAGAGCGTTTGCTATCTTATGGGTTATGTTTGGTCATGTAAGCTGGGGTTCAAAATTTACTGCAACCGCTGATTATCATAAATTGATAGAGTTAGCAGCAAAAACTGGCTGGATTGGTGTTCAGTTATTTTTTGTGATTTCAGGTTTTCTAATTACTAAAATATTATTACAGGGAAAAGGACGACCTAATCAGCTTCGACATTTTTATATTCGAAGAAGTTTGCGCATATTTCCTGTTTATTATGTCACTCTAATCTTACTCTTTATTGTTATTCCTTCTTTAGGTTATTCGCTCAACTGGCTCTCTGCAGAAACAGAGAATCAGGGCTGGTACTGGTTATATTTAAACAACTGGCTAAGGCCCTATATAGATAATAAAGGTTTTTCACACCTATGGTCTTTAGCTATAGAAGAACAATACTATCTTGTCTGGCCGTTTTTTGTGATTTTTATGAACAAGCAATGGTTAATTAGAATTTGTTTGGCTATGATTTTATCGGCCCCTATTATTCGATTTTTATTGTTTTATTATTTTCAGACAGATGTTGAGGGTGTTGGGGCAAGAGCTGCTTATGATTTTACCTTTTCCAGATGGGACTCAATTGCACTAGGTTCGTTATTAGCGGTGTTGATATCAAACCAGTCAGGTATCGACTGGATGAAAAAGTACGCCAGTAAGATACTCATTGTTTCAGTTGTATTAACAATAGTGCAATTAGTTCTTTTTCGTAATTTTAGTGCAGTAGGTCAAGGTGGTGTTGAACTACTAAATCAAACTGTTTCAGCCTTTACCTTTTTTGCACTGGTGTTTATTGTAGCTTCGAACAATAAGGCCTGGTATATCAGCCTTCTGGAATTCACGCCAGTCAGATTAATCGGCAAATACAGTTATGCAATGTATATATTCCACTTACCAATAATGATTGTCTGGTTTAGTTATTTTGTACCCAACTATGAAGGCGTGTCAGAAGTGGGTGTTCTCATGCAGGTATTATTGAACTATTTAATTGTATTTACGCTGACTTTTACTCTAGCGGCTGTATCATGGCATGTGCTTGAGTACCCAGCGTTAAAACTAAAAAGGCGTTTTCAAGATTAATTTATTTCAATAACGACGTATTGAACTGTTAAATAAAGTACAAATCCTGATTTTAGAGGTTAGAGCTAATATCGTGATTTAATGTGTTCTACATAGAGCTTAATAAAATCATTTCTACATTTTAATGATGAAAATGTATGGTCTGCATTTGGTGATTCATATATGTCGAGTTGATTTGATTTAATCATACTATTTACGATTATTTTAGACTTATTCATTAGTAGTTTTTTACCAGGATCCCTTGAAGCAATAAAAAAACTGATATGTATATTATTTTGTATATATTTTTTTAGATCTTTAGTTAATCGGCTTCCTTTGTATATGCCGATTTTTTCAGCCACTGCCTGGAAATTAGATGTTAATGTTTTTAGTGTTTTCTGATAAATGAACCCTAGTAAGTAGATTAAATCTACTTTCCCCGATAGTAATTTTTTCCATTTTACTAGGCTTAACAAACTTTCACTATATTGTTGTGAGTCACGCAAAACCTGATAAGTTGGAATGGATTTCTGATTAGTAAAGCCATCACTGTAAAATCGTAGAGGATTAATAATAATAGTTTCTTTGATGTTGTACGAAACAGGTATCTTTAACCCGGCATGAAAAGCATTGTGAGCTCCCGAACAAATTCCTGAAATAATAAAACTATTAAATCCATACTGTGTTTTCATTAATTTTAAAATAATCGCAATATCGTGCATCGCGTATTCTGAATACGGATTATTTTCATTCTCAGGTTTGCCTAATACACTATCACCCAGATTACTTAAATCAAATCTAAGTACGGGGTAGCCTTCGGTTGCGAGTGTTCGTGCCAACTGTACATAAACACGATTAGGTCCAACTCGATGAACTGAGCCAGAATTAGTTAATATAATAAGAGGTTTAGATTTATCCTTATTCAATTCAGAATGAAAACTCAATATTCCCATAAGTTTATTTTCTGGGTCATAACATATTTGTTCGACTATTTCTGAATCTGGCTTGTTTGTTATTAATTTGCAGGCGCTTTGATTAAATGAGGTTTCATCCAGTGCTTTATTCTTGTTGTCAGTACCTAACCAGTTAATTATTTTGGTTATAGTAAGATCTGGCACGACTGTAAACTGGGGTTCTTCCATCATCTCTATATAACCTGTCATAGGGTGATGTTCTATATCGCTAATATTGTTTTTTTCTATAGCCGATTGCAGTTTGTTATTTTTTTGTAAATCATCACGTTCGATAATAAGGATATTATCATTAACATGATATTCCTGTTTTAATAAGTCTAATTCTTTTAATTCATGGGCAGTTTTATCGGTAATTATAAACCCGCCGCTATCGATATAATCTGGATTATCACCGCTGGAGTGCGATGCTAGTTTTTCTAATGTTTGCATTTCTCTGACATAGAGTCTGCCTTTAATACAGGGAGACCAGAGAATTAATTTATCAACCGATCTGGATTTGCAATAAGTGGCCGCAAGTGTAGCCCCCATTCGTAATCCGATTAGACATATTTCAGTTACACCTGTTTTTTGCTTTAATTCCTCAACGGCAGTGTCAATATTTTCTATAAATGTTTTTATACGATTAGCTTCAAATAAGTCTGAAAATGAATCGCCAGTACCGTGATAGTCGAAGCGAATATTAGCGTATCCACTGTAAGCTAGACTGTCAGATAAATGTCGAATAGTGCGATGAGTATGTGAGTATTCGTAACCAAGAGGATTGCAAATAACCACGCCCATTTTTGATATTTTTTTATCTTTAGGCAGGTGTATCCAGCTAAATACAGGTTCGTTATCATTATTTAACCAGCAAGGATATCGATTATGATCAGACGTATCATTTCTGTGATTATTGTTTACCTTGAATGTGTTTTCGGCTACATCAGTCATGCAATTTTATCTTAATTGATTTAGCTAAGTTTGTAGCCTCTATCTGGCCTCTAAATATTTTATCAGTTTGTGTTGTCTTATTGAGTTTGATTGTTTTCTCACAATTAGGGCATAAATGAAAATAATTATTTTCTGCTTGATAATTTTTAGCGGTGATTCTTACAAACTGTAAAAACTGGTCACTAATAATGGTTACGGATATGGTTTCTTGATCAATCTGTTTAGCAAAGGCATTTATATTTGCATTCTCTACCGGTTTAATATCATAATTTTCAATAAACATAAATGCTTCATTAATAACAGCCTGTGAGTGATCTTTTAGGCGACAAATCATTATGTCGAATTGTGGTCGACCAAATTTATAGGCATACCCAGTATCATAAAAACGTCCTAATATTTGATCAACACTGTATTTCTGTTTGTCATTTTTTGAAATGTTTATCTGTTGTGTTTCTTGTGCAATTATAGTGTTATTGTCTTTTAATAGAATAATATCTATCTCACCTTTTAACTGCTCTGGCGTTTCATTTATTAAACTGACATATGCTCCATCAAGACCTTCATTTGAGAGAATAACTAATTGATTGCTCCAGATATTTTTTAACTGATAATAAGCGGCCTTAGGGCGGTTGTTACTATCAATTAATCCAAAGCCTGCACTAGGCCAAAAATCACGGTTGAACCATATTAATCCACCATTGCATTGATTATCTGCTGTGCGCCAGTGCTTAAATACCTGAGTAATAACTTCACCACTGACGACTCTTGATAGCTCTATATATTTTTCAACATTTTGACGACGTAATTTAAGAGCATCTACATTGAATAATTGTTCAAGGTAGTTATCTCGTATGTTATCAAAATCCCATCCAGCACCTAAATCTCTTGGTATACGGGATGTCCATTCATTATGAAATGGGAAGAGTGTATTTTTGCCTGTACATTCCTGTATGGTCTCATCTTCAGGGATATGTGATAAGCCCAAACCTTCAGAAGAAAAACGAACTCGAGTCATGTCGTTATCCGGTAACTTGTGCATATAAGCACCAACGCCCCAGTAATGAGTCACACCGCTCGATAAATGAAAAGGAAATGTTCCGCCAGTAGGTGAGGAGGCAAAATAAGGTATGCCCGGGTGTAGTTGTTGACAGCTTTCTGGAATAGATTTTAAGAAAAAACTATTGCTCCATGACTCTTCAGGCATACCAAACATAGCCGCTTGAGCTTCAATATCCGTGTTACCACAATATGTAGAAATACAAACGTGTTTGCTTAATCGTTTTAGTTGGTAATTAACTTCTGCTTTAATGTTATCAAGAAAATCGCTGTCATCTACTGGGTAGTCCATGCTCGCAAACATGAAGTCTTGCCATACCATGATGCCAAGTTGATCACAGAGGTTATAAAAATAATCGCTTTCATATACCATTGTGCCACCGACACGAATCATATTTAATCCAGCATCGCGCAATAACTTAAGCTGTTTTTCTAAATCTTCAAAGCTGGCGTTTAATGAAAGGTAATCACTAACAGTCCAGCATGTACCACGGCAGAATATTAACTGGTCATTTATAAATAAGGCGCTTTGAGTATCATCTATTTTAAAAACAGCTGATTTAAATCCAATATCTCTGTGATCAATAGTAATTAGTTGTTCGTTAATAGATATTATGATTTCACATGTATAGAGTTGTGCATCACCATGGGTATGTGGCATCCATGGTCTTAGTGAATTAAGTGATAAATCACATTCAAGTGAGCTAGAGTTTATATTTTTTGAAATAGATAGAGGGTATAATGTATTATCAATTTTTATATCGGCTTTATCTATCTTTTCGTCGCTTAATATTACAGCCTTAAGTTTTAATTTGGCTAGATTATTTTCAAATTTAGTAACTATTTGAAGATCCTGTGTTTCAATGTCTGAGCAGGTTTCAAAATAAATGTTTTTCCAGGGGCCTACTGCTTTTACAGGCGGGGTCCATACAGATACATGGCCTAAAACAGTTGAACGAATCCAGCGCATTTGCTGATTCTCAACTAATTTTGTTTTCCATTTAGGTCGTGCTCTTTTTTCTTTTAGATTTTGAGTGACTGAGCGAAACACCAGGACCAGGTTATTTGACTCCCTTATAAGCTGACCAATTTCTATACGGTAAGCGCGAAACATATTATTACTGGTTAATATTTTTTCACCGTTTAACCAGATATCACATAATGTAGCAAGGCCGTCAAAGCACAGGTATTTTTTCTGTTCTGAATTAGTAAGTTCTGTTTCAAAATTATGCTGATACCACCAGTCATAATCATCATAATCTATATCAGGTGTCCAGCACTGTGGTGATGAGCCATTTACTGACATGGCAACAGTGCCAGGAACAATAGCGTCTACTGTATTTATACTATTTAAATCGTAGTCTGCTGGCTCAGCATATTGATCTGGCTTTGCACGAAAAAGAGACCAGTTTTTATTTAAACTGTCTCTATGGGGTGTTAAAAGTGTATGTTTTTCAGCTTTACTCATCTTATTTTGTTAAGCCATGAGAAAATTATATTTTCTGCTGTTTGTATCTCGGCTTCAGCTTTACCTATCCTATATGTTATAAATATTTTTGTTTAAGGCTATGCATCGCATCTGTCCACAAATCTGCCATGTTATCAACGGTAGATAAGTCCAGTGATTTACCTCGACTTATAACGCGGGCTAACTGAAACTGATAAACTTTTGCCGTTTCAGATATTTGTTTAAAACAACTAGATGCATGCAGTAAATCTTCTTCACCGTTTTTCATTAACCATTCCATATAATTAGTAGCTAACTCAAAGCAGGCACCAAATTGACGAAGAGTTGCAAAAGAATATTGATGAAACATCTCCAGATCTTGCTGCTTTAACCATTCAAGATCTTTTTCAAGTTGCGTTTTAAAGCTAATGAATGGGTTTTCAGATGGCAGCATCTGCAATTGCTTTTTTAAAATCACAAGCGATTTTTTAACGATAGACTCTATTTCTGCTGATTGTGTGTCGCGTAGTTTTGCTATCTCAACATAGGGCTCAAGAATCGATGCATCATCTGAATTTAATCTAAAAACATTATCAAAGTCGTCTGCTTCTAATGTGTAATAACCCTGGGCGTGAAAATATCCTAGATGTTTTTTTTCAATATCAATTTCATTGACGGCGACAGTTGTTTTTACATGAGCTATTTTATAGGCCGTGCCAGTTGTGTCTGGCAAATACATTGAATCTAATTCAACGAGAACCGGACGGCCCATATTAACCTGTTCTTCGATATGATGAATTAAGGGTTTCCAGACGGCTAATTCCTGTACTTCAATTCCATATAACTGATAGATGTCAGATAGTTGAAATTTGAAGAAAGTCCACTGATCGCCTTCAAAGTCAATTCCAAGTGAAAAGGGCATTGCCGCTATAGGTTCATGACCTAATGCGTTTAGTAATTCTATCCATACATCGACATAACAGTTGGTTTCGGCCCAGTCCCTCTCCTGAGTATGTATCAGGTGTTTCTGATAACTTTCAGGGTTCAGCTCTAATATTCTATTCATTATCGATGCAGGTTATCTTTGAGTATCTAAAGTTATCAGCATAATCTATTGTCCATCTTTGTGCATAAGCAGTAAGGTAGAATTATGCATCATGATTCGATCATTGTTCACCATTAAAGACGCACCGTATGCATCTCTAATGTGACGACAAAGGCTTAAATCTGAATCATTACGGTAACTGGAAATGCCGCAGATAAGCATTGCCTTACCCACAATATCTATAAAAAATTGCGAGCTGTTAATTTTAAGATTATTGATACGAATTGAAAAACCAAAATTAGTAAATGCGTCTTTATCGCCGACAACGAGCATCTCTGAGTAATGATCAATAGCGACAGTAATATTACTGCGCATACTATTTAATACGCAATCGAGTTCACCTAATCTAATAGACGAGATAGGCGGCATATTAGGGTTTTTTCTAACAGCATTCTTAACAAATACCCGTGCATTATTTACTGCGTCTGCACATATGCCAGACCATAATGAAGCCCAGGTTATATGTGCATAAGGGTGCATTGTCTGGCTTAGAATGTCAGTGAAGGGTACAGGGTTAATCTGATCAACAGAACCTTTGGCAGTAATGTTAAAACCGGCACTGCAGGTACCCCTGAAGCCAAGTGTGTCCCACCCTGAAATAGGCTCAAGTGTATACTGGTCTTTACTCAGAAGAATACCAACCTGGTCACTCTTGGGTGCATCAGCATTACGACGAGCAGTTAACATCAGGTCGTCAGCTGCTTCACCATATGAAATCACAGGGGCTTTTTTGGTTATTTCAAAATGCCCATCAGTGACTTCAACAGCACAAAAACTAGATAGCAGATCACCGCCGGTACCAATTTCAGTGGTAGCAGATGCAATCAGGCGTTGTTCAGAAACCAGTTTGTCTACATAAGTTTTAAAGTAATCAACTTCCATACAATGATGCACAATACAGGCGACCTGAATTTTATGCATTGCGAAGATCATTGCTGTAGAGCCGCAATAGTGACCTAATATTTCGCAAATAGTACTAATCTGTTTAACATTAAGACCCATACCACCGTATTGGGTTGGTACATATGAGCTCATTAGCTTAAGTGATTTTATTGCTTCGAAGCTTTCATGTGGAAAGCGGGCTTCCTCATCGACTTCAGTGGCGTACCTTGCGATGGTTTCCTTACCAATTGCATGTATATTATTCAGTAATTCTTTAAATTCTTGGTTTTCTGTTGTGTTTTTAGACACTACTGCTTCCTTATGACCCGTGATAATTAGGTGATGTTTATAAAACTAGTCCTGTAAATCTTCAATTGTCTCGGCAATTGAATCGATGCTACCAAATGTTTTTCTGCTTAATACGGAGTCTGGAAATTCAAGATCAAACTCATCTTCAAGTGCCAGCATTAAGCCTACAGTGGCAAGTGAGGTAAGGCCTGCCTGATACAGGTCACTGTCATTTTTGAGGTTTTCTACGGATTCGGTTAAACGTCCGTGGGAAGAGAGTATCTCCCTTACTTTATCTGTGGTCACTAAATCTTCCTTCTTTAAATATATATTAACGTGAAAATTATAGATGACCAGAGGAAAAAATCATAGCTTTGATTGATTTTATAAGCTTTTGTATTCGTAAATTTGCGCTTATAAGTGTTTAAAATTAAAGAAGTTATTATAAATAGTTATTATTACATAAGTATTAAACAGGTATTTCATTTATAAATTAGCCAGCATTTGTGAAAGAACTTCTTTTAATTGTTCAAGAGATAATGTGCCCATTAAAAATGCCATATATCCGGTTATTTCACTGGTACTTAATGTAAGGTCTATGCGTATGAATAATGCAGTCTCATTTCTGTTTTCTGAAACATTTAATAAATCTAGAGGTTTGGATAACTCAAAAATGGGTAAATCCATTTTAAACTCGGCATTTAAGCCTTCTGCAAATGAGCCTACACAGGCATTAAGTACGATATTACCAATTTCAGAAAAAGCTTCTTGCTGCAATTCCACTATTGTTTCTTCTGGTAAATCTTGACCCAGTAATTGACGAACAATTTCCAGACTATTTTCTTCCGGGAATAACAGCATTGATTGTGCAGCAAAGGGCCCGCTTAACATTTGAGAAACACTACAAATAGTTTTATCTGACCCCAGCTTATGGGCAAGTTCTGCAACAGATAAGAATTCTATATGAGGTACGGATAAAGTTATTTCCTGTTTTACCATTGTGCTTAATGAGTCGGCGGCTTTACCAACGCCTAAATTAAACATCTCGGTGAGCATATCAAGTTCAAGTTCTGTTAACTCTATCTGTTTAGTCATTAAAGTACTCCAGCATAGATGTAATACAGGTTTCACTGATGGGTTTATTAATGCATTTTGCACCTATCTGTTCTGCCTTTTTGTGTGTTGCTTCCTGTATATTGGCTGTTAAAAGGGCAAATTTTGAGCCCGTTCGTTGTTTTGACATTTTAGTAATGAATTCAATACCGTCCATATTAGGCATATTATAATCGACAGAAAAATAGTCGACTACACTGCCTTCAGCAAGTTCAAAAGCTTCCTGACCATCACCTGCCTCTAAAATTTTAATGTCAGGAGCTTTGTCTAATACTATTGCTTTAATCATCATTCTTGATACTTTACTGTCATCGACTATCATGAGTGTTTTATTTTCAGACACTTTATTCTCCTCTGTTCTGGAATTCTAGAAGGGCTGCTTTTGTTTGATCATATGAATTGATAAGCAAATCTATCTGGGATTTTAAATTAGCGTTATCTTGCTCATTTCTACATATGTCTTCTAAAGTTAATGCGTAACCTGATGTGATTTCAGCGCCTACATTAAGACTACTTGATTTTATACTATGTGCATATCTTTCAAGAGTTTCTATATCCTTTTTTTCAAGTAAGTCCAACATGCTATTTATCATGTCGTCAGACTGTTCAATGTATGCGGGTATTAACTCATCAAATACAGCACCAATCGCAGCTTTCATATCGGATAGTGTTTTATAATTAAGTATTGGTTGGGATGAAGGGGTAGGCGTTTTACTTGAAGTGTCGTTCATAGCTTTATTTTGGATATCCTGTTCAATATGATTTTGTGAAGAAATATTCAACCAGTGAAATAATATATCTGTTAGTTGTTTTCGATTAAATGGTTTAGCAAGATAGTCACTCATACCTGCCTGTTCGCATTTTTCCCTATCGGTAGATAATGCATTTGCGGTTACGGCAATAATAGGAATGTTCTGATCGGTTTCACGGATTTTACGGGTTGCCTCAAAACCGTCCATTATAGGCATCTGACAATCCATAAGAATTATATCGTATGTATTCTCAGAGTATTTCTCAAGAGCTTCTTTACCATTGTTTGCTATATCTATATTTAGATCAAAACCATTCATCAAGCCAAGAGCTACTTTTTGATTAATAACAATATCTTCAACTAATAATACTTTTCCTTTGAGTTGTATCATTGCTGTGTCGTTTTCGATTTCATCTTCTAAAACAGAGTGCCGGGTAAGAAACCTGTCGTTATCATCGTCATCGCTTAAACCTAATACGCGAGTTAAGGTTTTATATAATAAATCACTTAATATAGGTTTGGTGAGGTAAGCAGAAAAACCTATGTCTTTAAATATTGCCGCATCACCCAGACCAGTTGCTGATGTTAATAAAACCAGTGGTATGTGGTTTATTTTTTCATGGGTCATAATATTTCGACCCAGGTCTGCACCACATAATACGGGCATCATATTATCGATGATTATCAGTTTGTAAGGGTTGTCAGATTGTTCTGAAGCCTGCATAAGTGATATGACTTCAAGAGGGTCTGAGGTCTCATCAACCAGCATATGTAACTTGCTTAATTGTTCTTTTAAAATTTTCAGGTTAACAGGGTTGTCATCTACTATCAGGACACGTTCATTATTTAGTTCGATTTTTTCAATTTTTTTAGGTGAGTCCGTTTTTTTCAGTTCGATCTCAAGCCAGAATCTGGAGCCTTTACCGGCCTCGCTTTCAACATCTATTTTTCCATGCATTAATTCAACTAGTCGTTTACTAATGGTTAAACCGAGGCCTGTGCCGCCATATGTACGGCTTGTAGAATTATCTGCCTGGGTAAATGAATCAAATAACTTTTCCCTGGTTTCATTGTCCAGTCCAATACCCGTGTCTATTACTTCTATTATTATATTTAAATTATCATCTATTTTCTCAAGGCATTTAACCTCTACTATAACCTGACCAACATGAGTGAACTTAATAGCATTACCAACAAGGTTTAGCATGATCTGTCGAATTCGACCCGCATCACCTATCACGTAATTAGGGCAATCAGCATGAAAATAGAAAATAAGCTCTATACCTTTTTCTTCAGCTTTAACGAGTAATAAACGGGTTACATCATAAATGGTTCGCTCTAAATTGAATGTGATGAGCTCTAGTTCAATTTTTCCGGCCTCAACCTTTGAATACTCAAGAATGTCATTAATTATTTCTAATAAAGAGTTTCCAGATTCAGAAATGGTTGTAATAATATCGTCTTGCTGAGGGTTTAAAGGCGTATCCTGTAGCAATTCAACCATGCCTAAAACACCGTTCATAGGTGTTCTTATTTCATGACTCATGGTTGCTAAAAAATTGCTTTTAGCTTCTGCTGCAGATTGAGCCAGGTTTCTTGCATTTATAAGTTCGTTTTCATTATGCTGTCTTTCTGTATCGTCTCTAATAATAGCTGAGTATTTTGTTTTTCCCGCTATCGTCATTTCACTAACGGATAAATCCATTGGAAATATGCTTGCATTTTTTCTACGTCCGGTTACGTGCCGCACTTTTCCAATGACTTTCTTTTCACCGGTATCTTTATAGTTTGATAAGTAAGTATCATGCTCAGTATGGTATGGCTCAGGCATTAGTATTTTTATGTTTTTCCCAAGAACTTCAAGTTTTGAATAGCCGAATAATTGACAGGCCGCATTATTAATGTTTTCTATAATGCCTTTATCATTTATTGAAATCAGTCCGTCTACTAATGAATTCATCATCGTTCTATTGCGGATTTCACTTGACTCTAACGAGATCTGGGCTTTTTTACGGATGCTTGACTGTACGTCAGCATCTTTAAACGCTTTGAAAACGCTGATACATAAACCAGTTAATACGCAAAGATATGCAAGTTTTTTAAATAGGTGAGCTATATCAAATTGAACATCAAATAAGTTGCTGGAGTATGGCATTACAATAAGCTGGATAATAAGATTTATGATAATTGCGAGTATTATCCAGTGAGATAAATCATTTGTTTTCCAGTCACCTAGTCGGAAAAAACCAATTAATGCAATAAGGAAAAAAACAGCAGGTATTAACTCTGCAGGTTGGTGTATAAAAGCTTCTTCAAAGTACCCGCCTGGTAAAGGAACAAATGCAAAAAATAAAAAACTGCAAAGTGTTGAAATAAATATAAAACTGTAAACCAGTCTGGATTCAATTTTGTATTGTAATTTACTTTTTGATTTCCACTTGTGTATAAAATACAAAGCAAGAAGAACTGCAGATAAAAACATTCGTGAGGCTAGCCAGCTCCAGGATATTAAGGAAGAAAAATCTGATGGTAAATAGAATTTAAACCAGATAGAGGTAACGATTGCGTGGTAACCATCTAACAGGCTAACACCAATAAACCCGGATCCCAGTATTAGAAAATCAGTGCCGCCTTTACTGTAAAATCGTAATAGGGCAAGTACACCTACAAATAACGCAAGAACAGTAGCTAATACTTCCATTAATGTATGTAACTGATTTGTCCCATGCCAGTTGGAGCCGCTGAGTAAAAAAGAGCTCAGGGAAAGCGCTACTGCAACAATCAGGTAAACCTGGAAACGTTTGTTTTTAATGTCCATAAATAATGGGTTGATAATTTTTTATTCGATTGATTAAGCATAGGACATAAAAGCAGATTAAGTACTGTTTTATATAGAGTTTTTTTAGTTATTTTAACCTCGTAAATGGTGCGTGTTTAACTAGTGTTAGCTGAAGGGAATCGATTGATGCAGGGGACGAGCAGTGGATATGAGATAGCTCAAATCATTCTATCCAGTTTAATACGTTTTTAGTGAAAATCACTGATATTCTTTAAAGCTATTTGCGGGTGTGAATTGCTACATGGGTTCTGGTTTTCCATAATAATAACCCTGCGCATAGTCCACCCCCATATCCTTTAGTAAATCACTAATCGCTTCATTTTCCACAAATTCTGCAATGGTTTTTAAGTTCATGGTGTGGCCAATGGAGTTAATTGCCTCTACCATTACTCGAGATGTTTCATCTTCTGTTATTTGTTTAATGAACATGCCATCTATTTTAAGGTAGTTAATAGGCAGGCTTCTCAAATAACCAAATGAGCTCAATCCACTACCAAAGTCATCAAGGGCTGTGTAGCAACCCAGCGCCTGTAACTGGCTTAAAAATTCAGTGGCATTCTGTAAATTGGCTATAGCTGAAGTTTCTGTTATTTCGAAACAGAGTCGTTGATGTTGAATTTGTTTATTTTTAAGTGTTTCAATGGTGCGTTGTGTAAATTTATTATCGGCTAAACTTTGGCCTGACAGGTTAACAGCATATACCGAAGCTGTATCATCTGTTTCAAGCTGTTTAAGCACATTTTCGATGACCCAGTCATCGAGTTGTGACATAAGGTTATAACGTTCTGCAGGTGGAATGAAGGCCATAGGAGGTATAATTTTATCATTCTCGTCTAACATGCGAATGAGTACTTCTCTATGAGCTTTTAAGTCACGATCATCATGTAGTGGAATGATGTCCTGACAATAAAGCGTAAATCTATTGTCGCGTAGTGCGTCATTAATTCGATTAACCCACTGGGTTTGCTCGCGTTTATCTGTAACGTTTTTATCGTCATAAGTAACGGCATGAAATCTGTCGCGGCCTTCGTGTTTTGCCATGTAACATGCGGTGTCAGCTGCGTGATATAGATTCTCATAGTTTGACACCTGGGCGGGGGCGTCAACCAGGCCAATACTTGCACCAATTCGAAATGCTTTGTTACCCCATACAAACTGATACTCACGAACGACGTTTAAGATTTTCTCTACGATTTCTTCAGCTTTTTTTTGATCGATATTAGATAAAAATAAGGCAAACTCATCACCGCCAATGCGTGCGAATAAATCTGTTTTTCTTAATACCTTTTGTATTTTTGCGGATATCTGCTTTAACAGCTCATCACCAGCTGTATGACCTAATGTATCATTAACAATTTTAAAGCGATCTAAGTCCATTATACATAAAGCGTGAGTGGTGCCTTCGGAATAAAGTGTTAGCGATTGTTCTACTTTGGTTTCAAACTCTCGGCGATTAAGTAACCCAGTTAATGCATCGTGTTGTGCCTGATGTTCTATACGTTTAGCGAGTACCTTTTCTTTGCTGATATCCTGAAAAGTTGTAATTGTACCTAGAACATTGTTATTCGTATCCTGGATAGGCGCAATGGTTTGTGATATATCGATCAATTCGTCATTTGCATTGTAAAGAATAATATCATTTGATGGCATATTGTAACTACCGTGCTTTAGATAGCTCATTATGCATTCAGCTAACCAACGCTCATTGGCTTCATCATATGCCTTATAAATTTCAGTTATAGGCTTGCCGGCAACATTATGTGTGATGAATCCAGTGAGTTTTTCAGCAACAGGGTTCAGGTACTCGACCATTCCATCTTTACTGGTTGTGATAATAGCGTCACCCACACTTCGTAGTGTGATTTCAGCTTTTTCTTTTTCAAGAAATAATTCTTTTTCTATAAGGGAGCTGCGTCGGATGACATAAAAAGCCACCATTAAGGCTAATAGTAAAATGATAATAAAAAGCGTAGTTTGAAGTTTGTAGGCTCTTTCATATTGAGCAGAAGCTTTCTCTCTCGATTCAAAAATAATGGCCTTTTGGTAGTTTAGTAGGCTCATGAAATTATCAATGATTTTGCGTTGTAGTGGATACACGCTTTCAATCATAATTCTTCGAGCTTTTTTGATGTCTTGCCGGTCATGGCTGAGAGCCATTTGGGCTGCCTGCCTTTGTTGAGTTAATGCAGGCTTAATTGATTGATCTAAAGCGCTCATGATTTTCTTTTCATTTTCAGCCAACTCTAACGCGGTTAGTTTTTGGCGTAATTCTTGAAATTGAAAAGCATATTTGTCAAGGGCCATGCCGATGTCATCTTTTATGAATGCATCGTCTTCGTAGCTCATTTCTAATGTTAATCTGGTTCGTGTGCGAGCTGTTTCTATAAGCTCAACAATTAATTCCATTTTGTCGCTGGCCCTGCTGCTACCTTCTATGGTTTCGTGTGATGTTTTCATATGCTCAAAGCTGGTATAAGCAAAGAAGATAAGTAGTGATATTAAAAAACTGAAGCCGAGCGTCAAAACGAAAAAAGATTTTGATTTTCGTAACTTTGATTTGTTCATTGTACAACCAGAAAAGTTAAATATACCTATATAGAATAGCATGATCTTTTTAAGATGCTTTTGAATTGAGGGTTTGATTATATTGGGTGTGTATATAAGATTATTATTATGTAATTAATGTTGGTTTGTAATGGCGGGTCTATGGGGGCAGAGTAAAGACTATAATCAATCAGGGCGAATCAAGTTACAGCTATTTGTTAACATTGTCTGGGGAATTATGAAACACATCCGTGTGTTTACCCTTAACTGATATTTAAATTTACTGTGATTTGATCTCCATATCAGCTTACCCCTTCGGGGTCAGGGGCATAAAGCTTGCCCCTGTTAAAAACGGTTCCAGACGATTTTTTGAACCCATTGGGTGTTCGCATCCGACCCATCTTCACCAAAACCATTAAAAATTGCTCCTGCATTTTTAAGATACTGCACGTCCTGTGCATAAAAAAAGGCCCCCTGAAAAACAGGATGTAATGGGTGACGGATATTTTGTTAATCTGAGAGAGGGAATTATGAAACACATCCCTGTGTTTCACCCCTTCGGGGTCAGGGGCATAAAGCTTGCCCCTGTTAAAAACGGTTCCAGACCGTTTTTTGAACCCATTGGGTGTTCGCATCCGACCCATCTTCACCAATACCATTAAAAATTGCTCCTGTCTTTTTAAGGTACTGCACGTCCTGTGCATAAAAAAGGACTCCTGAATTCAGGGGGGATAGGGTGACGGCTATTTTGTTAATCTGAGAGAGGGAATTATGAAACACATCCCTGTGTTTCACCCCT
>Ga0316204_10005990_pt1 | contig 19305 bp, 20 predicted proteins | sample 6monrhotite_MG_2_FD_205661 | JGI IMG/M metagenome (GOLD analysis project Ga0316204, IMG submission 205661) | Microbial mat bacterial communities from mineral coupon in-situ incubated in ocean water Damariscotta River, Maine, United States -... | ecosystem: Environmental > Aquatic > Marine >...
AAGAAACACAGCGTCAGGAAGACCATATTGAGCTAATAGCATCTGAAAACTATACCAGCCCTCGCGTAATGCAGGCACAGGGTTCTTCGTTAACTAACAAGTACGCAGAAGGCTACCCGGGTAAACGCTACTATGGTGGTTGTGAGTACGTTGATAAAGCCGAGCAGTTGGCAATTGATCGTGCGAAAAAGCTATTTGGTGCAGATTACGCAAATGTACAGCCACACTCTGGTTCACAAGCCAATGCAGCAGTTTTCATGGCTTTATGTTCACCAGGTGATACGGTTCTAGGTATGAGCCTGGCTCACGGTGGCCATTTAACACACGGTTCGCACGTAAGCTTTTCAGGTAAAATTTATAACGCAGTTCAATATGGCTTAAAAGCAGAAACCGGTGAAGTAGATTATGAGCAGGTTGCTGAGTTAGCGCGTGAGCATAAGCCTAAAATGATCATTGCTGGTTTCTCCGCCTATTCAAAAATTATGGACTGGCAGAAATTCCGCGATATCGCAGACGAAGTAGGTGCATATCTGTTTGTAGATATGGCTCATGTAGCCGGTTTGGTTGCTGCAGGTATTTACCCTAATCCAGTACCAATTGCGGATGTTGTAACTTCAACAACCCATAAGACACTTCGAGGTCCACGTGGTGGCATCATTTTGGCAAAAGCCAATGATGAAATTACTAAAAAGTTTAACTCGGCTATTTTCCCTGGCACTCAAGGTGGCCCATTGATGCATGTTATTGCTGCCAAGGCAGTTGCTTTCAAAGAAGCGATGGAGCCAGAGTTTGTTGAATACCAGAAGCAGGTTGTTAAAAACGCTCAGGCAATGGCTAAAGTATTTATGAATCGTGGTTACGATGTGGTTTCGAATGGTACGGAAAATCATTTATTCCTAGTTAGCTTTATTAAAGCTGGTTTAACAGGTAAAGATGTTGAAGCGGCATTAGGTCAAGCACACATTACAACGAATAAAAACTCGGTACCGAATGATCCACAGTCTCCATTTGTGACGTCCGGTATTCGTGTGGGTACACCGGCGTTAACTACACGTGGTTTTAATGAGCAAGAGTCAACAGAGCTTGCAGGCTGGATGTGTGACATCATTGGTGACATGTCTAATACAGCTGGCATTGAAAGCGTTAAAGAAAAAGTATCAGCAATTTGTGCAAGACTGCCGGTTTATAAAAAATAATTATATTTAAGAATTAATTGCTCACTGACTAGTGAGCGGTAACTAAATTGATAAAAGAAACTCATTATGCACTGTCCTTTTTGTAAAGCGCCAGATACTCGAGTAGTAGATTCCCGATTAGGTGGTGATGGCGACCAGGTAAGACGGCGCAGAGAGTGTGTTGTGTGTTCAGAACGTTTTACAACATATGAGACTGCAGAATTAAGTTTGCCACGTATTATTAAGCAAGATGGTACAAGACAAACCTTTGATGAAGTTAAGCTGCGTTCAGGCTTAACCAAGGCACTGGAAAAAAGACCAGTGAGTATTGAAAAAATTGAAGATAGTATTAGTCATATTAAACACAAATTACTTTCGCAGGGTGAACGTGAAGTAGATGCCAGAACGATTGGTGAATGGGTAATGGAAGAGCTGCAAGCCTTAGATCATGTTGCGTATATTCGTTTCGCATCAGTTTATTTAAGTTTTGAAGATGTAGATGCGTTCCGTAAAACCATTGAAAAGTTAGAGCAACAATAAACTCATATTCTTTTTTAAATAAATTGCTGCTTTTAATTAACCGTCGTTACTATTAATTCATGAAATATATTTAAATTGATGACTCAACGATCTATCGATCATACATTCATGGCCAGATCAATTCAGCTGGCAACCAAAGGGCTTTATACAACTCAGCCTAATCCTCGTGTGGGTTGTGTGATAGTTCTTGATGGTGAAATTGTCGGTGAAGGTTTTCATCAGCAGGCAGGTGGCCCACATGCAGAAATACATGCACTTCTGCAGGCCGGTTCAAAAGCAAAAAATGCCACAGCTTATGTAAGTCTCGAACCCTGTAGTCATCAAGGTAAAACACCACCCTGTGCAAACGCATTAATAGATGCGGGTATTAGTCGTGTAGTTTGTGCCATGCAGGACCCGAATCCACTAGTTGCAGGGCAGGGCATTAAGAAATTGCAAGATGCCGGCATTTCTGTCGATTGTGGTGTGTTACAAGCAGAGGCTGAAGCACTTAATCCCGGTTTTATAAAACGCATGAAAATGGGTATGCCATTCGTACGCGTTAAACTGGCGATGAGTTTGGATGGGCGAACAGCAATGTCATCCGGTGAAAGTAAGTGGATAACTGGAGAAACCGCAAGAAGCGATGTGCAACGTTTGCGTGCTAGAAGTTCAGTAGTGCTAACGGGTAGTGGTACAGTGCTTGCAGATGACCCATCTATGAATGTGCGTATAAGTGCAGATGAATTAGGATCTTCAATAGAACCACATCAGCCGTTAAGAGCAATTATTGATAGCCAGCTAAAATTATCCGTAGAAAGCAAGCTTTTCAAGCAGCTAGGTGAGTGTGTAGTATTCACGGCAGTCGATGAATCATTGGCTCAAAGTTTTTCAGCCGCTAGAGTTGTTTCTTTACCAGCTAATTCAGGTAAAGTTGATCTTGAGAAAATGCTGATGTATTTAGCTGAACAACAAGTAAATGAAGTTCATGTAGAGGCGGGTAGTGTATTATGTGGTGCGCTATTAGAATGTCAGCTTGTAGATGAAATTGTAATTTATATGGCGCCTCATATAATGGGTGATTCAGCAAAAGGCTTATTTCACTTGCCGAAGTTAGAAGCTATGTCGCAACGCATTAATTTAGAAATAAAAGAAATAAGACAAATTGGTAAAGACTGGCGCATAACTGTTTTACCAGAATATGCATAAGCAATATTTTAATTTTTAAAACAATTTAATTTAGAAGTGAGTAGATTATGTCCACAATTGTAGTGGTCAGTAAAAACGGTAAGGCTTGTATAGCAGCTGACAGTTTAACTAGTTTTGGTGATTTGAAAATGGGCTCTACCTATGATCGTTCACACGACAAAATTCAGTCTTATAAAGACGGATTGTTTGGCATAGTTGGTAGTGCGGCTCATGCGCTGGTGATGGAGTCTGTTTTAGCAGATGATAAAATCGAACTAGATTTTAGCTCACGTTTGAATATCTTTGAAACTTTCCGTGGTCTTCATTCAGTCCTTAAAGAAAATTATTTTTTAAACTCTAAAGACGAAGATGATGACCCATATGAAGCGACGCATATTGATGCCTTGATTTGTAATCCTAAAGGTATCTTCGGCGTGTATTCATTGCGTGAAGTAAGTGAGTACACCAAATTCTGGGCAATTGGCTCAGGTTCTGAATTTGCACTAGGTGCAATGCATGCGCTTTATAATCGTCTGGATTCAGCTGAAGAAATTGCGCAGGCAGGTGTAGAAGCCGGTGCGGAATTTGATAGCTCATCTGCTTTACCGATGAGCTTTAAAGTTATCGATCTGGAAGCTTAGGTAAGAGACAAAATATGTTTACTGGCATTATAGAATCGGTAGGTAAAATAGAGTCTATAGAAGATAAAGGCGGGGATGCCCGCTTCTGGATTAACACTGCTAAAATGGACATGTCAGATGTAAAGCTCGGCGATAGCATTGCCATGAATGGTGTTTGCCTCACCGCCATTGAGCTGCGTGATGATGCTTACTGTGCAGATGTATCCGGTGAAACCTTATCGCTGACCTCTTTAAAGCAACTGAAAGAAGGTAGTTCAGTTAATTTAGAAAAAGCCCTGACGCCACAAACTCGTTTGGGTGGCCATATGGTGAGTGGGCATGTAGATGGCTTAGGTAAAGTAATTGAACGATATGATGATGGACGTTCAGTACGCTTTATTATTGAATCACCAAAGTCACTGGCGAAGTATATTGCTGTAAAAGGCTCAATTACGATAGATGGTATTAGCCTCACGGTGAATAAATTAGATGGCTGCCAGTTCGAATTGAATATTGTGCCGCACACAATACAAGAAACCATAATGGGAAGTTATCAGCCAGGAACTGAAGTTAACCTTGAAGTTGACCTTGTTGCGCGTTACCTTGAGCGCTTAATATTAGGCGAGCACGCGGCAGAGCCCGGCGCTAAAATTACAGAATCATTTCTCGCAGAAAATGGATTCGCTAAATAAGTAGTTGTAATTGGCTCATTTAGAGCAATTTATATAGCTGCATTAATATAATAAAATACATTAAGAAATAGATATATGTTATTGAATAATATAGAAGAAATTATAGAAGATATTAAGCAGGGCAAGATGGTTGTCATTATGGATGACGAAAACCGTGAAAATGAAGGCGACCTATTAATGGCTGCCTCTGCTGTAACTGCAGAAGACATTAATTTTATGGCACGCTATGGTCGTGGACTAATTTGTCTAACATTGAGCGAAGCACGTTGCCGTCAATTACGCTTGCCACAAATGGTTGATGCGACAGATGATATGCACGGTACAAACTTTACTGTCAGCATAGAAGCTGCTGAAGGTGTTACAACGGGTATATCCGCTTCAGATCGTGCAATTACGGTACAGGCTGCTGTGGCTGAAAATGCTGGCCCACAGGATATCGTTCAGCCCGGCCATGTTTTCCCATTAAGAGCACAACCAGGTGGCGTGCTAAATCGCGCTGGTCATACTGAAGCAGGTTGCGATTTTGCTCGTTTGGCTGGCTTTGAACCGGCAGCAGTTATTGTAGAAATTCTTAATGATGATGGCACAATGGCACGTCGTCCAGACTTAGAAAAATTCGCCAAAGAACATGATCTAAAAATTGGCACTATTGAAGATCTCATTCGTTACCGTATTGAAAATGAGAAGACAGTAGAACGTGTAGCTGAAAGTGATTTCCCAAATGATTTTGGCCATTTCCGCCTGTATGCCTATCAAGATGAAATTGGTAATGACTTACACCTGGCCTTAGTTAAAGGTGATATTGACAAAGAAAAGCCGGTGCGTGTTCGTGTACATATGGAAAACACAATGTGTGATGTGCTCGCCTCAAGTAAAAAACGCGGTTGGCCGTTACGTGATGCAATGAAAGAAATTGCGGCAGCAGATGAGCCGGGCGTTATTGTTATTTTACGTGAGCCAGAATCCGCAAGGCAAATTGTGCAATGGATGGTCAATCATACAGAAGATGCAACAAGCAATAATGCATCTCCTAAAGACTTACGCACTTATGGTATTGGCGCGCAGATATTGATGGATCTTAATGTTCAAAAGATGCGTTTGATGGCAGCACCGCGACGCATACATGGACTAGCCGGTTTTGGGCTTGAAGTAGTCGATTATATTACTAGTGGTGAATAGCAGGTATAATCTACAAATTGAAATCAGCATCTTTTAAATTTATTTAATAAATACGTATATAGAGAAGAAAAATGTCAGATATAACAATCATTGAAGGCGAGCTGCAGTATAAAGAAGGCAACTTTGCTATTTTGAGTGCGCGTTTTAATAGTTTTATTGTTGATAGCCTTGAATCTGGTGCCATAGATGCACTTAAGCGTCACGGTGTTCCTGAGTCTAATATAACTGTTGCAAAAGTACCCGGTGCTTATGAAATGCCCTTGGCCATTCAACAAATGGCACAAAGTGGTAAATATGATGCAATTATTGGTTTAGGCGCTGTTATTCGTGGTTCTACTCCGCACTTTGATTTTGTTGCAGGTGAAGCCTCTAAAGGTATGGCTAATGTTTGTTTAGACCATAACATTCCAGTCATTAATGGCGTACTAACTACTAACTCTATTGAACAAGCCATTGAGCGCGCTGGCACTAAAGCGGGAAATAAAGGTGCAGAAGCGGCAATTACGGCGATTGAAATGGTTAACCTACTTAAGAAGCTTGCTTAATGTCTGTATCAGTTGCAAAAGGTCGAAGTAACGCACGTAAAAAAGCAATGCAGGCTTTATATCAGTGGCATATGTCAGGTAATGACCTTGGTGAAATTGAAGCGCAATTTCATGAAGAGCAAAATATGGATAAGGTTGATGTTGAATATTTCAGTGCTTTATTGCATGAAGTACCAGCACAGGTAAATTCATTAGATGAGCTAATTGCTAAATACAGTGATCGAACAGATAGTGAACTTGATCCTATTGAGCAAACTATTTTACGCTTATCGACTTACGAGATTAAAAACCGTATTGATATCCCATACAAAATAATTATTAGTGAATCGCTTACTCTTTCTAAGTTATTTGGTTCTGATAAGAGTCACGCATTTGTGAATAGTATATTAGATAAACTGGCTAAAGAATTACGTAAAGTAGAAATAGAAAGTGCTAAGTAACTTTTAGGTAATAAATTTAATTAGTAAGTGATTTTAAAAACGACAATTTTATAATTGTCGTTTTTTTTTGTTCAATCAATTATATTCAAAGCAAAAAAAAGCCCTGCTTACTATGCAGGGCTTTTTAATATAGTCTCTCTAGGATATTTAGAACATGTATCCGAGATTGATACCAAAGGTTGTTATACCTAAGCCAATTTTTGCATTGGTAGGCATAGGTGAAGTAGCCGTAGATGTTAATATTTCATCAGCTGCTTTAGATGCATGCATTCCTACTTCCCAATATTTATTAATTCTGTAATCTGCACCAAATGCATAATGGCTTTGCGTTACAGCAGGTAAAATGTAGTTTGAATCTACAGATGCTTCATCAAAAGGGGCTTCAGCATGGTTGTAACCAGCACGTACTTTCAATTTATAATTTACAGCAACTTCTACACCGATTGCGATAATTGTTTGGTCATCCCAGCCAGCAGGTAAAGTGATTACTTCTCCATTAGGGCCAGTTACTGTTAATGCAGATAATGTTTTAGACCATTCAATTCGTTTTAAATCTAGTGAAAAACTAGTGAATTTATTTAGCTGATAAGCTGCACCGACAGAGTACATCGCTGGAAAATCAAGCTCTAATGAGTATGTGCCAGCAGGACAGACTTCATTGCCCTCAGCTCCGCATCCTGATATCTGTAAGAAATTAGCAGGGTGTCTATCAGCAATATCACCGTGTGCAAGTTGATATTCCAAATCACTAAATTCTTGTTTACTTTTATAAGTCGCACCTATAGTTAAATCATCATTGATGTCATAAAGTACACCTAGACTAACACCATAGCCAAATGCTTGTGCAGTACGACTTAAATCAAAGTTAACAAGAGTACCATCGTCAGCTATGCCATCAGCAGTTGGAGTAGTTGTATTATCACCATCCATTAAAAATGCCTGACGAAATGAAACTGATTGATAATCAAGATTTAAAGAAACACCGAAAGTTAGCTTGTCGTTGTGGTGCCAAGCAACTGTTGGCGCCATTTGCCAAAATTGTATTGCTGAATAACCTTCAAAATAAATTGCTGGTCCTTGCTGCGGACCAACAGCATCAACTTCTGGGGTGAACTGTGTAAGAGGGTAGTCGGTACCTAAGCCGGACGTTCCATAAATACCACCACCGAAGTAAACATCAGATCCATCATCAATTGGTGCAGTCCAACCTAGTGCTGGAACGCCATATTGCTCAGATTTAGAGTTATTTTTTTCACCACCTGTTGCCGTTAAGTCAACAAAACGCTCAGGCATAAACATTTCAAGGCTAAAATCTGCTCGCTTACCAACGCGCGCCATACCTGCAGGATTGCTAATGGCACTCATAGCAGAGCCTGGTTTTGCAGTTACTGCACCAGCCAAACTTTTCTGGTATGCGCCAATACCTGTCAGTTGGTATCCATTAGTCGCATATGCGGATGATGGGGCTGCTAAGCAGATGGCTATGCTAAGGCTGATTTTTTTATTCATAAAATTCTCTATATATACCAATATGCCATGGGAAACGCGCAGTATTGTACACAATATAATTAGTATTTACTTATTTTATTGTGTACTAATAAAGCAGGGTCGGCACTTGGGTGTCGACATATAAATTATGCTCTAAGCCATTAATGATTGCTTGGTGCTTTCTATGATTTCTTTGTTTTCTTCAATTTCAACAACATTTACTTCAGTGTCCATACCAAGTTTGGAAAAAGCAGGTACGCTACTCCAATCAATATCGTTATCTACATGGCCACCCTGGAGTAATGCAATTTGGACAAAGTCAACCAGGTCTGCGCCACCTTCATGGTCGTAGCTAAAGTTATGTGCATTTTTCACAACATCGATCATGGCGTCGCCAAAGTTCCAGGTTTCTAAGATCAGTATGCCGACACGCCCCTGTAATTCAGTAATGACCTGTTGAAGCGCTTCGCTGTCGTTAAATAAGTCATTATCATCTTCGGCCATTACTAATATCGGTAATGCACCAATATTATGAATGAGGCCGGCAAGCAAGGCTTGTTCAGGATTGATGCCCGGTACAGTGGTTGCGAACATACGGCAGATAGCGGCAACTTCAACGGAAGTATTCCATATTCGGCGGAAGTGCTCATCTAAAACATCAGAGGTTGCTTGATAAATTTGTTTCATTGCAAGGCTGATGACCAGATCTCGTACCATGCGAATACCAAGACGAGTAACGGCCATTTGAAGATCTTCAATGGGTGTTCTGGAACGGTATAGTGGGCTGTTGGAAACTTGTATGAGGCGGGCGGATAGAGATGCATCCTGCGTTAGTGTTTCTGCAACTTGCTGTGCTGATGTATTTTCACTTTCCACCGCTTCACGAATTTTTAATGCTACTTCAGGCAGGGTAGGTAGAATTAGCTGATCTGATTCTACTGCTGATTTAAGTTCATTAAAAAATTGCTCTGCTTTCTCAGTCATATGGTTTCCGTTTTAAGCTTAAATTGTTATTTAAATTAGTTAGTTAACGAATGAGTATAGAGGCTTATTTAAAGAGTGAGTCAGTTTCTTCAAAAATTAGCATATTTTCTTCTATATCTAGCATGTGCGTACTAGTATCAATGCCTAGGCGCTCAAAGGCTGAAACAGTCGACCAGTCTTCTGGGCACTCTAAACCTGTATAAATACTACCCTGAATAAGTGCTGCCTGTACAACATCAACATAGTCCGCGGGGCCATTATGATTCCGGCGGAATGAGTAACACTCACTGGCGACTTCCGCCATATATTCAGGGAAATGCCAGTCGCGAAATATGTAGGCGCCAACCTCACCCTGCATTTTATTTAAAACTTTGCAAAGGGCCTCTGTATTATCAAATAAATCGTCGTCATCTTCGGCCATAAGAATAATGGGTAGCGCACCAATGTTATGAATTAAGCCCGCTAGCATGGCCTGTTCTGCATCTAGATGGTCTGTTTTCATGGCAAGTAGACGAGCGATAGATGCGGTTTTAGTGCTTGCCAACCAAAGTTCTCGAAAGCGTTCAGCAATGATGTCGTTGCTGGCTCTGTATAATTGCTTCATTGAAAGACTCATGATTAAGTCACGAACCAGATTCAGGCCAAGCTTTGCGATAGCACCCTGAAGATTATCTGCACTATGACGTGTGCGATATAAAGAACTGTTGGCAACTTGCAGTAAGCGAACAGACATCGCTGGATCTTGGCTAATAACGTCTGCAATTTTCTGTGCCGAAGAATCTTCTTTTTCGCATTCGGCTTTAATCTTTAAGGCGACGTCAGGTAATGACGGTAGTAGTAATTTTTCTGTTGCTACCGAATCTTTTACTTCAGCTAGAAACTCTTCAATCTTGTCTTGTATATGTTTCATTTTTATCTGTATTTGTTATATCTGCATTAAGCTTTCACGGGTTTCATCAAGTTCTGTCTGCATTGTTTCATCAAAAAATCGTATTGTTGGGTCTAAGTTTAGCTTATGAATTGCTGGGATGTCTGACCAGTTATTAGGTGCGTAGTCTGGTGCATGTTGTGTATGTAAAATGGCAGCTTGTACGAGATCAACATAGTCAATATCAGTATCGTGTTCGCGATTAAAATCATTCCATAGGGTAGCTACATCAATTAATGATTGTGGAAAGTTCCAGAAACTGAGTATTTTATCACCCACTGGAGATTGAATTTCATTTGTAACCTCATTTAAAGTTTGTATATCTGGCGCTAATGCTGGTTCATGGTTTGCTAATTCTATAATGGGTAAGGTGCCAATATTATGAATTAATCCGGCTAAAACAGCATGCTCTACATCTAGTCCGGGCTGTGCTTTTGCAAGCACTCGACAGGTTGCTGCCACATCAATACTGGTTTGCCAAATGTCTTTAAACTGTTCAGTAAGTGCTTTATTAGGTGTAGTAAAAGCCTGCTTAATTGCGAGCATGATCACTAGATCTTTTACAATGCGTACACCAAGTCGTGTAATAGCCATCTGTAAGCTGTCTATTTCAGTGCGCGTTCTATAAAGTGGGCTGTTAGCCAGCTGTAATAAACGCACAGATAACGCAGAATCCTGAGCTAATAGTTCTGCAATTTCTGCAGCAGAGTGATCGCCTTTTTCTACAGCAGTACGAATTTTAAGTGCAACTTCAGGTAGTGTAGGCAGCTTAATTTGGTCAGTTTCAACTGCTATATTAATTTGCTGAAGTACTTGTTGAGAGATTGTTTGGATTTGAGTGCTCATTAAATATGTTTAGTGTGAATCATATAGTATGAGTGTAGTTAATACGTGTTAAAAAGTATTGTTTAGGCTGACAAATTATTAAAAATTTGCAGCCTAAATTGTATGATATTAAATATTATGAGTGACTTATAAAAGACTGTTCACTTATTACTCTTTTCTTCAATCGTATAGGGTAAGTCATCAATAGAAACATGTGGGCCATTTTCATCATGTAATTGCAGTTGTCCGGATTCAGTATCAGAAATGTTGGCTACTGCTAATGCGCTGTAGCCACCATCTGGATCCTGCTGTGCGCTAACAATTTGTCCTGCACCTTGAGCAGAAGAACTATTAGCATTAAATAATTTGTCGCCAGGATTCACAATATCGTCAGTATCCACTTTTATGCGGAACATACGGCGCTTAAGTTTGCCAAGATATTGCATGCGAGCAACAACTTCCTGTCCTGTGTAGCAGCCTTTCTGAAAGCTTACGCCATTAATAGCCTGCATATTTGTCATATGTGGCACAAAAGCCTCAGTGGTTTCAGGGTAGATAGTGGGTATGCCAGCTTGAATGTCGAGCATTTCCCATGCAGCAGCGCCAACAGGTGCGGCATGTACATCAAGGTTGTTCCATAATGTTTGCATAGGTGTTAGTTCACCATAAATTTCATAGCGTGGATGTAATCCAGGACATTTAATTACTGTGTAGCCATCTATCTGTATTGCATCATCTACTTCTTTAGGAAGATCAGAGATTAAATTGCTAAGCTGTTCATCGGCAGTAGGGCCGGAAAAGCCAAATCTTACCAGTGCATTACTGTTATTTTTAATGCTGACTTTAGACATCAAAATAAACATGCTGATTCGTTTCAATGTCGGTTCAAGTAATGTAAGCGGCAAACGTAGGTAATAGCTGTTGTCACGTTTGAAAATACGAAAGTTTGCTAGCATTCGGCCTTTATGGGTGCAGTAAGCACTTAGTTGGCTATGCTGTTCACTAACGTCACGGACATCATTAGTTAACTGACCCTGTAAAAAATCAGTAGCATCTTCACCATCAACAGAAATTAAGCCCTGATGACTCAGGTCGCATAGCACCGGACCTGTATGGATGATACGTTGCTCACGGTTCAAATTACCAAAGCTTACAACTTTATTGTCTTCAATTTCAGCACCAGCATTTTTAAGAAATTCTAGCCATTCGGGTTTCATAGGGTTACCTGTAAATTTGAGCAGAGTATGTTAGCTAGTGTAAGCGAGTTTATACGTGTCTGTCACATACATATCTTGTGGGTTATTATGTTTTTTGATGCATATGGGATAAATTCCACTACAATGTTTATGAATGATAATAAATACTCAATAACAACCTTAATGGAAAATGAATAATGGCTGTTTCTGACAATAGACCCTTTTTCCTCAATCTAATTAAAATCCGTTTGCCCGTTACCGGCTTTGTTTCAATATTTCACCGAATAAGTGGTTTATTGATGTTCTTAGCGATTCCATTTTCAATTTATCTATTTGATATCTCTTTACAAGGTCAAAGTGGATTTAGTCAGGCGGTTGAAATATTACAGCATCCACTCATACAACTAATATCATTAGTTTTACTTTGGTCAATTGTTCATCATCTGATTGCTGGTATTCGTTTTCTACTAACAGATTTTGATATCGGATTAGAAAAACATCAAGCCACGTTATTTGCATGGCTTGTTTTTGTTATTGAGGCCATTGTGTTTGCACTACTAGCAGTGAGGATATATTTATGAGCTCACCTGGATTACAGGGGCTACGTCCATGGATAATTCAACGCGTTAGCGCTGTTTATATCACGTTGTATATTATTTTTTTCACACTTGTGGTTTTTATTAATAATCCTGTTAATGCTGAAAATTGGTCTTCATGGGTTGCAATGCCTTTTAATAATATTGCACTTGGATTGTTTTTGATAGCAGTTCTCTGGCACGCATGGATTGGTGTTCGAGATATAGTATTAGATTACGTACCTAATGTAGTCAGTCGTTTAGTGGTTTTAACTACTGTCGGCTGTATTATCTTAGGAAGTGGCTTGTGGGGATTTAAAGCATTGTTTATGGTTGCAATTAAATGAATATAGAAGACATTCCAAGAAGGCGTTTCGATGCTTTAATTATCGGTGCAGGAGGCGGAGGTTTAAGAGGGGCATTACAACTTGCCGAGGCTGATGCGTCCGTTGCAGTGGTATCAAAAGTATTTCCAACACGATCACATACTGTCGCTGCACAAGGAGGCATGAATGCGGCGCTCGCCAACGTGTTGCCGGATAACTGGCATTGGCATATGTTCGATACAGTTAAAGGCAGTGATTATTTAGGCGATCAGGATGCCATTGAATATATGTGTCGCGCTGCACCAAAAGCAGTTTATGAAATGGAACATTTTGGTGTGCCATTTTCACGTTTAGATAATGGCAAAATATATCAGCGTCCATTCGGTGGACAGTCACAAAACTTTGGTGGTGAACAAGCTGCACGAACATGTGCTGCAGCAGATAGAACGGGTCATGCGATTCTACACAGCCTTTACCAGCAAAATATTCGCGCTAAAACACACTTCTTTGATGAGTACTTTGCAGTCGATTTATTAAAAGACAGTGATGGAAATATACTCGGGGCATTTGTATTTGATATTCACACCGGTGAAGAATTAATTATTGAAGCAAAAACAACTTTGCTAGCCACTGGTGGTGCTGGGCAATTATATAAAACCACAACCAATGCCCTAATTAATACAGGCGATGGTATGGGTATGTCCTTACGTGCCGGTGTACCTTTGCAAGATATGGAGTTTGTTCAGTTTCATCCTACCGGTATTGCTGGGCGCGGCATGCTTATTACTGAAGGTGCGCGTGGTGAAGGTGGTTATTTGGTTAATGGTGAAGGCGAGCGTTTTATGGAACGTTATGCACCTTCCGCAAAAGATTTGGCATCACGTGATGTAGTAAGTCGATCTATTTATACTGAAGTAAAAGAAGGCCGGGGTTGTGGTCCGAAAAAAGATCACGTGATGTTAAAACTCGATCATTTGCCTGAAGATGTTTTACAGTCGCGTTTGCCGGGTATTCGCCAAACGTGTATTACTTTCCTTGGCATTGATCCTGCAACGCAGGCAATTCCTGTTTACCCAACGGCACATTACACAATGGGCGGTATTCCAACAAATCGTAAAGGGCAGGTCGTTGTACCGATTAAAGATACGCCGGAAGAACCTGTTACAGGTTTGTATGCGGCAGGTGAGTGTGCTTGTGTGTCAGTGCATGGAGCGAATCGTTTGGGTGGTAATTCGTTGTTGGATATTTTGGTATTCGGTCGTTCTGCAGCAAATGACATTATCGAATATTTAAAAGAACATCGTTATCACAAAGCATTGGATGAAAGTAGTATTGAGCAAGCCTATGCAAGATTGCATCGTTGGGATGATGTCGGTGAAGGCGAATCTATAGACGCTATTCGTCGTGACTTGCAAACGATTATGGAAGATAACTGTGGTGTATTTAGAACCCAGAAAGTTTTAGATAACGGTGTAATCGAAGTGTCTAAAATTTCAGAGCGCTTTAAAAATGCAAAAATTAGTGATCATTCCGGCACATTTAATACGGCACGGGTTGAAGCATTAGAATTAGAAAATTTAATTGACGTTGCTCTGGCAACAGTTTATTCCGCGGCAGCTCGGCATGAGAGTAGAGGTGCGCACTCGCATATTGATTATACTGAACGAGACGATAAAAACTGGATGAAGCATACCCTGTATTCTAGAGAAGACCGTAAGCTCGATTATAAGCCGGTGAGAACTAAACCAATGTCAGTGGCCAGCTTCCCTCCCAAACCACGTGTGTACTAATTTTATTAAGGTGTAATTATGCGATTTCGCATTTATCGATTTAATCCAGAAACAGATAAAGAACCTTATATGCAAGACTATCAATTAGATGATGTGTCTTCAGATATGATGTTACTGGACGCGTTGCTATTAATTAAAGAATCAGATCCCACGCTTGGCTTTAGACGATCATGTCGCGAAGGTGTTTGTGGTTCCGATGGTATGAATATTAATGGGACAAATGGCCTGGCTTGTATAACACCAGTTACGAGTTTAAAAGAACCTGTAGAAATTCGTCCTATGCCACGATTACCTGTGATTCGTGATTTGATTGTGGATATGGAGCAATTTTATAAGCAGTATCGTGATGTAAAGCCTTACCTAACGCTTAAAGATCCATTGCCAGAAGTAGAACTAGAGCAATCACCAGAAGAACGTGAAAAACTCGATGGTACTTATGAGTGTATTTTGTGTGGTTGTTGTACAACTTCGTGTCCATCATTTTGGTGGAATCCAGATAAGTTTTTAGGGCCTGCTGCATTGTTGCAAGCGGCACGTTTTATAACTGATTCACGAGACCAGGCGACCGAAGAACGTTTAGCTGCTTTAGATGATCCATTTAAATTATTCCGCTGCCATACAATTATGAATTGTGTTCAGGTCTGTCCGAAGGGTTTGAATCCCACTAAGGCCATTGGTGAAATTAAAAAAATGATGGTTAAGAAGTCGTTATAGTTATGTCAGCTGTAATAGAAACCACAATGCCGGAAAAAGTTGATTCTAGTTTACGCTGGCGATGTCGCCGCGGTATGTTGGAGCTAGATATTTTGTTAAATGATTTTTTAGATAAATCATATGAAGATTTAACTGCACAAAGAAAAAATACGCTCGATCAGATCTTAGATTACCCAGACCAGTTATTGTTCGATTTATTTCTAGGGCATATGCAATCATCCGATAATAGTGTGTCAGAACTTGTCCAGACAATACGCCAGTCCATTACTGCTTAAAATCGGTTGCTCAAAAAACTATCGTAACCTAGTACTTACTATGTTTGGTTTGTGTGCACTATCGATTTATATAATTTATGAACAATTAAGTGTTATTAGTGTTTTTATTTTTATTTTTTTAACTTATACAACGTGTAAATCATTAATTAAAAACCGAGAGTTAGATCTCCATTGGCAAGCCAACGGTGGCTGGGTGATTGCTCAGTACCATGAGCTTATACCTGCAAGGCTTTGTGATAGTAGTGTGTTTACATCAACTTGTTCTATTTTAAATTTCAAGCTTGAAGATGGTAGTCGTCAAACTATTTTGATATTCAAAGATAATATCGATGCGGAAAGTTTCAGGCGTTTGCGTGTGCGTGTTAAAGTGCAGGGCATTAATTCCCAAGCACATGATACAATCAACTCATGAGTGCTAAAGACAACCAGACGCAATTACTATATTGCACACGTAAAACTAGTCAGTATGGTTGTGAAGATGTCGTCTCCCGTGACTTTGTTAGTTTAATGGATATGTACGAAGAAAATTTTATTAAATTACGTAAGCTAATTCCTGACTTATCTTCTATTCAAGAGAGTGCCGTTTCAAAATCTGCAGGGCACCTGGATTTACACGTAAAAATACAGGAACGTAGTAAGTTCACAACGACATTACTACTCAGTTATTTCTTTGGAGAAAATGATGAGTTACGCATGGAGCCAAATTTAAAAATACGTATTTATCATGACGCAGGTTTGGCAGAGGTTATGTCTGGCAAGCTTCACCATGGCCGCTTGTTATTAGATAATTTGCCTTCTGATGCGTTAAAACAAAAATGGATTTTAAATAAGTTTTTGGCAAAATGGCTTAAATACTGTCTTCGTCAGCAACATGGTTTTCCTTTTGTTCAGGCTGCAATAACGCTGTAAATCGTGTTTTTTAGGCCTGTATTACCAATCTTTTATTGTGTTTATTATCAAGTGCAATAATTGATCAAAATTTAACCATTTTTCATTCCTTTTTAAAGCCTATTCAGGCTCCCGTTAGTCACTGATTTATGGTAATATTTCCCGCTTTATAGATGTGTTATCTATACAGGCATATAGCCCAGTAAAAATGCACTAAATCAACGGATAAAAAGAGACCCTATGGCTGATTTTGCCAAAGAAATTGTACCAGTCAATTTAGAAGACGAAATGCGTCAGTCTTACCTTGATTACGCCATGAGTGTAATCGTAGGTAGAGCGCTACCCGATGTTCGAGATGGTTTGAAGCCAGTTCATCGTCGCGTACTTTACGCAATGAATGTGTTGGGTAATGACTGGAACAAACCCTACAAAAAATCGGCTCGTGTAGTCGGTGATGTAATTGGTAAGTATCACCCGCATGGTGATACAGCGGTGTATGACACCATTGTACGGATGGCTCAGCCGTTCTCGATGCGTTATATGCTGGTTGATGGTCAGGGTAACTTTGGTTCGGTTGATGGTGACTCGCCTGCGGCGATGCGTTACACCGAAGTGCGTATGGCCAAAATTGCCCACCAAATTTTGGCTGATTTAGATAAAGAAACCGTTGATTTCGCAGAAAACTATGATGGTTCTGAAAGCGAACCTACGGTAATGCCTACGCGTATCCCTGCATTACTGGTAAATGGTTCTGCGGGTATTGCGGTAGGTATGGCGACGAACATTCCGCCACATAACCTTAATGAAGTTATAGATGCCTGCATCGCCTTGATTGCAAACCCTGAGCTGGATATTGAAGGCTTGATGGATTACATCCCAGCGCCAGATTTGCCCACATCAGCATTTATTAATGGTACCAAGGGTATTCGTGAGGCTTATCGTACAGGTCGTGGTCGCATGTTTATGCGTTCACGAACCCGAATTGAAACAGCAGAAAACGGTAAACAGAAAATTATCGTTGAAGAACTACCGTATCAGGTCAATAAGGCGCGTTTAATTGAGCGTATTGCCGAGCTGGTAAAAGAAAAGAAAATTGAAGGTATTACCGAGATTCGTGATGAATCAACCAGTGAAATTCGTATCGTTATTGAAGTACGTCGTGGTGATGTAGCAGAAGTGCTGCTTAATAACCTGTACAAGCAAACATCAATGCAAACCGTGTTTGGTATAAACATGGTGGCGCTGGTTGACGGACAACCAAAGCTATTAAACCTTAAACAGATTCTTGAGGCCTTTGTACGCCATCGTCGTGAAGTGGTTACACGTCGTACTATTTTTGAGTTACGTAAAGCTCGTGATCGCGCACATGTATTAGAAGGTTTAGCTATAGCCCTTGCTAATATCGATGATGTTATCGCACTGATTAAGCAATCAAAGAATTCAGCAGAAGCTAAAGCGGGTTTAATTGGTCGTGCCTGGGCGCCGGGTATGGTGTCAGACATGCTCAGTCGGTCAGGTGCTGAAGCATCACGCCCAGAGTTTTTGCAAAGCAGCTTTGGTATGCGCGAGGATGGTTATTACCTATCAGAAGCACAGGCGCAAGCTATTCTTGAGTTAAGATTACACCGTTTAACCGGGCTTGAGCAAGATAAAATAATTAATGAATTCAGTGAGATACTGGATGTTATTAAAGCTTTAATTGAGATACTGGCAAGCCCTGATCGTTTGATGGAAGTTATCCGTGAAGAGCTACAGCAAGTGAAAGAAGACTTTGGTGATGAGCGTCGTTCAGAAATCATTGAGTCGCAGCTTGATCTCAGCATGGAAGACCTGATTACCGAAGAAGATATGTTGGTTACTTTCTCACATGAAGGTTATGCCAAGTCACAGCCGTTATCCGAATACTCAACACAGAAACGTGGTGGTAAGGGTAAGTCTGCAACGCGAATGAAAGAGGCCGACTTCATAGATAAATTGTTCGTGGCGAATACCCACGACACATTATTATGCTTCTCTAGTAAAGGTAAGGCGTACTGGATTAAAGTTTATCAATTACCTGTTGCCAGCCGAGGCTCACGAGGTAAACCATTAGTTAACTTATTACCGCTTGAGTCTGGTGAGCGCATTAATGCAGTGTTGCCAATCCGTGAATATGATGAAAAGCATTTCATCTTTATGGCGACCAGTTCCGGTACAGTTAAAAAGACACCATTAACTGCATTCTCCAACCAGCGTGCGGGCGGTATTATCGCGCTAGATTTACGTGGCGATAATGTGCTGGTTGATGTGGCCTTAACCGACGGTGAAAAAGACATCATGTTAATGGCCGACTCTGGTAAAGCGATTCGCTTTAATGAATCTGCTGTGCGTGCAATGGGTAGAACAGCTGCAGGTGTTCGCGGTATTAAGATGGCTGAGGGTCAAAAATTAATCAGCTTGATTGTTGTTGATGATGAAGCGGCAATATTAACGGCAACTGAAAATGGTTACGGTAAGCGTACAGCGTCTACAGATTATCCATGTAAAGGCCGTGGTGGCCAGGGTGTTATCTCAATTCAATCATCAGAACGAAATGGAGCTGTTGTCGGTGCTGTTCAGGTAACTGAGCAGGATGAGTTTATGATGATTTCTAATGCAGGTACTTTAATCAGAACTAGCGTAGAAGAAGTTCGCGTAATGGGCAGAAACACACAAGGTGTTCGTCTAATTCGTCTTGCTGATGATGAAAAATTAGTAGAAATAGAACGTGTAGCTTCTATTGACGGTGAAGATGGTGATGTCGTCGTGGATGTCGAAGTAGAAGATTAATATTGAAGATTATAATAACGAATAAACTTATATAATTAGGGTGGGATAATGAGTCGAGTTTTTAACTTTAGTGCGGGTCCAGCGACACTTCCTGAAGCTGTTTTAAAACAGGCACAAGAAGAAATGATGGATTGGCAGGGTAGTGGCATG
>Ga0316204_10005991_pt1 | contig 19303 bp, 17 predicted proteins | sample 6monrhotite_MG_2_FD_205661 | JGI IMG/M metagenome (GOLD analysis project Ga0316204, IMG submission 205661) | Microbial mat bacterial communities from mineral coupon in-situ incubated in ocean water Damariscotta River, Maine, United States -... | ecosystem: Environmental > Aquatic > Marine >...
CTAAATAATTAATTTTCAGTGCGATAGGGCATCATTTACACCTGTAATTTGATAACTTTTTGTTAATCTACACCACTAATTTGGGGAATTAAAATAAAGGTGCATTAATTTCGTTATTTTAAAGATGGTATCACGACCTATTATTTAAATTAATGATAATGAAATTATTCTCCTTACACCCAATAAAATACACCCTTCTTTTAGTTGCTGTAATGGCATTTGGTACAATCAACGGTCAGGAAGTAGAATGGCTTTCCTGGCAGGAAGCTACAGAATTGGCTAAATCAGAAAAAAATCCAAAGAAGATTTTTATCGATGTATATACAGACTGGTGTGGGTGGTGCAAGAAAATGGACAAAGACACCTTCCAAAACCAAGAAGTTGCAGCTTATATGCGTGAAAATTTTTATATGGTTAAATTAGATGGAGAAGGCAAAGATCCAATTGAATTTAAAGGGAAAACATTTACCTATGTTCCATCTGGAAAAAGGGGGTATCACCAATTGGCCGCCGCTCTCTTACAGGGTAGACTAAGTTATCCTACCGTAGTCTTTATGGATGAAAATTTAAATATGCTTTCCCCGGTTCCAGGCTACCAAAAGCCGGCACCCTTTTTAAATATTGCTCGCTATTTTGGTGATGATATTTATTTAAACAAGGATTGGAAGACCTATAGTGGTCAGACAAAATAACTCTTTTTAGCGACTATAATTTGGAGATTCTTTAGTGATCGTTACATGATGTGGATGGCTTTCAGCAATACCACTACTGGTAATTTTTACAAACTTCCCGGTCGCCTGTAAGGTTTCGATATCTTTTGCCCCGCAGTAGCCCATTCCTGCTCGTAAGCCACCTATAAACTGATGTATACTTTCGAACAAGTCTCCTTTATACGGTACTCTCCCAACAATTCCTTCAGGAACTAATTTCTTGATATCATCTTCCACATCCTGAAAGTATCGGTCTTTACTGCCCTCTTTCATGGCCTCTACAGAACCCATTCCTCGGTACGACTTAAACTTTCTACCCTCATAAATGATAGTTTCTCCCGGAGATTCTTTAGTACCCGCAAGGAGCGATCCCAGCATTACTGAGTCTGCACCTGCTGCGATAGCCTTAGGGATATCACCCGTATATCGTATTCCACCATCTGCAATTACCGGCACACCACTGCCCTTAATAGCAGCAGCCACTTCTAACACGGCCGAAAATTGAGGGAAACCAACACCGGCAACTACCCGCGTAGTACAAATAGATCCCGGTCCAATCCCTACTTTTACTGCATCTGCACCAGCCTCCACCAAATACCTGGCAGCATCTCCGGTAGCAATGTTACCAACAATCACTTCTAAATCTGGAAACTTCTTTTTAACTTCTTTAAGTACCGTTACTACACCTTTTGTATGGCCATGGGCCGTATCTATCACAACGGCATCTATACCTGCATTTACCAATGCCTCAGCTCTGTCAAGAACATCTGGAGTTACTCCTAAGGCAGCTGCGACGCGTAAACGGCCGTATTTGTCTTTATTGGCAATTGGTTTCTGAGTTAATTTAGTGATATCTCTAAAAGTGATGAGTCCCACTAACTTATACTGTTCATTAACAACCGGTAATTTCTCGATTTTATTTGTTTGCAAAATCTTCTCAGCTTGCTCCAATGAGGTTCCCTCAGCCACCGTAACAAGATCTTTAAAAGTCATTACCTCAGAAATTGGACGATCATCGTTCTTTTCGAAGCGAAGATCTCTATTGGTCACAATTCCAATCAATTTTTGATCATCGTCAACAATCGGAATTCCACCAATACTGTATTCTCTCATATTGGCCTTTGCATCCCTAACAACAGCATCTTTCTTTAAAGTAACCGGATCCAGGATCATTCCGCTTTCCGCCCGTTTTACTTTACGAACTTTCATGGCTTGCTGTTCGATTGTCATATTTTTATGCAACACCCCAATACCGCCTTCGCGTGCCATGGCAATGGCCATTTTGGATTCTGTAACCGTATCCATAGCGGCAGAAACAATCGGAACATTAATGGTAATATTACGAGTAAACTTAGTTTGTATACTTACATCTCTGGGTAAAACGTCGGAGTAAGAAGGAACAAGAAGTACGTCATCATAGGTGAGACCTTCTCCAAGAATTTTATTTAAGTGGGCTTCCATGCAATTAAGGATTAATTGCGGGCAAATATACGCTTTTTATGCAAAGTTTTGACGCTTACTATTGATTAACGGTTTCCTTATTTTTAGCTAGTAATTGAAACAACACAATAGATGAAGATACAATATAGGATAGTGTCATCAAAATCCCTGAAAAAAGAACAATATACTTAAACCACAGCACTCCGGACCACAACAAATAGATGCCTCCAAAAGTTAGAATTACAGACAAAAAAGGCTCTATGGTTAGAAATATTTTGAGTTCCTTTGGGAGTTTCGTTAACCAAACTAAAATTCCTAAAAGGAAGAATATCATCGACATAGATAATATGTGGGTATGAACAATGGTCAGCATTTCGCGCTCACCCTTTTTGAACTTCATAATAGTTGCAGCGGTGTCCTGCTCATTTCCCAGATAATTTTCCTCTATACCGTTGGGTTCCATTGAACTTGTTTCATTTACGAACAACAGACCGCTGTAGAAGCCTACAGAAAGTACTGCGACAAATGCTATCAGAAACCACTTTATTTCCCGTGGTAAATTTAATAATAGCCCATCGTACTGCATCAGAGTAAATTCTTTAGTTGAAGTTCACCTATTGTTTGAAATAATTTATCCATAGATATAGTCATAGAGCGCACCGAGATTGTAGCTCCAGCTATACCATCTATATTGGTTTTGTAGTCTACCCGGTCCTTTCCAGATAAACCAATAAATTGTTTTAACCACCTTTTACTGCCAATTTCCCCTCCGTATTCCTCTCTGTAAATCAAAACTTTAGTTTGCAACACTTCCAGCTCCTGATTTAAAATAACCATGTAATCAAAATTGGCAGTTTTACTGGGCGCTTTTCCCAGATAAACATAACCCATTAAGCTATCTTCTTGTTTCAACCTGAAAAAATTCTCCGAAGAAATTATCGCTGGAAGTTCTTTACCAATACCTTTTGGCAATGCAATTCCCTCTAGCTGAATGGTGGCAACATCAAATACTTTTTGAACTTCCTTATCTACCATTTTGAGGATTCCTTTAGGTACCCCAAAACTGAGTAGCAGTATTAGTACATGGCATACAAAACTGCCAATGGATGTTTTAAATATCATATTGCGAATGTACTTTTAAAGAATTAATCTTTCATTTTATCATCAGATCGCTTTATTAAAACCAAACTCCAATACCAAAATTCAGTCGATTTTTGACCGTATCATCATCAAGGGCGTTGCTTCTGAATTGATAGTCCCCTTTAACAACGACACCCGGGGCAATATGATACGTTAATCCAGTGGTAATATCGGTGCGATCATACGCTTCATTTTCCAATAAACTCCCTTCAGTACTGGCGTGGGTATCAAATCTTTCAAATCGGGTAAATGCGAATAGTTTCTGTTGTTGATTGGTTGGTAATAAATTATAGGCTCCTTCCAGATACCATCCTTGCATGGCACTTCCCAGATCCCTGCCCGTTAAATTATTATAAGCCTCGGTATCTTTTAGCGCTGTGTAAATAAACTGACCTCTGGCTGTAAATCTATTCAAGGCATACCGGAAATCTAACCCTATCATTGCTACGCCAATGTTTGCACCGTCTAGTTCTTCTACATCATCGGCTGCTTGTGTTCTACCTATATAAGATGCCAAGCCAAGTCGTAATCCCCTAATTCCGTAATAGTCAAATTTTGTAGAAAAAGTTGGACTGTCTACGGTGGATTGAATGGCCTTTTGCCTTCCACCTCGTAAGCCGTTGGAACCTTTTAGGAATCCATTAAACCCTCCTGCCCCATCAGATTCAGTAGATTTAAACCCATTAAATACGTATGCCTGATATCCCAATGAAATACTATTGAACCTCCCGGTTACCCCAATTCCAATTTCTCTCCAGGTAGTAGGTACAATTGCATTATCCATTGCCGGTCTTTCAGTACCATTAAATGTAGTGGGTTCATGAAATTCATTAATAATTCCCATAGGCACTAACATTAATCCCCCTCTTAGATTAACGTTGTTCGCAACATTATAATTTACGAATGCTTGTTCTACGAAAATCTCTTCCACATGTTCCACTTCTAGTTCTGTTACGAACTGCGTTTTGTCATTAAAGCGATATCCAAAAAGTAACACCAAACGCTGTACATCCAACTCCCCGTTATCACCCTCGGGCTGGTTATAAAGTATTTCTCCATACGCCCCAACGGTGACGGCAGAAGCATAATTACCGGACAATAAACGCTGTGCGGCGTTTAGTTGTTTTTGTGGATCTAGCGTGATAGAATCTGTTACTGTTTGTGCGGAAGCCAGGATTGAAAAAACGAATGCAGTTAAAACAAAAAAGCGATTCATGGAATGATTTTTTTTATTTAGACTTGTTATAAATAACAAGCAAATATATATCGCTTTTTTATAACTAAAAAGAATTATTTAAAATAAATCTAAATAATTTATTCTTGTTTAATTAAGAAAAAAAAGTTCAACGAGCTATTAATAATAATTAGAAAAAAGCGCTGAAGATTTATTATATGCCGCTTCAAAAACCATCCAGTTAATGTTGGTTTCCACCTTTTTCGCTGTAAAATACGAGAGCATTTTTTCGGTGGGCATATTTCCGGTTAGCTCATCTTTAGCCATGGGACAGCCTCCAAATCCCTGGACGGCACCATCGAACCTTCGACAACCTGCCTTGTAGGCGGCGTCTACCTTTTCGTGCCAGGCTGAAGGCGTTGTGTGCAAATGGGCACCAAATTCAATAGTTGGATACGCAGGTATTAAATTAGAAAAGAGATATTCAATATTTTCAGGTGATGAAGTTCCCACCGTATCCGACAGGGATAAAATATTCACTCCCATAGCAGCCAATTTTTCGGTCCATTCTCCTACGATATCCACATTCCAGGGATCCCCATAAGGATTACCAAACCCCATTGATATATATGTAACAACTTCCTTATTAGAAGCCTTCGCAACCTCCAAAATTTCTTTTAGTATCTCAGTTGATTGGGCAATAGTCCTATGTGTGTTCCGCATCTGAAAATTTTCAGAAATAGAAAATGGATACCCTAAATAATCTATATTCTTATGAGCACAAGCATCTTTCGCACCCCGCAAGTTTGCCACAATAGCCAATAATTTACTTTTGCTCTTTGAAAGGTCGAGACCTTCCAATACTTGTGCTGTATCTGCCATCTGAGGTATAGCCCTGGGAGAAACAAAACTTCCAAAGTCAATCGTATCAAAACCACATGTTAGCAAGGACTGTATATACTGAATCTTCTCAGCTGTGGGAATAAAAGATTTTATTCCTTGCATCGCATCTCGTGGGCACTCTATTAATTTGACCTTTTCTAACATGAAGCACTTTGCTTGTGTAGCTCAAAATTAGCACTATTTATAAGATAATTACCTCTTCCTGCCCTCCTCCATTAAAATTATTATCTGCAATACAGGGTACTTTTTTATATCTTTCAAAAAAAAGACTATGCAAATACGTTACGTCCTGATAACCCTAATTGTTATCGTTGCTCTTACCAGCTTTAAAAAGAATGACTTGAAAAATGAACAAACAATAGCAATAGAACAAACTATGGCAGATAGTGTATTACGACATGTGGTCCTCTTCAAATTCAAGGAAGGCACTACGAAAGATCAACTACACGACTATGAAACCGCTTTTGGTGCGCTTAAGAATAAAATACCTGAAATAGTATCTTTCGAATGGGGACTTAATAATAGTCCTGAAGGTCTCGAAAAAGGTTTTACACATTGTTTCTTTGTGACCTTTTCCAGCGAGGAAGACCGGGAAATTTATCTTCCACATCCAGATCATCAGGCTTTTGTTTCCCTAATTGACCCATCTGTAGATGATGTACTTGTCGTTGATTATTGGACTAAGTAAGGTTTCTTACTTCTAAATAGAACTTTCCGCTTTTAAAATCGCCTTGTTTATTTTCTTAATTAAGCCAGGACCCTCATAAATGAATCCTGTCCACAGCTGAATTAAACTTGCGCCTGCTTGTAATTTTTCCAAGGCATCTTGGGCACTGTGAATACCCCCGACCCCTATTATGGGAAAGGAACCATTGCTTTTTGTATGTAAAAAACGAATTACTTCAGTACTTCGTTGGGTAAGAGGTTTCCCGCTAAGACCTCCTTTTTCTTCCACTAACCTAGATTCCGATTTAAGATCTTCTCTTGCAATGGTTGTGTTGGTAGCAATTACCCCGGCTATTTGTGTTATTTGCACAATATCTATGATATCTAGTAACTGGTCATCTGTTAGGTCCGGTGCTATTTTTAGAAGAATAGGCTTTTCAGGAATATTCGCATTCTTTGACTGCCTTTTATTCTCTTGCATCAGCTCATCCAATAAAGCTGTTAAAGGTTTCTTTTCTTGTAGTTCTCTAAGTCCGGGAGTATTAGGAGAACTCACATTTACCACAAAATAATCTACATGTTCGAAAAGTGACTCAAAGCATTGTAAATAATCATTAATGGCGTCCTCATTAGGGGTTACCTTGTTCTTTCCTATATTTCCCCCAATAAGAACCTTATGCTCTTTTTTTAGATGTTCTATGGCCTCCAGAACGCCCTTATTATTAAAGCCCATCCTATTGATAATGGCCTGATCGGCTTTTAACCTAAATAATCTTTTCTTTGGATTGCCTTCCTGAGGTTTTGGGGTAAGTGTCCCAATTTCTATGAAACCAAATCCAAAATTGGATAATTCATTATACAATACAGCATTTTTATCGAACCCTGCTCCCAGTCCTACCGGGTTCTTAAACCGTAAGCCAAATACCTCTCTTTCCAGCCTTGGATCATTAAGTGTATAATAATTTTTGAAAAAGATTGATAAACCCAATCTGGATGCCACCTTAATAATCCAAAAAGATATATAATGCACTCTTTCAGGATCTAACAAAAAAAACAGGGGTCGAATAATACCTTTATACATGCCAATTTTATGTGCCACAAAAGTACAAACTTAACAAGAGTTCTTTACTTTCTGACAGCAGTTATTACCATTAATATGGAAAGATTATTCCGGATCTTTAGGATCCGCAGATGGGGTCAGCATTGTCATTGGAATACGCTTGGCTTCTATACACAATGCTATATACCGCTGGTACTGTTTCTCATTGAATATATTCAATAATTTTCGATCGTACGCCTTAGAGTTTTCAATGACCTTATCTTTTAGGCCTCTATAGGTATTGGCCACTGCTTGCAGCGCTTCTTCACTACTTTGCCCATCCTTATCGAACAGTTGTGTAATTTCATCCTGAACAATTTTATTTTCCTGGCTTAACGCAGCCTTCCATTGGTCCATTTTGGAGATTTGCTCTTTGTTCAGTTGAAACACCTGAATGATAGTTTCAGAAGCCGTGCCTCCAAGGCCCAGCATGCAATCCCTATTCTGCCCGGCGGCCACCAGAGTACATGCAAAAAATATAAGGGCCAAATATGTTATTCTCATTTCTCTTCTTTAATAGTATAGTGTGCTCAAATATACCCTGATAAACTAGAATTTTAAAGAATTAGTGTGGTACAAAATCATTTAAAACTAAAAAAGACCCTCAAAAATGAGGGTCTTTAAAATTCCAATTTTATAATCTCCTATTTTAAAGTGAGACTAACTCTTGCAAATAAGAATCGGCCTGCAACTCCAAATTGCTGTGCTCTTCTAGACCAATCGAAACGTCCTGAACTACGATTCCCAAAAGAATCTAATGCCCTATCCGGATATACATCCAGTAGGTTATTCGCTCCAATTGTCAAAGTAAGTACATCTGAAGGTTTATACCCTAAAGAAAGATCTGTCACTATTTTTGTGCCAAATACTTGCTGATTTGCAATGGTTGTAGTAGCCTCAGTAACTTCCCCGAAATATACATTACGAAGAAAAATTACAAACTTCTCAGAAATTAAGCTGTTAGAAAGATTCACCTTTGTTCTTGGTACTGCTTCTTCGAGATAGACCCTGCTATCTTCAGGAAAATAGGTATCTATTAGTCCGGCATCTCTCAATACCTGGGAAGCATTAATGTCACCCACTTTTTTTGTTTTCGAGAATGTCCCGGCAAGATCCGACTTCAATCTCCAGGAATCGGTAAGGTTTGCAGAATGCGTAACAACAATATCCACTCCTTTAGATTCTGTATCAATGGCATTCGCGAAAAAGGAGGCTGCTGTTGCATTGGCCTGGCTTAAAAGAATATCTAGTTCCGAACCAGTACCCGGGCCCGCAAATTGGCCGGTATACACAACCCTATCATCAATTTGAACAAAATACCCATCTAATGTTACCGTTAGATTTGCATCAGGAAGTTTGGCTGTTACTCCCACACTAGCACTCCTAGATGTTTCTTCTTTTAAAGCAGGAATCCCAAGCAATTGGGCAGCTCTACTATCATTTGCGAACGTTCCAACTTCTTGTGGATTTCCCAAATTATCAAAAATAGTAGAGGTAGAATTAAAGTTGATTTGATGCAGCGAAGGTGCTCTGAAACCAGTGTTTAGAGCCGCTCTAATATTAACGTTATCAGATGCTTTGACAAGTCCAGCAATTTTGAAGTTAATGGTTGAACCAAAATCACTGTAATTTTCAAAACGAGTTGCAAAACTTGCTAAAAATGTTTCTGAAAAATCAGCTTCCAAATCTAAGTATCCTGCCACACTGCTTCGGCTCCTGGACAATTCATTATTTGGACTAAAGCCCGGAAATACCTGTGAGCCTCCTGGCCTTGAATTACCAAAGAAATCTTGTGAGGCTTGTTGGGAGGCTAATGTAATCACCTGTCCATCGGCAGTATATTGCGCATAGGAAGCCTCTTCTCCTGCAAGTATATCATAGTTCTCAAATCGATGTTCTGCTCCAAAAGCAACATTAAAACCACTCATGATATCATCATAATATTTAGAAAGATCTAAATTGGTAGTGTTTTGAAGAAATGAGAAACCTCCAGCATCAAACTTGGTAGGGGAAGCATTTTGGCGAGATGCGTTAAAAGTATTTCCAATGGTATATAAGAATGAATTCTTACCATAGGTATTACTAAGATCTACATTCCAATCGCCTATCTTACCTTTAATTCCTATTGACATGGATTGATCCCTTATATTGGAGTTTATTTCCGGTAAAAAACCATTAATATACGCCGGTGTATAGGTTCTGCTTTGGTTAGGTAATCTATAAAAACCAGCAGAATTACCAGTTCTGGAACTTATACCCGCAAAGGAATAAAGCTCCGTACCATTATCATCCAAAGGCAGTGAGAAATTAGCAAAAAACCGGCCACCGCGTAATGCAGACTGCCCAACTCGCATATTAAAATCGCTTCGTTCCAGGCCTCTTGCCGCTAATTCAGCGGTAGTATTGTCTGCAGATAGAATAGGTTGTAAATCCGCTTTTGTAAATGCCCCTGTTGTATTAATACCTGCTGCATTAGCATATTGGAGTACGTCTGTTACATCATCATCCAATAAAGCTGAAAGATCGGCCCCATCGGCACCAGCAAATCGTTCTACGGTATTGTATAAATTAAATACGTTTCCTTCCCATTCTTTCATACGTCCGTATTCTTCACGAACATCAAAATCCCCGGCAAAGGTTATAAAACCATTATTCTCGCCAATCGGAATTCCATAACTAGCAGCTACGTTGGTAGTTGCTCCATCAGAACCTCCCGTTTGATCATTCGAATTTTCAGAAAAATTAGCCCCCGTAGTGGTAGAAATCTGCAATTCATTAACTGTTCTGTTCAGGATTATATTGATAACCCCGGCAATAGCATCTGACCCGTACTGAGCTGCTGCACCATCGCGCAACACCTCAATTCGTTCAATGGCAGCTGCAGGAATTGCATTTAAATCGGTCCCCACACTTCCACGTCCAAAAGTCCCGTTCACATTTATTAAGGAAGAGTTATGTCGTCGTTTTCCGTTAATTAAGACCAATACCTGATCCGGACCCAAACCTCGTAAGGATGCAGGATCTATATGATCTGTTCCATCTGAAATGGTTTGAGTATTTGAAGTAAAAGACGGTGCTACATAATTAAGTATCTGGTTTAAGTTCACCTGAGGTGAAACAGTGGCCAATTCCTTAACATCAATGACATCCACAGGCACCGTGCTCTCCGTTGCCGTTCTGTTTGGATTCCTGGATCCTGTAATGATAACTTCAGATAACTGAACACCTTCAGAGAGGCTAATAGTAAGAGTAGTACTGTTTACCAATACCTCTTTCGTTTCATAGCCTATATAGGATACAACCAAACGGTCGCCCATGGCCACATCTATAGAAAAGTTACCATCAAAATCTGTGGTAGTTCCCATAGTGGTTCCTTTTTTAACAACGGAGGCTCCGACGAGTGGCGCACCGTTTTCATCTTGAACAGTACCACTAACCTGCGATTGAAGCAGACTAATAGTCCCGAAAAAGCAAAATACAAGTAGTAAGTAGTTTTTTTTCATAATGTGTTTTGTTTGAGTTATTTCGTTTTAAGGTAGTGATTCAAACCAACATTCTAGGATAATTCGGAAATAATTACGTATTAACACCTAAATATTAATCTACTACTACAGGGGTTTGAGACCTACCAACTATATCGTATTTTTGAGTAAACCTTAATTAGATGCAACACATTATTGATCGTTTTCTGCGATATGTTAAAATAGATACACAGAGTGATCCTACCTCTGAAACCACTCCCAGTACCGAAAAACAATGGGTACTGGCCAACCTTCTTTTCGAAGAACTCAAGGCAATAGGAATGGCAGATGTAACCATAGATGATAAAGGCTATATTATGGCTTCGTTACCAGCTACAACTACCAAAGAAGGCCCAACTATTGGTTTTATTTCCCATTACGATACGTCCCCCGATTTTTCCGGTACCCAGGTGAATCCAAGAATCATTGAGAAATACGATGGGAAGGACATTGTTTTGAATAAAGAAAAGAACATATTGCTTTCCCCGGATTATTTTGAAGATCTACACTTGTACAAAGGAGATACGCTTATAGTTACAGATGGAAATACGCTCCTGGGAGCGGATGATAAGGCCGGGATTACAGAGATTGTGAGTGCTATGGAGTATCTCTTAAAGCACCCTGAAATTGAACATGGCATAGTACGGGTTGGGTTCACCCCCGATGAAGAAATAGGTCGGGGAGCTCATCATTTTGATGTTGAAAAATTTGGAGCAGCATGGGCCTATACCATGGATGGCAGTCAAATAGGAGAGTTGGAATATGAGAATTTTAATGCCGCAAGCGCCAAGATAATTGCTGTAGGTAAAAGCGTACACCCCGGTTACGCAAAAGGGAAAATGGTGAATGCCATCGGGATCATATCCGAAGTACTAAACAAACTACCTAACAATGAGGTGCCAGAACATACTGCAGATAGAGAGGGCTTCTATCATGTGCATCACATGCAAGGAACCATTGAACATGCAGAACTAGAACTCATCATCAGAGATCATGATAAACAAAAATTTCTCAAAAGAAAACAGCAATTGGAGGATATCGTAACTGATTTGAATAAAGTACATAATGAGGCCCTTACCATAGAGCTTAAAGATCAGTATTTCAATATGCGCGAAAAGGTTGAACCAGTGTATCATATTGTTGAAATAGCCGAAGAAGCCATGAAATCCTTAGGCATTACTCCATTAATTAAGCCTATAAGAGGAGGTACTGATGGTTCCCAACTAAGTTTTATGGGATTACCCTGTCCAAACATTTTTGCAGGCGGACATAATTTCCATGGTAAATATGAATATGTTCCGGTACAAAGTATGGCGAAAGCTATAGAGGTTATTGTAAAGATTTGCGAACTAACCGCTATAAAATAGCCATATAGCGTTCGGCAATGAACTACTCGAAACGGCCAAACAGGAAAAGACCAGACAATCTCAACTCCAAAAAATTATTCCTTTAATTGAAAAAGGAATAGGCCTTAACAACAAATACGGAAAAAGCTAGTATTTATTTAGAAGGATGTGTTTAGTAAAAGCAAAAAAAACACCAATGAATCATTGGTGTTTTTACATACAATTAAGAGCCGAATTATTTTTCCTTTGCTGGAGCTGCTAATTTCTTGCTCATTTCCATAGAAATGGCTGATCTATCAAATTTTAGGCGACCTGCCATAGTTTCTACAATGCACGAAAAATCTTTGTCGTTCATATCAACAATTTTCCCGTGAAGGCCACTTTTGGTAATTATCTTATCTCCCTTCTTTAAAGCAGTAGCAAATTTCTTCTCATCTTTTTGACGTTTCATTTGAGGTCGGATCATAAAAAAATATGCCACCACAAAAATCAAAATCATTGGAAGGAACTGTCCTATATCACCCATAGTAATCTGTATTCTTTTAAATTATTATTTTACCGGACCCAAGGCGGTTGCTGCTGCTCCATTTTTTGGATTAACAAATGCCTTGATACGCAACAATTCAGATCCTTTTTCGGTGTTGGCAGATACTGTAATTGTTTTCGTTACCTGGTTTTGACCGGCACCATTAAACTTAACCAATAATTCCCCAGACTCTCCCGGTGCAATTGGCTTATTTTTTGGGTACTCAGGTATAGTACATCCACAGCTGCTGGTAGCATTAGTAATAATTAGGGGAGCGTTCCCATCATTAGTGAATGTGAAAATTGTTTCCTGAGCAGCTCCTTGCTCAATAGTTCCAAAATCGTGTTCCGATTTATCAAAGGACATAACTGGTAAGTTCTTTGCTGCTTCATCTCTTTCGGCAGCTACTTCTACATTAGAAGCTTTAATCTTACTGGAAGCGTTTTCTTTACATGAAACAAAGGCAACTAATGCAATTGCTCCAAAGGCTATGAATACTTTTTTCATACAAGTAGATTTTTATATTTTCCTGCAAAATTAAGGAATATTTGGTTACAGTAGTCCTCTACCCGCTTTTTTAAGTTTCCCTTCGGCTTTATATTCCTTCACAAGCTTATCTAATATGCCATTAATAAATATGCTGCTTTTTGGGGTAGAATATTCCTTGGCAATCTCTAGATATTCATTAATAGAGACACGTTCCGGAATGGAAGTAAAATGTAATAATTCGCAAATGGCCATTTTTAATAAGATCGCATCTATATCTGCGATACGGTCCTTATCCCAATTTGGGGTCTTTCCTTGAATTTCATTTTCGAGCACACTATTGTTAAGCAAGGTCTTGGTAAGTAGTTTATTCGCAAACTCAAGATCCTCCTCATCTTTAACCAATTGAGGAAGAAAAAAAGATTCTTCTTGCCCTTCTTTTACATTTTTAAACATCTTAACGATGAACGTGTTTACCAGAGGAATGTCATCTACCCAGGTAAGTTTATCATCTTCAAAAAATTCATATAATTTTTCATTGGGGGCAATAACATCTCTAAAAAGATCGATGATTAAATTTTTATCTTCCCCATAGGTAGTTCCTTCTTTAGCCATATAGCGGGTATACAACCTACTCTTTACAATTTCTTTGTAAACAATCTTTACATAGTCTCCATTTAAATACCAGTCCTTAATTTTTCTTTTTTCAAGAACAGCTGTCAACTGGGTATTTGAAACAATCTGCAAGAGTAATTTATTGTTCAAAAACTTCTCCTTACTTGGAAAATCATCCGATGCTGAAGCCATGTATTTGGTTGTATCGTGCTTTACATGGTTTTCGGCCATAGTATAAAGTTCCCTTAACAGGCTGAGCATAACCAAGAACAAATTATAGGTGTTATCTATACTTACTTTTAAGAATTTCTCTTGTTTTTCGAGGGAATCGTCCTGAGACTGGGTAATAGCATATATGCATTGCATAACTTTAACCCGGAGTTGCCTTCTTGTAAGCATTTTAAAGAACTTTATTGAGGTGAATACAATAGTGCCGCAAAAATAGCAATCTATTTCATATGGCATCGAAAATCTTTCGCTTTATCTTATAAGTTTTATAACATTTGTTTTCTGGTGAATCTGCTATCTTTGCTCCGCCATAAGAAATAATTGGTATAGCCCGCCTCTAATGAAAGAACTTAAGCATCTTAATAAATACTTCAAGAAATATTGGTTTAAGTTATTTCTGGGCATCATAATTACCATTATAGCGCGTGTCTTTCAACTGGTAATGCCGTCCTATGTAAAGAATTCCATAGAAGTAGTTGAAAAATATATGGCAGGTACCATGCCCGAACTCGAGGCAAGAGCACTTTTACTGGAGTACATCCTTATTATTGTAGGCGCGGCCCTTCTTTCAGGTTTTTTTACTTTCTTAATGAGGCAAACCATCATTAATGTTTCCAGATATATAGAATACGACCTCAAAAATGAAGTCTTTAATCATTATCAGTTCCTGAATCTAAATTTTTACAAACGGAATCGTACCGGAGATTTAATGAATAGGATTAGTGAGGATGTAACCCAGGTTCGTTTATATGCTGGTCCTGCTATCATGTATGGAATTCAAACCCTGACGCTTTTTGTATGTCTAATTCCTCTGATGTTTATTAAGGCGCCAACAATAGCCTTTTATTCTTTGTTACCACTGCCCATTCTTTCTATACTCATTTATCAGATCAGTAGAATAATCCACAAACGCAGTACCAGAGTTCAGGAATTCTTATCGACCCTTTCTACGTTTGCTCAGGAGTCGTTCTCAGGAATTTCGGTAATTAAAGCCTATAGCCTGGAACCTAAGGTAAATAAAGAAGTACGTACGTTAGCAGTAGAAGGAAAGGACAGGAGTATGGATCTGGCAAAGGTAAATGCATGGTTTTTTCCATTGATGATTCTTTTAATAGGCATCAGCAACATCTTTGTGATCTATGTAGGAGGCAAACAATATATTAATGGAGAAATTGAATCTATCGGGACTATCGCCGAGTTTATATTGTATGTAAACATGCTTACCTGGCCTGTAGCTATTGTAGGATGGCTTACCTCCTTGGTGCAGCGGGCTGAGGCATCTCAAAAACGAATCAATGAGTTCTTGAAAGAGCAGCCAGAAATTAAAAATGAGACTCAGGAAGCAACCCTAGTTGAAGGTCAAATAGTTTTTGATAAGGTTACCTTTACTTATGAAGACACAAATATTACAGCTCTGAAAGACATCTCTTTTACCATTAAAAAAGGGGAAACGGTTGCTATCATTGGCAAAACAGGGTCCGGAAAGTCTACTATCCTTGATCTGGTTGCCCGGCTCTATGAGGTTACCTCCGGGGATATAGTAATAGATGGCATTCCTATTAAAAAGCATAATCTGGAAAGTTTGAGAGGTGCTATAGGGGCAGTACCACAAGATGCCTTTCTATTTTCTGATACGATATCTAACAATATAAAGTTTGGCAAAGAGACAGCCAATCAGGAGGAAATAGAAGCCGTAGCCAAAAAAGCGGTGGTGCATAAAAATATCATGGGCTTTTCTAAACAGTACAATACCATCCTTGGGGAACGCGGCATCACCCTCAGTGGCGGACAAAAACAACGAGTATCTATCGCTAGAGCCTTATTGAAAGATCCCGAAATATATCTCTTCGATGATTGTCTATCGGCTGTAGACACAGAAACGGAAGAGTCTATACTAAACAACCTTAAACAAGCATCCAGAAACAGGACAACGCTGATTGTGAGTCATAGGGTTTCTTCTGCAAAAAACGCTGATAAAATTATTGTTTTGGACCATGGGGAGATTATTCAGGAAGGAACACATGAGCTTCTTCTCGAACAAGAAGGCTATTACAAAGAGCTTTACACCCATCAGTTATTGGCAAAAGAAAACTAGAAAAATGTTGCTGTGTAAGGTTTTTTTTTACATTTTTGATTCCATATAACCGATTTATAAGATATCGCCCATATGAGAGATAAAGATTTAATGGATCAGGAAGAAATTTTTTCCAAAGTTTTAAGAGCAGGTAGAAGAACCTATTTTTTTGATGTAAGAAGTACAAAAGCTGAAGATTATTATCTAACTGTTACTGAAAGCAAGAAATTTACACATGACGATGGCTCTTTTCACTACAAAAAGCACAAAATATATTTGTATAAAGAAGATTTTCAATCGTTCAGAGAAATTATGGAAGAAATGATGGATTATATCATTTCAGAAAAAGGTCAGGAAGTTATCTCTGAAAGACATCAAAAGGATTTTAAAAAGGAAGAACCTTCTGAAAATAATGAAGAACTTTCTGAAAACAATGTAGAAAAGCCACGAGATAATTTTACGGATGTAGATTTCGACGATATTTAACGACGAGCTTTAATTCAGTTACCACATAAAAAGACCTCCTAGCAGAGGTCTTTTTTATTGCATTTACCAACCTCTTTAAATTGGAGAAAAGTACCTTGGTCTTCCACCCCTTATTCAGTAACTTTAGCTTTCTTAAAAATTGAATTCATGAAAAAATATGTAGTGGTATTTTTAGCTGTGTATGCCGTAAATTGTTTGGCCCAGGAAACTGTTGGCCTAGACTATTATCTTCCTCAACAAATTAACTACGATACAAGTATCCCCACACCTGCCAGCATCATTGGCCATGAAGTAGGAGAATGGCATGTGACGCATGATAAGCTGATGTTTTATATGCAAACATTAGCCAATTCTAGTGATAGAATAACCATTGAGAATAGGGGAAGAACCTTTGAAGGCAGACCTATATTGTTGCTTACCATCACTTCTCCTGAGAATCATGGAAAAATCGAAAAAATTCGTAAAGAACATATTGCTTTAACAGAAAATGGGAGTACTTCCATGACGCTGGAGGAAATGCCAATTGTCGTTTACCAGGGATTCTCAGTTCATGGAAATGAACCAAGTGGGGCAAATGCCGGTATGGCGTATGCATATTATCTGGCCGCCGCTCAAGGACCTGAAATAGATAAGATCTTAGATAATATGGTAATCTTAATGGACCCTTCATTTAACCCGGACGGATTACAGCGTTTTGCTTATTGGGCCAATACCAACAAAAGTATCAACCTCAACTCCGATAGTAATGAACGTGAATATCATGAAGTATGGCCGGGAGGAAGAACCAATCACTATTGGTTCGATATTAATAGAGATTGGTTACCTGTGCAATTACCAGAAAGCAGAGCACGTATTAAAACATTTCATAAATGGTTGCCAAACATCCTTACAGACCATCATGAAATGGGCACCAATTCTACCTTCTTTTTTCAACCGGGAGAACCTACCAGAGTACACCCCTTAACACCCAAATTAAATCAGGAACTAACGGCAGAAATAGGCACCTACCATGCCAAAGCACTTAATAAGATTGGCTCCTTATACTACTCAGAAGAAAACTATGATGATTATTACTACGGTAAGGGATCTACCTACCCCGACGTTATGGGAGGCATAGGTATTTTATTCGAACAAGCTAGTTCCCGAGGACATGTACAAGAAAGTGAAAATGGGCTACTTACTTTTCCATTTACAATTCGAAATCAGTTTACTGCCGCCCTTTCAACTATTGAAGCGGCAAAAAATATGCGAACCAAGATATTGTCATATCAACGCGATTTTTATAAAGGTTTGCGTGAAGAAGCAGCCAGGAATAAAACCAAAGCTATTGTTTTTGGAGATCATAAAGATGCCGCGAAAACCTGGCATTTAGCCGAAATATTGGACCGTCAAAACATCAAATTCCACGAATTAAAAGAGGATGTCTCTATTGGGGGAACGAACTATAAAAAAGGTAGTAGTTATGTGGTACCTATGAACCAGAAAAATCACCGCCTAATAAAAGCAATGTTTGAAAAACGAACAACCTTTACCGATAGTTTGTTCTATGATATCTCGGCCTGGACCTTTCCGTTGGCCTTTGGATTGGATTATAATGAATTACCCACCTTATCGAATGCCGGATCGGAAGTAACCGATTTTAAACCTTTAACCGGTGCAGTAACACAGCAAAGTACCTATGCTTATTTGTTTGAATGGCATGAATATTACTCTCCCAAGGCACTAAATAAAATAGTAAATAAAGGGATTAGAGCAAAAGTAGCCCAGTACCCTTTTTCGATGAATGGCAGCACCTATGACTATGGTACGGTAATGATTCCGGTACAAAATCAGGAATTGTCATCAGAAGAATTATATGAATTTCTTAAGGAAGTTGCTAAAGAGAGTTATCTAACCATTACGGCAGTAACTACGGGAGTTACACAGGGTATTGATTTGGGTAGTGGCGATTTTGAACCAGTAAAAAAACAAAAAGTAGCTATCCTGGTAGGAAGTGGTATCAGATCCTCTGATGCCGGTGAGATTTGGCATCTTTTCGATACCCGCTATGATATAAAACTTACCAAAATAGATACAGAGTATTTCAGCAGAACCGATCTTAGTTCCTATACCGATCTCATTATTCCAAGTACCGGAAGAGGTGGATCACTTGGCAAAGCTGATGCCGAAAAATTAAAGGAATGGGTAAAAGAAGGGGGAACGTTAATTGGATACAGAACCATGGCCAATTGGTTAGACAAACAAGAATTCATGGATCTTACATTTAAAAAAGATACCCTGGTTGCCAAAAACATTTCGTTTGGCAAGAAAAACGATTTTCTTGGGGCACAGGTAACGGGAGGCGCTATTTTTGAGGCCAAAACAGACAGATCACATCCTATCAATTTTGGATATAAGAACAGTACACTGGCTCTTTTTAGAAATAGCAATATTTATTTAAAACCTGAGAAAGACAGTTATAACAATCCCATTCAATACACCAATAAACCTTTACTAAGTGGCTATATTTCTGAGGAGAATCTAAACCTTATTAAAAATAGTGTTCCTTTTAAAATAAAAAGGCTAGGAAAAGGTCGGGTTATCTTGTTTACAGACAATACAAATTTTAGAGCCTTTTGGTATGGAACAAATAAGCTTCTTATGAATGCTATCTTTTTCGGACCTATGATGTAATCAAAAAATTAGTAATTCTAAAAACAGGATTTTAAATTAATAGCATTTTAGAAAATGGCAAGAACCCCTAGTAATATGATTCCCTTGGGTACTCAGGCGCCTGATTTCAGTTTGTTAGATACAGTGTCTGAGCAAATGATAACTCTTACGGAAGTAAAAGGCCACCAAGGCACCGTGATACTATTTATTTGTAATCACTGTCCGTTTGTGAAACAT
>Ga0316204_10005994_pt1 | contig 19285 bp, 20 predicted proteins | sample 6monrhotite_MG_2_FD_205661 | JGI IMG/M metagenome (GOLD analysis project Ga0316204, IMG submission 205661) | Microbial mat bacterial communities from mineral coupon in-situ incubated in ocean water Damariscotta River, Maine, United States -... | ecosystem: Environmental > Aquatic > Marine >...
TACCGACCAATCCCATGCGATCTTGAAAATGGCGCTGGACCTGGGGATTGATCATATTGATACGTCCAACGTCTACGGTAACGGTAAATCCGAAGAACGCATCGGCTCGTTTCTTAAAATGCAGGGACCGGGGCGTCACAACCTGTTCAAAATCGCCACCAAGGCGGCCATCACACGCGATGCGGATGGCAAAAACATTATTAATAACAGCCCGGAACACCTGGCGGCGGAACTGGATAAATCATTGCAACGGCTCGGTGTTGAACAGGTCGAGTTGTTTTATGTCCACAGGCGGGACCCGGCACGACCCATCGAAGAAGTCACCGAAACCATGGCCGGCTTCGTCAAATCCGGTAAAGTCAGGCAAATCGGGTTTTCCGAAATTGCCCCGACCTCGCTGGCCCGCGCCGCCGCCGTGCATCCAATTGGCGCCGTGCAGTCCGAATATTCGCTTTCAACACGTTCGCCGGAACTGGGCCTGGTACAAAGGACGGCAGAACTGGGGGCCTCTCTGGTTGCCTTCTGCCCGGTCGGTAGAAGCCTTTTGACCGATACGCCCCATTCGGCAGAAACGGCGGCAACCTTTCCGTTCCTGAAAGCCAACCCGCGATTCCTGGAACCCAACCTGAGCCTGAATGTGAAGGCCTCTGAAGGCTTGCGCGACCTGGCCAGAGATATGGGGGTAAAAACGGCGACCTTGGCCATGGCCTGGTTGCTGCATCAGGGCGAACATATCCTGCCCATTCCCGGTACCCGCTCGACGGAACATCTGCAAGAACTGGCAAAAGGTGCAGACCTAAAGCTGAACCCGTCGGATCTGGCAGAAATCGATCGCAGGCTCCCCATCGGCTGGGCCCATGGCGACAGATACTCGGCTGCTCAATGGGTTGCCCCGGAAAGATACTGCTAATTAGGCCTGTGGAAACAGGTCGCTTCCACACGACCTGACCACTGGTCGCAGCGCCATTGCGGATGCACCAGCTTGCTTATGTTGCAAAACCCTGTCAAAACCAGTCAGCATAATAATTATCAGGCCACAGATCATTCCCATTGAACCCTTAAGTGACAGCGAAACACCTTTTGCTGTGCCAGCGTGTTCCGACACGACAACGCCGAACGCGCGTGTTCGGCAGTGGTCGAAAACCGCTCAAGCACACGCGCGCCCCCAAACCGTACATAGTGTACTGCAGCTGTTGACCACGGCGGTTCCCTTGGTCGGGCTTTGGGTGGCCATGATGTTCACCGTTGAAGAAGCTTACTGGGGAACCTTGTTATTATCGGTGCCGGCGGCCGCGTTTACGGTTCGCTTGTTCATCATCCAGCACGATTGTGGCCACCAATCATTCTTTAATTCGAAGCGACTGAACGGAATAGTCGGGGCCCTGATTGGTATCGTTACCTTGACCCCGCACGAATACTGGCGCCAGGCTCATAACACTCATCATGCCACGTGTGGCAATCTGCAAAAACGGGGAATCGGTGATATTACCGTCCTCACCGTGACTGAATACACGGCTCTTTCGGCCTGGAAGCGGCTGTTTTATCGCGTGTATCGTATGCCGATCGTCTTGCTGGGGATTGGGCCGATCTACCTGTTTATGATCAAGTATCGCCTGCCACTGGACCTGATCAGGGTTAATCCCAAGCTGTTGATCGGCATTATGGGCACCAACCTTGGTATTGCCGGGGTCTTGGGGGGGCTTGGTTTTGGTTTCGGCTTCGTCGACGTCCTGATGATTTTTCTTCCCGTCATCCTGATGTCATCCGCCGCCGGTGTTTGGTTGTTCTATGTCCAGCATCAGTTTGAAAAAACCTACTGGAAAAAAGAGGGGGATTGGGACTTTCACGAAGCTTCCGTGATGGCCAGCACATACTACGACTTGCCCCGGCTGCTTCGCTGGTTTTCCGGTAATATCGGCGTCCACCATATTCATCACCTTTCCAGCCGTATTCCCAATTATCGCCTTGGGGCGTGCCTGAATGCTATTCCTGCACTTCAAACCGTCAACCGCATTAGTCTTCGTGACAGTTTTTCCTGCTTTGGCCTGGCGCTTTGGGATGAAAGTGCACAACGCCTGATTTCGTTCAAAAGCCTTCAGAAATTGCAACAAGCAGCGGCCTAGATCGGTTCACGTTTAGTTTGAACACGGTGTATTCGAACTAAACGTGAAAAACGGATCGGCTTTAGACAGGCGTTGCCCAACGAAACCCTGACGTCATGAAGCCCATCAGCTTTTCGCGGTACATGTTTTCACACACAAGACCAGCAGCTGATGCGGCACCATAACAAACATGCAAGGGCAACAGATGCTCTTCACGGGGGTGACAGAATCGGGCCCCCGGTGCATCGCTCCAGCGGGCAAGGCTGTGTGCTCGCTGTGCGTCATCAAGTTTTGTGTCCGTCAGCGTGTCGTTAAGCCAGCTATCGAAGTCTTCGTCTTCTGATCCCGGCATCGGTTGGCCCCGTAATACAGCTCCAAGATTGTGAAAGCTTAAGCCCGAGCCAATGAGGGTGACGTCTTGTTCCAGCAAGGGGGCAAGAGCCCGTCCCATTGCCATATGGGCGTCAGGATCTAGGGATGCCAGCAGGGATATTTGCAAGACCGGGATGTCGGCTAACGGCCGGATCAACATCATCGGCACGAAGGTGCCATGGTCAAAGCCCCGCTCAGGATCGATGTGACTTTCAAAGCCTGCGGCGGCCAACAGGGTGCTGGCTTCCTGGGCGACACCGGGCGCACCGGGGGCCGGATAGGTGTATTCATATGTTTCGGGCGGAAAATTATAATAGTCGAACAATAGCGCCGGGTGTGAGGCGCCTGAAAGATGAACCGTTTCGGCTTCCCAGTGCGCGGTTATCACGACGATCGCCCGGCTTTTGGCAACCTGTTCTTCCAGGCCGCTCAAAAGGGCGATCACGCCTTGTTGGCTGTCATGATTCATGATCGGCAGGGGACCGCCACCGTGGGGAATGAAAAATACCTGTCTGTTCATGGCTTAATGTGCCTCTGTTGCGATCGTTCAAGCGGGATGAACGAAGCGTCCTCCTGCATCCGTTCTGCACGGGCCAGTAAGGGTGTCACTGCCCGCCGTCATCTGTCAAACGGAACCGCTCTCTGCGGGTATCGTCGCAGACTTAATCGCCGCTGGCGAGTTCCAGGTCGGTATCTGTGGTGGCGTACTGGGCTTCCAGTTCGGTGCGAACACGTTGGAACAGGGCCATTTCAGCGCCCTTGAGCTTGCGGCCCGAAGGCATCTTGACCCGTAGCGGGTTGACCTGCCTGCCGCCGCGCAAGACTTCATAGTGCAGGTGCGGGCCCGTCGAGCGCCCGGTGGTGCCGACGTAACCGATGATCTGGCCTTGTTTGACCCGTCGGCCCTTTCGGGTGTTGAGCTTCTTCATGTGCGCGTAAGCGGTTGCGTATTCGGAATTGTGGCGGATACGAACGTAGTTGCCGTAGGCGCCTTTTTTTCCGGCATGTTCGACCGTACCGTTGCCAGCAGCATAGATCGGGGTGCCGCGTGGGGCCGCGAAATCCAGCCCCTTGTGCATTTTGTTGTATCCCAGGATCGGGTGCTTGCGCTTGCCAAAGCCCGATGACAGGCGGGCACCGTCTATGGGGGTGCGCATCAGCGCTTTTCTGGCACTTTGGCCATTTTCGTCAAAATAGTCGGTTTCGCCATTTTTTGTCGTGTGGCGATAAACAGCATAGCGCTTGCCGCTGAGCGTTAACGAAGCAAACAGGACCTCTCCATTGCGGGCGGTTTGGCCTTGGCTGTCGAAAAAGCGTTCGTACATGACTTCGAATGCGTCGCCCTTGCGGATATCACGTTGGAAATCCACGTCCCACGAGTACAGGCGGATGATTTCTGCCAGTACGGCATTGGGAACACGCACGTTTGTGCCAGCCTGGGACAGGCTGTATGTGATGGTATTGGAGGCCCGGGCCATTTTGCGGGTCAGGTCGCGTTTTTCGATGGCCGACTTAAACCCGCCATCGACGCTGCGGGCGACGACAAGTCTGTTTTCGGGGTCCGGCAATAGGGACAGGCCCATAAAGTGCCCCGATACGGCGGAACCGGAATTGACCAGCGATTGTCCATCGGCCCGAAAATTGACGGTGACCGCCTGACCCTGGCGCAAACGACCGGGGTTGAAATGCTTGCGCAGTTCGGCAATCGCGGCGTCGGTTTCCTGCCCTGAAATTCCGGCCCGGGTGAGCATACCACTTAGCGTATCACCACGGCCCGCCGTTAAGGTGCGCGCAAACAGGGGGGGCTGACCGGCATCATCAGTGTTGCCGGTGGCAAAATTCGGGTGTTGAATTTGCAAAGCCGCCGCAGCCGCCGGGTTGCCAAGAGTGATCGGCGCTATGGCAAAGGTCGAATGTTCAACCGCCTGGCCTTCGTTTTGGGTAACACTCGTCGGCTCCATTACGAAGCGCGCAGATAACAGGATGCCTGTGGTCAGGACAACTGCGGCGAGCATTCCACGTAATAACATCTAGGGCGTATTCCAGTAAGTGGCGATATTGACCCGCAAAATGGTCATGGAAGGGCCTTTTGTCAAGTCTCTATGATCCAAATCTATCAATAGAATCAATACTATCTGGGAATTTGTTAAGAAATTGTTGTGAATTTGATTGCATATCGGGGTAATCGGCTAGGGGGTTATTGTTTGATTGGGGCGCTTCAGCAGCGCTTTGGAGACCATCCAGATAAACATGACACCGCCTATAATGGCGATCAGGGCGCCGATGCCGTTGAGATACATGCCGATGACAGCGCCCAGATCGCTTAGGTTTTGCGCCGCACCGGCAGTCTTGCGCGGCGTCCCGTAACCGCCAGCCAGGAACAGCCCGATGCTGGCCAGCAACTGTCCGCCGCCAAACATCCAGATTTGGGCGCTTAACGCCTTCGTCCGTTTCAGGCCCCGCCCCATCAGCGGCAGGAACAAGCCATAAAACAGGCCCATGAAGCTTAAATTGATGCCGGCAATCACACCATGATAGTGGGCAGGTGTGCGGGTGTCGGCGCCATCAACGAACAAGCCAAGGAAACCACCAACGCCAAATACGACGGGCGAAAGCATCAAGCATTGGAAGGTTGGTTCGCGCCACGGCAAGGGCGAGCCATCGGCGCGGGTCTTGGCGATGGCCAGCAACAAGGGCAGGGCAAACAACACGCTAGGTAAAGCCATGCCGTATTGCAAATCGGTGAACATGGACCAGTACCCGTCGCCGTCAGGGGCTTCGCTTAAGGTGATGTACAGGCCCGCAAGGGCCGTCAACGCCAGGACAACATATGCCGCGGTGGGCAATTTTCCGGGTTCGGAATAGCGATTTTTGAACGACAGGGTCATCAGCGTGCCAAGGGCTATAAACAGCAGCGCCAGATTAACGAACTGCAAGGTGTGTCCGCCGCCCCAGAATACAGTTTCATTGTATTCGTAGGAAAAATCTTCCCCGGCCAGGCGTACTGCTACGATGCAGAATTGGATCAACGCCAGTATATACAGCAGCGCTGCAATCAATGCGCCAAAACACAAGGGTTCCTTCCAGCGGCCATCGCTGCCGGGAACCAGGGCAATGACACGTAGCGCCATGACGCCCAGAGACCCACCCAAAATCGCCAGGCCCAGGTAATACAGCGGGTCGGTAATGGCCGGAATGTAGTTGTTCAGGGTCGCTTCGCCATCATTCATAAAGGCCGGGGCGAATAGTAAAACCGTACTTGAATAACAGGCCACCAGGAGACCTTTTTCGAGCCACGAACCGCCAGCAGCATTCTTGTTCCCCAGTCGCCCCACGACGATGCTTGAAATCGCCCCGAAGACGGCAAGGAACCAGACAATGAACGAAAACACCACGTGGATGACTAGGCCCTTGTTGAAAAAATCAAGCGGCCATGGAAAGACGTCCTCGACACCGGGGATCCGCGACGTGGCCAGCAACAGGGCAAACACACCGGCAATTGCCAGTGACAAGACCGCCAGTCCGGCCCAGCCCCTTAGTCCAGCAGTAGCTTCAAGGTTAAGTTCGGTATGGCCCGATGGCATCTTTGATCTTTTCCTGGTTAACCCGCGTAGGGGTACATATGAATGGCCATAACGTAAACAACGACGCCCGAGAACGAGACATAAAGCCAGAGAGGCCATGTCCACCGCGCCAGTTTCTTGTGGGCATCGAAGCGTTCTCTAAGTGCCCGAACAAACACAATGGGAACGAGGGGGGTCAAAAGGACCGCGCCGACCACGTGTAAGATCAAAATGGTGAAATAGACAGGGCGGATCGCGCCCTCGCCACCAAATTTGGCCAGCCCGGCATTCAGGTGATAGTAGACGTAAACAATCAGGAACAGGACGGCCAGCGCGACGGCGGTGATCATGCTGGCCCGGTGACGCATGATGTCACCATTGCGGATGTAACCATAGCCTACCAGCAAAACAATCACGGTGAGGCTGTTGATGGTCGCTAGGACGTGGGGAAGGTCGGTTATTTCGATCATTGGGCGAGGGTACGAATTATTCAGAGAATTTGTAGAGGATGCTCACATACATGAACGCCGAAACAAGCGCCAGAACGACGAGAAATACCAAGTTGGATTTGCGCTTGTTGGAGGGAGTATCGACCATTTCGAAAGGTATCCTGTATCAAAGTGTTTCAGTGTGGTTGCGCGAAATATAGAGGCTGAACAGGCAAAAGAAAAGGCGGGAATCGCTTGCACGACCCCCGCCTTGGTATTTGAAACGAAGGGTTCTTAGCCTTCGTGAACGAAGCCGAAGCTGCCCCACCAGTAAACCCAGATGAACAGGAACACCCAGACTACGTCAACGAAGTGCCAGTACCAGGCAGCGGCTTCGAAGCCGACATGCTGTTTCGGGGTGAAATGCCCCTTGTTGGCACGCAGCAGGCACACGACCAGGAAGCATACGCCGACGAAGACGTGGAACCCGTGGAAGCCTGTCGCCAGGAAGAATGTCGACGGATAGATGCCATCGGTGATCGAGAATGAAGCAATGCCATATTCGTACATTTGCAGGCCAAGGAACAGCACGCCAAGGGCGACGGTCAGCAACAGGCCGATTTTCAGCTTGCCGGTGTCGCCGACCTTCAGGCCGTGGTGGGCCCAGGTCAGGGTGGCACCAGAGGTCAGCAGGATCAGGGTATTGTAGAAGGGCAGGCTCCAGGTGTGCAGGGGCTCAATGCCTTCAGGAGGCCAAACATCATGCGCCACCAGGCTGAGTCCTGGTACGCTGGCGTTGAAGTAGGCCCAGAAGAAAGCGAAAAAGAACATGACTTCCGACGCGATGAACAACAACATGCCCATGCGCAGGCCGTGTTGCACGATATCAGTGTGATCGACACCGCCCTGGGCTTCCTTAACGACATCCCGCCACCAGCCGAACATGCAATAAAGAACAACGGCCAGGCCAACCAGAAAACCCCACAACGGGCCTTCGTGCATGTACCAGATACCGCCAAGCGCCGTGATGAAGGCCCCAATTGAACCGACGATCGGCCATGGGCTCGGCTTCACCATATGGTAGGGGTGAGTTTTGATGGCTTCGCTCGACATGGATGCTTCTCCGCTAGAATTGTTCAGGATTTTGAATCAGTTTTAAGTTTGCTATTTGTAATTTTTGTCGCGTCCGACTTGGCATGCAATTCCTTGTCGGCTGGCGCACGGTAGAACGTATAGGACAGGGTAATCGTTCTGACGTCCAAGGCATTGGCGTCATTCAGGATTTCCGGATCGACGAAAAAGGACACAGGCATGGAAACGGTTTGGCCTGGCACCAGCTTTTGTTCAGTGAAGCAAAAACATTCGATTTTCTGGAAATACTCACCCGCCTTATACGGCGTTACGTTGAACGTTGCCGTGCCGATGATCGTTTCGTTGCTGGTGTTGGTGGCAGTGTATGTCGCCAGGCCTTCGGTCCCGATCTTTACTTTAACTTCTTTTTGATCGGGTCTGAAGCCCCAGGGCAGGCTTGAATCGACGTTGGAATCGAAGCGAACCGTCATCACCGGTGTATCAACAGCATTTTGCAGGGTCGGGGCGCTGGCGGCAACGCTCGTCGTGCCGCCAAAACCCGTTACCTGACAAAACAGCTTGTAAAGCGGAACCGAAGCAAAGGCGAGCCCAATCATGCCGCCGGCTACGGCGAACAGGACTACGGCAGTTTTTTGGTTTTTGCCTTTGGTTTGGCTCATCTTGCTATCCGTCCGTTACTCAGCCGGCTTAGCGGTCAGGTCGGGAGCGACCTCGTGGGTGTGGAACGGTGCCGGTGAGGGGACAGCCCACTCCAACGTATCAGCACCTTCGCCCCACGGATTGGCTTCGCAAGGGACTTTTGCCTTGAAAGCGCTGATGACCACGTAGAAGAAGTAGAAGGTGGCGATCATGGTGACAACCGTACCCAGGCTGCTGACCATGTTCCAGCCGGCAAAGGCATCCGGATAATCCGGAATTCGCCGCGGCATGCCGGCAAGGCCCAAGAAGTGCTGCGGGAAAAATACCAGGTTGACGCCAATGAAGGTCAACCAGAAGTGAATTTTCCCCTTCGTTTCGGAATACTTGTAGCCGGTCATTTTGCCGAACCAGTAGTAAATGCCGATGAAGATGGCGAACACCGCACCAAGGGACAGAACGTAATGGAAGTGGGCGACCACGTAATAGGTGTCGTGGAAGGCCATATCAACGCCGGCATTGGCCAGCACGACGCCGGTAACACCACCGACGACGAACAGGAAGATGAAACCCATGGACCACAGCATAGGGGTGTCAAAACGGATAGACCCGCCCCACATGGTGGCGATCCAACTGAATATCTTCAGCCCCGTTGGTACTGCGATAACCATGGTCGCCGCCAGGAAGTATGCGCGCGTATCGACGGATAAACCGACCGTATACATGTGGTGAGCCCATACAACGAAGCCGATTGCACCGATGGAAACCATGGCATAGACCATGCCCAGGTAACCAAATACCGGTTTGCGCGAGAACGTCGAGACGACATGACTGACGATGCCAAACGCAGGCAAAATCATGATGTAAACTTCGGGATGACCGAAGAACCAGAACAGGTGCTGCCACAACAACGGATCGCCACCACCGGCGGGATCGAAGAACGTGGTGCCGAAGTTACGGTCGGTCAGCAACATGGTCAGGGCACCTGCCAGTACCGGAATGGCCAGCAACAGCAAGAATGCAGTGATCAGGATCGACCATACGAACAGCGGCATTTTGTGCAGGGTCATGCCCGGCGCGCGCATGTTGAAGATGGTGGTGATCAGGTTGATCGCGCCCAGGATCGAGGATGCGCCAGCCAGATGCAGGCTGAGGATGCCAAAGTCTACGCTGGGGCCCGGTTGATAGGTGGCGGTAGACAAAGGCGGGTAAACCGTCCAGCCTGTTCCCGGTCCGTCGCCGATCAGCGCTGACATCACCAGCAATATAAGGGCGGCGGCCAGCAGCCAGAAGCTGATGTTGTTCATACGCGGGAACGCCATGTCAGGCGCGCCGATCATCAACGGTACGATCCAGTTGCCAAATCCGCCAATCAGGGCGGGCATGACCACGAAGAACACCATCAGGAAGGCGTGCGCCGTGACCAGCACGTTATAGAACTGGAAATCCTGGATGAACTGGATGCCAGGTTCGGCGAGTTCAAGCCGGATCAACCACGACATGCCACCGCCGACAATGGCGGCCATGACGGACAGCACCAGGTACATGGTGCCAATGTCTTTGTGGTTGGTTGAAAAGAGCCAACGTCCGATCCCCTTGGGGGCGTGGTTGTGGTCGTCGTGCGCGGTTTCTGCGTGAGCCATCTTGCTACCTTTTCGAGCCTTACGTTTAAAACGCCAGGATTACTGGACGGATTTGATTGTCTGGGCGACGCGGATATTGCTGTCGCCTGCTTTTGCGTATTCCTCTTGGGCTGTTAGAACCCAAGCAGCGTACGCTTCCTTGGAAACGGCCTTGACGGAAATAGGCATGAAGCCATGATTGACGCCGCAAAGTTCGGAGCATTGCCCCTTGAAAGTGCCTTCGCGGGAAATCCTGACCCAGGTTTCGTTGGTGCGACCGGGAACCGTGTCGATCTTGATCCCGAAAGCCGGAACGGCCCAGTTATGGATCACGTCGTCAGACGTCAAGAGAACGCGAATATCGGTATCAACGGGCAGGACAACTTCTTCATCCACCGTCAAAAGGCGCGTCTGGCCTTCTTCCAGGTCTTCTTCGTCAACGATGATACTGTCGAAAGTGAAGCCACCGTCATCCGGGTATTCATATGACCAGTACCACTGATGACCGGTGACTTTCAGGGTCATTTCCGGGTTGTGGGTTCTGTCCATGAAATACAGAAGCTTTAAAGACGGTACCGAAATGACCACCAGAATAATGATGGGGATGACCGTCCAGGCCACTTCCAGCAATGTATTGTGGGTGGTTTTTGACGGAACCGGGTTGGCTTTTTCATTAAAGCGCACCGCCACATAAAGCAGCAGAGCCAAAACGAAAAGCGTGATTGCAACGACGATCACCAAAAGCAGGTTATGAAGATCGTGAATACGCTCCATAACGGGAGTGGCGGCGGGCTGAAAGCCCATTTGCCACGGCAAAGGTTGATCTGCGGAAGCATTTTGCATGCCACCAAGAAGCGTAGACATACCAATAAGCGCAAAGACTTTGAGTCTCTTGAACATGAACCCCATCCGAATTATCCGATTGAACCCTTAAAACTGAAATCAGGTGCAGGGCAAGATAGCTCTCAGCCATACCGCGCAAAACCTGGATAAACGCCACAATCCAATCAATTAGTGATCAGAACAGTGAACAAGGGACTAAATATCATGCGGAATCTTCTATGAAAAGAGTTTTCGTCCATGGATCACGGCCCAAAGCACTGCTTTGTTGAAGAAAATGCGGCATAACCCGTAAAAAACATAGGGATTAATGCCGTATGCAACTAGAATTTAGTCATTGTTTGCGCTCACATTCTTCGGTTACCAATCCAGTATGTTATATTCCTAACAGATGATATGTCCCCCAGAGGCACCATGGATGATTCCGCTACCTTGACTATGGTTGAACAGTTTGACGCGAAGGGTGTCGCCGGAGGGCTTGAACTGCTGTCCGAGATGGGACAGGACTTCGCCGCCTCGCTGGACCTTGATGCCGCCTTGCTGAAGGGAATTCAGCGAATCACCGAATATGTTGGAGCTGAAGCAGGCGCCTTGTTCTTGCTGGAACAAGACGGAAGCGTGCTGCGCTGTACTGCGTGTACCGGTTCAACAGATATTACCGGACTGACCCTGGCCAGTGATGAAGGCATCGTCGGGCGCTGTGTGCAGACCGATACCCCGGCGATTGTCCGCGATGTGGCCAAGGATCCTAATTTTCAAAATGCCATCGACGCCCAGACCGGCTTTACCACCCGATCGATCCTGTGTGCGCCCTTAAGTGTCAAGAACGAACGAATCGGTGCGATTGAACTGGTCAATAAGGTCGGCGGCGATGGCTTGTTTGATGATATCGATCTACATCTATTGCAAACGCTAAGTGCCTCGGCGGGGCTGGCCGTGCTCAACGCCCGAATGGCCGAAGCCTTGGTCGAACAGGAACGGGTCAAGCGGGAATTGGAACTGGCCGCCGAAATCCAGCGGGGCTTGTTGCCCAGTGCGCCCGACGCAGAATCACCCGTGCACGGGGTGAATTTGCCGGCGCGCACGGTGTCTGGGGATTTCTACGATTTTTTCCCCCTTGATGATGGACGCATTTGCTTCAATTTAGGGGACGTTTCGGGCAAGGGCATGAATGCCGCCTTATTGATGGCCAAGACCGCCAGTCTTTATCGTTGCCTCGGAAAAACCATTCATCAACCGGGGCGGTTGCTGGCGTTGATTAACGAAGAAATTTGCGAAACCGTCACACGAGGTATGTTCGTAACCATGATCGGCGGCATATACGACCCCCGCACGGGTTCCGTGCGGCTGGCTAATGCTGGCCATGAACCGCCATTACTGCATGGCGCCGATGGCTCTTTTATGGATTTTCCTGCCGATGTGCCGCCGCTTGGCATTACTCCCACGCTTGGGGCAGGCGACGGTATACCGGAAGTCGAAATATTTCTGGAAGGGGGGTCATTATATATCTTCACCGATGGCGTTACCGAAGGATATTTGGAAGACGGCAGTGAAATGCAGATTGAAGGCCTGAAACAAATTCTTACCGATCACCTTGGCGAACACGCCCAGGCGCGTTTGCAGGCGGTGATTTCCAGGATCGAACAGGTCGGCATCGCCCTGCGCGATGACCTGACCATGCTGGTCATCGATGACAACGACCGGGATAAAAACGCACTGATTGGATTGCAACAGTCCAAAACCGATCCGGACGATGATATGGACGCTGCCGGGGAAATGGTCCTGCACCTTAAATTTGCGTCCCAACCCGATCGCTTGAAGCTGGTTCGCAGCGCTGTGTTTGATACCGCGATGCTGTGCGGTTGCAGCGAGCTGACGGCACGCGATATCGTTATTGCCGTCGATGAAGCTTGCCAAAACGTGATCCGCCATGCTTACAAAGGTGCCCGTGATGGCCAAATCGTTTTGGACATTAACCGGGAAAATGATGATATCGTCTTGCGTTTACGCGATTTTGCAGAAAAAGTGGACGTTTCGAAAATCAAACCGCGCGACCTTGACGATATCCGTCCCGGTGGCCTGGGTACTCATTTCATCCGCGAGGTCATGGATGACGTCGAATTTATTCCGCCGCCAGACGGAATCGGCAATTTATTAAGAATGAAAAAAAGAATTTCCTGAGAGGAAATCAAAGGGGCAGAACGGGGATAAGCTATGAAGCACGAAATTATTGTTCAAGGCGCTGTCGTGATTGCCGGATTCGAAGGCGATGTGGATATTCATACCTCGCCGGATGCGCGCAAGGTCCTGCTTGAATGCGTCGCACGCAAAATGCCGGTGCTGGTTGATTTGTCTAAAGTCAACTACATCGACAGCTCCGGGATTGCTTCATTGGTTGAATCTTTGCAAACGGCACGCAAGGGGGGCTCTGACCTGGCCTTGGTATCGGTCAGCGATGCGGCGCTCAGGGTGTTGCAACTGGCGCGCCTGGACAAAGTATTTTCGATATATATTTCCATTGATGACGGTATCGAGGGGATCGGCTGAACATGGCCGCCAAAGATTCCGCCAATGGTGCCGCAAAGCTGGCCGACAGGGTCGGTCGGTGGACGGTATCGACCGTCGAAGAAGTTGGCAACGGCGGCGTATTGGTGGCCGAAAGCCTGTATTGGCTGATCATGGGGCCCAGCCTGAAACAACCGGTGCGGCCGGGGGCCATCGTCGTGCAGATGATGGAAGTCGGCATCAAGGCGATCCCTATCATTGCCATGCTGGGGGGCACAATCGGCGCCATGTTGGCGATCCAGAGCATATACATGCTGCGCATCTTCGGTGCCGAAAGCCAGGTCACCTACGGCGTCGCCTTTTCGGTCGTTCGTGAATTCGCACCACTGATTACCGGCATTTTAATCGCCGGACGTTCGGGGTCGGCCCTGGCGGCCCGCCTGGGGACCATGAAGATCAGCCAGGAAATCGATGCGTTGAAAGTCATGGGGATCAATCCCGTGCGTTTCCTGGTGGTGCCATCGCTGGTGGCGTTGGTGGTGATGGTCCCGGCGTTGACGTTGTTTAATATGTTTGTCGGGCTGTTCTGTGCCGGTCTTTACATCAATGCCGACTTAGGCATCAGCCTGGCCGCCTATTTTGACCAAACCATCACCATTTTGTCCCTGGACGATTTGTTGCACGGCCTTGGAAAAAGTGTGTTGTTTGCGCTTCTGGTCGGTGTCATCGGTGTCATCAACGGGGCTTCGGTCACTGGCGGTGCCGAAGGTGTTGGCAAGGTCACGACCCGGTCTGTCGTGCAATCCATATCGGCGATCATCGTCACTGATATGCTGTTTGCCTTTATGGCGACGCGATAGGAGGATGCAAGCATGACCGATCATCCAGAAAAAGTCATCGAAGTCGAAAACCTGGTCACCCACTATGGTCCGCGCAAAATTCTTGATGGCGTTTCCATGAACGTCAACGAAGGCGAAATCATGGTCATCATGGGCGGCAGTGGTTCTGGTAAAAGTACCTTGTTGCGCTACCTGATGGCGCTGGAGCACCAAACGTCGGGCAGCATCAAGTTGCTGGGTCAGGACATCGACACGTTAAGCCAGAAGGAAATGTTCGATCTGCGCAAGAAGATCGGTGTCGCCTTTCAGGGCGGGGCGCTGTTCAGTTCCATGACGGTGGGTGAAAACATCATGCTGCCGTTATACGAGCACGCCGAACTGGATATGATGACCATGGAGATCATGGCGCGCATGAAGCTCGAAGTGGTCGACCTGGCCGGTTTTGAAGACCTGATGCCAGCGGAACTGTCGGGCGGCATGATCAAGCGCGCGGCTTTTGCCCGGGCCGTCGTTATGGATCCGAAATTGCTGTTTTGTGACGAACCTTCGGCGGGGCTTGATCCGGTCGTGGCGTCGGCGCTGGATGACCTGATCCTGAAATTACGCGATGCCATGAGCATGACCGTTGTTGTTGTTACCCATGAACTGGAAAGCGTTTTTAAAATAGCCGACCGGGTGACCGTCCTTGATCGTGGTAAAATCCTGTTCATCGGTACCCTTGATGAATTGCGAAATTCCAAAAGTGAACGAATACAAAATCTGCTCAACCGCCGGCCCGAGGAAGACGCCATGGACCCGGACGAATATCTGCGACGGTTGACGGGGCAGGAAGAAAGTGTAGGGGATGCCACGTTATGAGAAGTAACAAGATCAATTACCTTGTCGTTGGATCGTTTGTCCTGATCATGTTGGTCGGGTTGATCGTATCCATGGCCATGCTGGCTGGCCGCACCGGGGCGACGGACACTTATTATGCGGTTTACCGCAATGTCACCGGCGTCAAATTTGGCACCCAGGTTGTCTATGAAGGCTATCCTATCGGTCAGGTCGAAGAGGTGATCCCGGAACAGGATGGTGCGTTGATGCGCTTTCGGGTGATATTTGAGGTTCAGGAAGGCTGGCGCATTCCAGATGACAGCATTGGCAAGATTGAAGCGCCGGGTCTGCTCTCGGCGATCACCCTGTCAATCCGCGCCGGCAAAAGCGAGACCGCGTTGAAGCCCGGAACAGAAGTTACCGGCGAAGAGGCATCCGATATCTTCGCCATGGTTTCCACGGTGGCCGGTGAAATCGGGTCCATTGCCGAAAAAGATATTCGGCCACTGATCGCCAACCTGACGCCGTTGCTTGAAACCATAAATCGGGCCGTCGGGGGATTCGGCGACATTATGGAAGGCGATGGCAAGATTTTGGCCGCGGATATGGTCGGACTGGTTGGTGAATTGTCGAGCAGGATTCCCAGAATCGCTAACAACATTGAAGGCTTCACCGATAGCATCAACCGCTCCAGCGAGGAACTCAGCGCGTTCCTGACGCCCGAAAACCGCCAGGTCGTTGAAAGCGTGTTGCAAAACCTGGATGCGGCAGCGATCAATTTTACGCAGTTGTCGGCTGAACTCGATACCCTGATCGGCGATATGGATTCCCTGATTGTCCACAATCGGGACAACATCAATGATTCCATGGTCGACGTTCGCTACATTACGGACTCTCTGGCGCGCCGCATCGATTCCATTAATCAGAATATGGAAGGGGCATCGCGCAACATGTATGAATTCAGTCGCCAGATTCGCCAGAACCCGGGCTTGTTGCTGGGGGGCACGCCACCTGCCGACGAAGCCGCGCGCTAGGCACATGAAAAGCACAAGGGAAAACGAGATGACAGCGATCAAAGTCAGGCCGGGAGTGTGGGGCAGGATGTCCGCCCTGTGTGCCGTATTATTGTTGGGTGCATGCACCCAGCCGGAACTGCCGAAGGATAATTTTTACCGCCTGCAGGCGAGCCAGCCGCAGGGTGCGGGCAAGCAGTTGTTTAGCGATGGTATTGAAATTGAACGCTTTGTCGCCGATGGCCTTACGGCCACCAGGCCCATTGTTTATTCCGAAGGTGATACACCCACCCAGGTGCGCGAATACCACTATCATATGTGGACCGAACCCCCGGTTGTCATGCTGCGCGACCAGCTTGTTGATTACCTGCGCAAAGCCGGGGTCGCCGACCGTATTGTCACCCCGGAACTGCGGGGAAATGCCCGTTACGCATTAATAGGCAAGATCAAGCGGCTGGAAAAAGTTGTCGGTTCCAGGCCAAGTGCCGTGTTGGAGCTGGAGCTGGGATTGCTTGAAGACAGGACCGGGAAACTGATTTTTCTCGACAGCTATAGGGTCGAGCAAACGGCGACCAGCGACAGCGTCGGCGACGCTGTCATTGCTCTCAATCAAAGCCTGAGCGAAATTTTAGCCCGCTTCGTTGCCGACCTCAGGGCGATGTAGGAAACTTGGGTTTGCCCGCATGTTTTGCGCGGATCTGATCAATTTTTGTCCAGATGTCGCTTAATTCCTGATCCCCGGCCGTGTGCATATCCACATCGTGGGCCAGGCACAGTGCTGCCAGGGTGACCATAACGCCGCCAACTTCCTGGTTTTTTTCGCCAATGGCGCGGCCAAAAACGTAATCGACCATCTGGTGACATTCGCTTGCCGTCGCACCGCATGCCTGGGCAAGTTCCAGGGTTTCTTCCAAAAACCGATGGTTCCGCTCTGTCGTATCTGCCGCAATTTTAGGCCCAAAGCATTCCAGCATCCAGGGCTGGACCCGGTTCTGAAAACTTTTGTCTGCCATTTCATCCATGTGCATGAACCCAAACAGGCGTATTACAATATGTCGAGGGCGCGTTTGTACAGTTCCAGCATTTCTTCCATTTCCTGGCGGTCGGCCTGGTCCAGTTTTCGAAGACCAATAATCTGGCGCAAGGTTTTGACATCAAAACCGGTGCCCTTGGCTTCGGCGTAGACTTCCTTGATATCGGCGGCCAATGTCGCCTTTTCTTCTTCAAGGCGCTCGATCCGTTCCACAAACGACCGCAACCGGTCCGCAGCTACACCACCAACATCGGCCATTTAAATCTCCATTTGTATATGATTGCCAAGGGGACGGAACATAGTCGCGGGGGGGTGGAAAATGCAAGCCCCGCGATGGTCGAATTTACAGTCCCCGGACCGTATCTTCGATCAACATATCAACAATCGCTTCCAGGGCTTGGCGCTGGTCGGCCCCATCGTCGATTTTCTTGTTGTAGGTGGCGATCTGGCGGTGAGCGCTGGTGCCGCCTTTGACAATTTCGTCGACCCGCCGAACTTCGCGCTCGCAGCCCAGTGCCTGGGCGTCTTCGCTAATCATCTCGAGCAATTCCCCAATCAGCTCGGCGCAGGGGATGATCTCACCCTGGCCGAAATCCAGCAGCCCTTCATCAAGGCCATAGCGTTGCGCCCGCCAGCGATTTTCGTTGATCAGCATGGCGGCATATTTGCGCCAGCGCTGGTTGTTCCGGCGCAGGCGATACAGCATTCTGATCAGGCATTGGTACAGGGCAGCGATGGAAAGGGTATCTTCCATATAGGTGCAAACATCGGATATTCGCATTTCCAGGGTCGGGAAATTGGCACTGGGCCGGATGTCCCACCACATCATCGAGGCATCCTTGATGGTCCCGGCCCTGACCAGAATGTCGATGTGGCGTTGGTATTCGGCAAAGGAATCAAAGCGTTCGGGCAGGCCGGTACGGGGCAGCTCGTTAAACACGCTTAAGCGGTAGGACTTAAGGCCGGTATTTTCACCGCGCCAGAAGGGTGATGATGTGCTTAGTGCCAACAGATGAGGCAGGAAATAACTGGCCTGATTCATCAGGTCGATGCGCAGTTCGTCATCATCGATGCCCACATGTACATGCATGCCGCAAATTAACAAGCGGCGGACGACGCCTTGCATGTCATTGGCCAGGGTATGGTAGCGTTCCCGGTCGGTATGGTGCTGTTGCTGCCATTCGGAAAACGGATGGGTCGAAGCGGCGATCGGTGCCAGCCCGTAGGTGTTGGCGACATCGGCAACGGTGCGCCGCAACATACTCAAATCCCGACGGGCGTCGTCGATGGTCGTGCAAATGCCAGTCGCGACCTCGATCTGTGATTTCATGAATTCAGGCTTGACCAAATCGGCCAGCCGCGCAGTGCATTCGGCCAGAAATTCATCAGGCGGATTGAACGCCAGGTCCCGGCTGCCGCGATCAACCAGCAGGTATTCTTCTTCGATGCCGATGGTGAAGGAAGGTTCTGTGACACTCATGTTTCAAGTCTCCCCGCGAAATGAAAGCTAGAAATGCTCGACCCGGTGCAGGTTGTCGATGGCTAGGATATCACGAAACGCGTCGCACAAAAGATCGGCCCAGTAGTCGACCCCTGCCGCCGTTTCGATCAGGTCCTGGCGAATTTCAATGGCGCAGTTGGGCAGACCTGCTGCACCGGCGTGCAGGTCCAGTGTATAGGCGACGTCGCGCCCGGAATAGGGTTCATTGTCGCCCACATGCAGGCTTTTTGCCGCTTTTAGCTTGTCCATCAAGGGCACTGCCATGCGCGGATCGCGGTTCCACAACACGCCGATGTCCCAATAGCGGTCCTGCCCGCCCATGGACGGGGTGAAACTGTGGATTGAAAAGAAGGCCGGTGCCACGCCCCGCCGCCACAAGTGGGCCAGGCTGTTGGTAACGGCGTGATGGTATGGCCAGAAGAAACTTTCTACCCGTGCCAATTGGTCATCTTCAGGCAGGTTCTGGTTGCCGGGTACGACGGTGGTGTCGCTGATTTCAGGAATGGATTGCGGGTCGCCGGGGACACGATTGACGTCGATCAGTAACCGCGAATAACCGGCCAATACAGCCGCCGCATCCAGTTTTTCAGATAGCCGGCGGGTCACGGCGGCGGCGCCGATGTCCCAGGCGATATGTCGATCCAGGGCGCTCTGATCCAGTCCCAAGGCGTTCATTTTGGCCGGGATGGCGCGACTGGCATGATCACAAACCATCAGCATGGATGCTGCGCCATCGGGATTGAGGACTTCGAATGGCGGCGGGTCGTCGGAGCCGATCAGGGTCTTTGTTTGCGGGTCGGGGTTCATGTTTTGCATGACGACCATATATAACCCAGCCGGGGCGACTGTCGAGATGACTTTTCCACGCACCACGGAAATAGCTGGTTATCGGCTTCAGGAGTCGATAAGAGCGAGGGATGAAG
>Ga0316204_10005995_pt1 | contig 19284 bp, 5 predicted proteins | sample 6monrhotite_MG_2_FD_205661 | JGI IMG/M metagenome (GOLD analysis project Ga0316204, IMG submission 205661) | Microbial mat bacterial communities from mineral coupon in-situ incubated in ocean water Damariscotta River, Maine, United States -... | ecosystem: Environmental > Aquatic > Marine >...
TGGAGCGGGGTATCCGGGGCCAGTGCTTATTCGGTGTATTGGTCCAACCAGGCCGAGGTGAATCCTGAGCAAGGCACCTTGATTAGCACCCCCGAGCCTTACCTGGAACACCGGGGTCTGGCCAATGGCGTGAATTATTATTATGTGGTGACGGCCCACACCGGGCGAGGCGAAAGCCGAGCCTCCGAGGTGGTGAGTGCCACCCCCCTGGCGGCGGTGCCCGCCAAACCCAGTGTGGTGAATATTGCCGGCGGCGATGAGCGGATCACGCTAGACTGGGCCTCCATTGCCGGGGCCAGCCATTACACCTTGTATTGGAATACCGAGGGTAATGTGAGCCGCAACGATAACCGCATTGATCAGGTGGTGTCGCCCTTTGTGCACAGTGAGCTGACCAACAATCAATCTTATTCCTATATTCTGGTGGCGGAAAACGCCGTGGGGTCGGGCAGTGCCTCCACGGAGCTGAGTGCCACGCCGCAACGCCCGGCCCCCAGTGCGCCGCTGTTTACCGACATTACCCCCGGCAGTGCTCAGGCCACCCTGGCGTGGCGCAATATCAGTAACGCTAGCGGGTATACCCTGTATTGGAATACCACGGGTGAGGTGGGTGTTGATGATACTGCCATCACCCAGGTTACCAGCCCCTATACGGTAACGGGTCTGGCCGAAGGCACAACGTATTATTACCGGCTGCAGGCCCACAACAGCGGGGGCGACAGCCCCTTATCCAACCTTGCTCAGGTGAGTTTGCCAAGCGATGTTGCGATTACACGCCCCCCTGTCAATGTGTTACCCGCTCAACCTGCCAATGTGACGGTAAGCCTGGGCAACAGCCAACTGACCTTGACATGGGACGTGGTGGAGGGTGCTTTGGGTTACAGCCTCTATTGGAGCAATGAGGGGAGCAGTGGCGACATTGTGCCCGGCGCAGCCGGGGTGCAGGCGATTGCCATAGGACAGGCCATTGCCACGGCGCGGGTGTCTTACACCCACATTGGCCTTAACAACGGCAGCAATTACCGTTATCGGGTCAGCGCCTTTAATCAGGATGGTGAAAGCGAGCTATCAGCCGAAGTGAGCGGCGCGCCAGAGGTGATCACCCCCGGCGTGCCCGCCGGATTGCGCGCCATCGCCGGGGATCAAACCCTGGGGATACGTTGGAATGGCGTGCAGGGGGCCAGTACTTATAGCCTGTATCTCACCGATGCCCAGGGCGCCCCGCAGGCGATCCCCAATGTCAGTTCGCCTTATACCCTCAGCGATTTAACCAATGGCAGTGCTTACCAGATTCAAGTCCGTGCCGTGAGCGGCAGCACCGAAAGCCCGTTATCCGAGGCCATTAGTGCCACTCCCCATGAGCCAGTGCCCAATGCGCCGCTGAATCCCAGTGCCCAACCCGGTAACGGCCAGGTGACCCTGCAATGGGACAGCGCTGCGCCCCAGGATCTCAATGATGCCGAGCAAGCCATTAGTGGTTATCAGGTGTATTACCATCGCCGTGCCGGGGTCAGCCCCAGCAATGGTACCTTGCTTAATGGGCCGGATAGTGGCCTCACCCCAAGCCGGGGCGACAATGGCCGTTGGCAGTTGACCCATGGCGGGTTGCAAAACCGTCAGCGTTATTATTACCGCATCACTGCGGTGAATGCCGGGGGCGAAGGCCGGGCCAGTGCCGAAGTATGGGGCCGCCCCCAGATCTCCATCCCCGGTGCCCCCAGTCAGGTGTGGGCCGAGGCCGGTGACAACCAGGTGGTGATCCACTTTGAGGGCATCAACAGCACGGTGGTGCCCACCTACAACCTGTACTGGCGTCAAGACCTTGGGAATGGCCAAGGCAGCGACGGACAACGCAGCGACACCCAGGTGATCAGCAACATCCAGCCCGATTATGTGTTTAACAACGGACCGAACACCAACGGCAACACCTACACCTTTCAAGTCTCAGCCTTTAACAGCAGTGGCGAAAGCGTGTTATCGCCGGAGGTGAGCGCCAGCCCACAAGTGGCCCCGCCCCAGGTGGCACCGCAAACCGTACTGGCTGCCCCCCAGCCCAATGAAGTCAGCTTAAGCTGGTCGCCAGTCAGTGATGCCACTGGTTACGCCATCTACTGGTCCACCGAACCCAATATCAACTCCAGCACCAGCACCAAAATAAGCCTGGATGGCGCGGCGCAAACCCGCTATCAACATACTGCCCTGGACAATGGTCAGCCCTATTATTACCAAATTTCGGCGGTCAATCCCGGTGGTGAAAGTGGCCTGTCAGCACCCATTGCGGCTGAACCGCAGGTGCCACCCCCCGCGATTCCCAAAAGCTTCAACGCCACGCCCGAAGATAACCAGGTGGTGCTTGGTTGGCGCGACGTTGACGGTGCCACCAGCTACCGTATTTACTGGCACAGTAATCCCGAGGCACCCCTGGAACAATGGACCACTCGCAACGGCGTCCAGGCCGGTGATGTCATCAGTGGTCTCACCAATGGCCAGCCCTATTATTTCCGGTTATCGGCGTTAAATCCCGGTGGCGAAAGTATCCCCAGTACCGTCGTTGTCACCGCGCCCCTACCGCCGCCACCCGCTATCCCCACCGGTTTTGCGGTGGCCGCCGGTAATGCGCAAACCAGCCTCCATTGGCACACCCAGCCCCAGGTTAGCTACGCCCTTTATTGGAGCACCGACCCCAATGTGGCGCCCATAGACAGCAACAACCAACTAAGTGGCGCCACTATCCGGCCCACTTACCTGCACCAGCAACTCGTCAACGGTACCACCTATTACTACCAGCTCAGCGCCCGCAACATAGGTGGCGAAAGTGCCCCCAGCGCCATTGTTAGTGTTACCCCACAAGTTCCCGCCAGCGGTGCGCCGCAAGCCCTCAGCGCTCAAAGTGGCGATCAACAGATTACACTACAATGGTTAGCCCCCAGCGAAAATACACAAACCCGCTACACCCTTTATTGGAGTACCACGCCCAACCAGGGTATTAATGGCACCGCCATTGCCAGCGTTAGCGCCCCTTATGTACACCGCGGCGTAACAAATGGTCAAACCTACTACTACGTTATCACCGCCACCAATGACAGTGGCTTCGAAAGCGTGCCTTCGGCGCCAGCCATGGCCCAGGCCATTGGCCAAGTGCCTGCCACGCCCACCGGCCTCTGGCTCAGCGCCGGCGATACTCAAAACACCCTGCACTGGCGCGCCGTTGCCAATGCCGAGCGTTATCAGGTTGAATGGTCCACCCAGGCGGACCTGCGTAACAGCACCACCGAAACGGTCGATGCCCCCAATACCCAGTACCAGCACACCGATCTGGCCGCGGATCAAGGTTATTATTACCGCCTCAGTGCCAGCAACCCACAAGGCAGCAGTGCGCCATCGGCCATCCTGCGGACCACGCCCGGCACCATAAGCAACAACCAGCCCCCGCAAATTCAGCAAGGGGCATTGCAAACGGTAACCCTGGATGAAGACAGCAGCCCCATCGCCTTTAGCTTAAATCTCGATGCTAGCGACAACGATGGCGACAGCTTAAGTTGGATTCTGGCCAGCCCCGCCAGCAATGGCAATGCCGACGTGATCGGCGCTGGCAACCGCGCCAGCGTCATCTATAACCCAGACAGTGATTACCACGGCAACGATGGTTTTCAAATCCAGGTGAGCGATGGCCAGGGCGGTATCGCCAGCATCCAGATCGACGTGATTATTACCTCGCAAAATGATGCGCCACGATTTAATGTCGATATCACCAACCCGAACAGCAACAACAGCGACTTCATTGAGGGGCTAGCCATTACGGCCAGCGACGTTGATGGCGACAGCCTGATTTACAGCGCCGTGAATCTGCCCCCCGGCCTAAGTATCAACCCCGGCACGGGCACCATCAGCGGCACCATCGATGCCCTGGCATCGCTCAACAGTCCCTATGCTAGTGTCATCACCGTAAGCGACCAAACCGGCACCAACAATGCGACGGCCAGCTACGCCATGCAATGGAGTGTCATGGCCCGTAACGCTGACCCCGCCACCTCAACGGCTAGCATTACGCCAAGCCAAACCGAGATCGTGGCCGGCACCGAAGTCATCATCACTGTGGTGGCTCGGGACGCCAGCGGCAACTCCCTGAGCACCGGCGGTGACAACCCCAGCCTGCAAGTCAGTGGTGCCAATGCCATTGCGTCATTAGCCCTGCAGGACAACAACAACGGTACCTATACCGGGCGCTATACTACTACCCGGACAGGCCAGGATGACTACGTCATCACCCTGGGCGCTACCCCCATTGGTGGCGGGCCTTATGGTCGCAGCATCATCGCCGCCGGTGCCGACATCAACACCAGTGGTTTTAACATCCCGGCAGGGCCTTATCCGGCAGGCCAGGTTGTAACCATCGACGTGCAAATCAACGACGCCAACAGCAACCCCAGCAGCGGCACTGTTAGCATCGACGTGAGTGGCAGCAACCCCCAAACCCTGGTTGGACTGCCCCAGGAAGGGCGTGGCAGTTACCGCGCGCAATACACCCCCACCATCGCTGGCAGTGACAGTTATCGTATCAGCGTTAACGATGTAGCCCTGGCCGGGCAAGTACCCCCCGTAACGCGCAGCATTAATGCCGCTGCGGCCGATGCCACTACGAGTACCGTCACCGTGCCCGCCGGTCCTTATACCGCCGGGGCCGCCGTTGACATCAACGCCGACATCAAAGACAGCTACAACAACCCCACTAGCGCTACCGTCGCCATCGTCATTCGCGGTGCCAATGCCCAAAGCCTCAGTCCCGAATCGCTGGGCAATGGCCGTTACAACGCCCAATATACCCCCGCCCTGGTGGGCACTGACACCCTCGCCATCACTATCGATGGCACGGCAGCCAGTGGCAGCCCCTACACCCGTGTCATCAATGCCAGCAGTGCCGATGCCAGCCAAAGTGTCGCCAGCATTCCGGCCGGTCCTTACACCGCGGGCCAACCGGTTACCTTACAAGTGGCCGTTAGCGACCGTAGTGGCAACCCCGCCAGTGGCTTTGTCACCATCGTCATCACCGGCAACAACGCCCAAGTCTTAAACGCCGTAGACCAGGGCGATAGCGTCTATCTCATACAATACACCCCCAGCATCGTAGGCACCGACACCCTGTTGGCCAACGTCGATGGCAACGCCATCGGCAGCGCCGTAAGCCGCAGCGTCAACGCCGGGTCAGCCAGCGTAGCAAATAGCCGCATCAACCTCAGCGACGAGCCACTTAGCGCGGGTGAAACCGTCACCATCCAGGCTTTGGTGAACGACGCCAGCAACAACCCCACTACCGGCACCGTCACCATTGCCGTGAGTGGCGCCAATGCCCAAGCCTTAACCGTGAGTAATCCAACACTCGGCACCTATAGCGCGAACTACACTGCGACAACAGCCGGCACCGACAGCTACACCGTTACCATCAATGCCTCGGCCGTCACCCCGGCACCCACCCGTACCATTACGGCCGGTGCCGCCGACATCAACACCAGCAGCTTCAGTATTCCGGCCGGGCCTCACACCGCCAACAATGCCGTCAGCATTGACGTACTCATCCGTGACGCCAACAACAACCCCGGCAACGGCACCGTCACCATCGACATCAGTGGCAGCAATCCTCAAACTATCACCGGCATTGCCCAAGCCACGCTTGGTAGTTACACCGCCAGCTACACCCCCACCGTATCCGGCAGCGACAGCTACACCGTTAACGTCAACAACGTGGCCCTGGCCGGCCAGGTGCCGCCCAGCTCGCGCACCATCAACGCCGGTAGCGCCAATGCCAGCAACAGTCTGGCCACCATCCCGGCCGGACCTTACACCGCGGGCAACAGCATTACCCTGCAAGCCCAAATCAACGATGCCAACAACAATGCCACCACCGGGGTGGTCGCGTTTGTTATTACCGGCAGCAACCCGCAAAGCCTCACCGGCCTCACCCAAGGCAATGGCCTCTACACGGTGCAATACACACCCACCATCGCGGGCAACGACGGCATTACCGCCAGCATCGATGGCAATGCACTGCCCGGCGGCAGCGTCACACGCACCATCAATGCTGCCAGCGCCGTCGCCGCCAACAGCACAGTGGTTATCACCCCGGCAATCGACCCCATTAGCGCCAACACCGCGGTGAACTTTACCCTCACCACAAACGACGCAAACAATAACCTCGTCAGTGGTGCCGGCAACGTAGCGGCAGTCAGCATCAATGGTGGTGAACCGATAGCATTAAATGACCAAGGCAACGGCAGCCACATCGGTGGATACACCGCCACCCAGGCAGGCACCGACACCTATGTCTTTACATTGCGCACCAGCGCCGTGCCAGCTGCCACCATTATCCCCGGCAGCTACAGCAAAACCATTAACAACCTTGCACCAGAGAGCGTCATCGCGCCCATCAATCCACCGGCCAACCTGTCCGCCGGGGATGCCATCAGCCTCAACGGCAGCGGCAGCAGTGATCCCGATGGCCACACCCCCTTAAGCTATGCCTGGAGCATCAGCAATGGCAACATCAACTTATCGTCAACGGCCGCACAGCCAACGGTGGATTTACCCGAAGGCGGGGTATACACCATCACCCTGGTGGTTACCGACAGCCTTGGCCTGGCCGATGCCAGCCCGGCCACGGCCAGTGTCACGGTGAATAGCCCACCCACGGCCATTATTGCTTCGCCAGCGGCCGACACCACCATCAATCTCAACGCCAGCGTGGACTTCCAGGGCAGCGGCAATGACGACCAGGATGCAGCAACCGCCTTAAGCTACCAATGGGACTTTGGTGCTGCCAGTGGTATTACGCCACGTACCAGTACCCAACAAAACCCTGGTCTAAAAACCTTTGCCAACAGCGGTAGTTTTTCGGTGAGTCTCACGGTGACAGACTCCAAGGGGAAAATATCGGCGGCGGTGAACCGTGTGATTTCGGTTAATGCCAATCAAGCGCCAAATGGCACGATCACCTCGACGAACCCCACGGGCTTAAACATCGGTGACAGCATTACCTTAACCGCCAGTGGTGCCGACCCGGATAATCACACGCCTTTAACCTACGACTGGGTTCTGGTGAATGGAGCAACGACGCTCACGGCCAGTGGCGCGAATACCGGGGCGATAACGTTACCCGTTGCTGGTGCCTATACCATCACGCTAACTGTAAAAGACAATCTGGGCTTGGCCGATCCAACACCAGCAACCACCACGGTTAATGTGAATACGCCTCCAACAGCAGTAATGGTTTCACCGGCAACCAATTCCAGTATTAGTCTCGGTGGAACCGTTGACTTTCAAGGGCAGGGCAGTGATGCAGAAGATGCCCCAGCCAGTCTCTCTTACCAGTGGGATTATGGAGCAGCAAGTGGTATTACGCCGAGTACCAGCACCTTACAAAACCCAGGGACTCAACTATTTAATAATAGCGGTAGTTTTCCAGTGAGTTTAACCGTCACCGATACCAATGGAGCAGTATCCTCGACAGTAAGTCGCACGATTACTGTGGCGGCCAATCAAGCGCCAAATGGTACGATCACCTCGGCAATACCGACAGGCTTAAATATCGGAGACAGCATTACCCTAACCGCCAGTGGTGCCGACCCGGATAATCACACGCCTTTAACCTACGACTGGGTTCTGGTGAATGGAGAAACGACGCTCACGGCCAGTGGCGCGAATACCGGGGCGATAACGTTACCCGTTGCTGGCGCCTACGCTATCACGCTAACCGTAAAAGACAATCTGGGCTTGGCAGATTCAACCCCGGCTACTGCCAGCGTTACTGTCAATACTCCCCCGCCAGCGACATTCTTCGTATCCACCAGTTCCGGAATTGGTGGAAGAATGAGCCCCTTTAACGCGACTGTAGATCAAGGTAAGACAGCAAGCTTCACTGCTTCACCTACGGGTGGATATAAGATTGCGAGCGTTACCGGTTGTGGCGGTACGCTGGTAGGCGATACTTATACAACGGGAGTCATAACTGAAGATTGCACCGTAACCGCTTCATTTTCAATTATCGGGAATACGTGGAAACCAGCTGGAATTCCAGCCAATAATTATGAGCAACATACCTCAACACTGCTCCCGAATGGCAATGTATTAGTAACAGCAGGCTACGAGTCTGCTATTGCTGAATTATATGACCCCGTTAAAAACAGCTGGTCTGCGGCGGCAAAATTTCCAGTGCCGCGTACCGAGCATACTGCAACCTTATTGCCAAATGGCAAGGTGCTTGTGGTTGGCGGCTTTAATTTGAGTGTGACTTACGCCAGTGCTGAGTTATATGACCCAATTACAAACAGGTGGTCACCGGCGGGGAATCTTGCAACGGGACGTTATTATCATACGGCTACCTTGCTACCGAACGGCAAAGTTCTGGTTGTTGGGGGAGCAAATCGTACCAATGGTGTGATTACGATTCTTGGTAGTGCGGAATTATATGATCCAGACACCAATACCTGGTCTGATGCACCGCGTCTACCGGCAGCGCGCCAACACCATAGCGCATCACTGCTACCGGATGGCCGTTTAATGATTACTGGAGGACTGCTTTCCGGCGGTGCTCGTCTGGCAACAACGGAGGTGTTTGATCCCGTTAACAACACATGGACATCTGCCGCACGCATGACCATCGCTCGTTATCAACATACGTCAACGATATTGCCTAATGGGAGTGTAATGGTCTCAGGTGGTTTTGATGTGTCTGGTGTTACGGATAGTGTTGAGGTCTATGACGCTGTTCAAAATTTTTGGTCAACAGCACCAAATTTACCTACCGCACGCAGGCTTCATACAGCAACTGCAATGGGCAATGGTAAAATATTAATATTGGGTGGGCTTGACGTCAATGGTGGCTATTTGGCAAGCGCAGAGTTATTCGACCCAGCAACCAATCGTTGGGTTAGCGCCACAAAGCCCGCCACAAGCCGGGCATTTCAAACAACCACCGTACTAGGTAATGGTAATGTACTTGTGGTGGGTGGTTATAGTGATATAGGCAAACAAGCCAATCCGCAGGCGGAATTGTATACACCATTAATGACAACACCCTATGCTTGGAGGAATGCCGCCAACCCCGCACGGCGATTTAACCATACAGGAACGTTATTGCGTAACGGTAACGTATTAATCGCCGCTGGATTTATTAGCGGGGCGCAGCTGGATACGTCAGAGTTATACGACTATGTCAAGGATGGTTGGGCAGCGGCAGGTAACTTAACGACAAAAAGGCGAGAGCACACAGCGAATTTACTGGCAAGTGGAAAGGTATTGGCCGTGGGCGGATTCGGTGATAATGGAATACTTAATAGTGCAGAAGTTTACGATCCAGTATCGAACAGCTGGTCTTCCGGCGGCAGGTTAACTGACGCTCGATTTAGACACTCATCAGATCTTCTGCCCAACGGCAAAGTGCTCGTTGCTGGCGGCGGACTTTCGGGTAACTATCTGGCAACAACCGAGCTATATGATCCGGTAACTAATTTGTGGTCTGCAGGCATAAATCTCATAACGGGAAGGAGTAATCATGCGTCGATATTATTACCCAATGGAAAATTGCTCATAACCGGTGGTAATAGTGCAGTTGGGGTCTTAAACAGTGTGGAGATATATGACCCGGTGACGAATAAATTGAGTGCAGCGGCAAATATGATAAATTCACGCACCACCCATAAGATGCTTAAACTTCCGAATGGAAAAATAGTTGTTGTGGGAGGGTATAATTTTGGTGGGGTTTCAGATGCCGAAATTTATGACTATACCACCAATACATGGACTGCAGCAGCAGCGTTGCCAACCCGAAACAATTACTCGTTTACACTTTTACACAATGGAACGCCGGTACTGTTAGGTACGAGTGCGGGTGATCGGGATGCAAGACTGTATTTTGCAGACACAGACAGCTGGGGAGTCGGCGGGCGACAGACCGTCCATCATGACCGGCATTCCGCAACACTGCTGCCTAACGGGGAACTCATTGTGGTGGGCGATCACAGTATATCGTTGCCTGAATACTCAAATGCCGAACTGTATGGATCGTTTGCCGTAGGGGATTAGATCATGCAAGGGGTAGGCGCAATAGTTGTTGGGGTTCGCACGCTCACCACCAACCTACGGGCTGTTTTGCCAGTGGGCATATGCCTTTTTGCACCACCGTCAGTGTGTGATTTGTAGACAAAATGCCCCTGCAACCCGCTACAGGACGTACGATCCTGCCCAAGGACGTCTGTTTACCTCCAAGGAAGGCTCGATTGCCCCCAAGGAAGGCCTGATTACCTCCAAGGAAGGCTCGATTACCTCCAAGGAAGGCCCGATTACCTCCAAGGAAGGCTCGATTACCTCCAAGGAAGGCCCGATTACCTCCAAGGAAGGCTCGATTACCTCCAAGGAAGGCCCGATTACCCCCAAGGAAGACCCGACTACCCTAAAGGAAAGCCGGTAGCCTGGATGGAGCTTGCGTAATCCAGGGGCAGGGTCGCATCATCGACAGCACTTAATACATTGTCCTCATGGTGAACGTGCTTGCTTTGCCATGCGGTTTTACCCGAAAGCGTATGGGCTGCGTTCACCCCGGATTTCGCCAGCTGCATCCGGGCTATCAGTGCGTCGGGTGAGGAATGGATTTCAGTATTATCCCAGGCACATGATGATAAGCAGGTAGCCTGGATGGAGCTTGCGTAATCCAGGGGTAGGGTCGCATCATCGACAGAACTTAATACATTGTCATCAGGGTGAACGTGCTTGCTTTGCAATGCGGTTTTACCCGAAAGCGCATGGGCTGCGTTTCCCCCGGATTTCGCCAGCTGCATCCGGGCTACCAGTGCGTTGGGTGAGGAATGGATTTCAGTATTATCCCAGGTACATGATGATAAGCCGGTAGCCTGGATGGAGCTTGCGTAATCCAGGGGCAGGGTCGCATCATCGACAGAACTTAATACATTGTCATCAGGGTGAACGTGCTTGCTTTGCAATGCGGTTTTACCCGAAAGCGCATGGGCTGCGTTCACCCCGGATTTCGCCAGCTGCATCCGGGCTACCGGTGCGTTGGGTGAGGAATGGATTCCAACATTATCCCAAGCGCACAATGACAACTTATAATACAGGGTCGTTGCTGAAGGCTGGTGAGTGGTTGGGGTTCGCAAGCTCACCACCAACCTACGGGCTCTTGCGTGGGAATGCAGGCTGGAGGGTAGCGGAGTAGCTTAGTATGGGTTCCCACGGAGGACCGTGGGAACCAGGGTGCCACCAACCTACGGGCTGCAATGACCGCTGCCATCAGGCCGGCGGAATGGGCAGGCCCTGGGCGTCCAGGGGCAGGTCGTCGTCGTTGTTATCCATGCGGGCCAGCAGATCAGTGATTTGGGCCTCGAAGTCGGCGGGTTTTTTGTCGTCGAAAAAGAAAAAGGGTTGTTTGCCTTGCCAGCTTTCTTTACCCGGTAATACGTGAGTCAGGCCTTGTTCCATGAATTGTAAGAGATAAGCCATTACCGGTTGGTAAGACGCCTTGCCATTGTAGTAAGGGTTGCTGGTAGGCTGGATTTTGAACTTGGCCCAGCCCATTTCGCCGTTTTTCTTTTCGCCGCGCAGTTGTATCACTAAGAACTGGGTTTGCTCGTCGATGCGCAGGCGTGCAAAGCGTTGCACAAAGGCCTTGCCTTTGGCCCAGTGGTAGACTAATTGGCGCTCGCGGTCAAAAATCAGCGGCCCATGGCGGGGAAAACGAATGGCCCAGATGAATAAACCGGGGATGGCAATGAGGTAGACAATGGCCAGGCCGATGTCCACTTGTAAGCGTCGGGTGCCGCCGACTTTGGCGGTATCGATATAGCGGTGCTGGAAATAGCGTTGTAAAGACATTTTACCTTGTGCATTGATTTTGCCGTATAAACGTACTGCATACGGATCGGTCGTGTTTTCAAAATAGTCGTTCCCATTTATCTTTTTCTTTAGCGCAATACGGTAATTGGCCGATTCTTCTGCTGCAATCCACGATTTAGCGATTTCATCCACATTCCACCAAAGAGTCAAGCACAGGCCAAACAACCAGGGCAGGATAAACAGGTTGCGAAACGCAACGGCGTTGTTAATCAGTAAGCATTTTGTGCTATCGATACGGACAATGGGCTTGGGCGGTTGTTGTTTTAGGGCCTCGCTGAGGGGGTATTCACGTAACGCGTCGGCCTGATGGTGCAACGGTACGGCATAGCGTTGGGGTAACCAGCTTGCCATTAGGCGGTCTCCTCATCCACCATGCCGATGACGGCCGGTACCATCAGCTCACCGTCCTTAAAGTGGCGTTGTGGCACCACGGTGCCGGGTTGGGGCTCATAGACCCAGAGCAGGGTGACGGCATAGTCTAGCTCCAGGGTGAGGCGAATGTGGGCCAGGTTATCCTGGTAGCTTATTTCTGCGTGTTTCATTTGTTCGGCAAACTGGTGGGTTAAGGCGCTATCGAGGTTGGGTTTAACGTGGCCGCTTTCCAGGAGGCCACTGGGGGGGTATAAGCCAAAATGCACTTCGGAGACGCCGGGCTGAAAATTGGGCAAGGCAAAGATATAGGTGTAGCGGCGGGGTGAATCCCACAGGCTGGCGGTTAGGGGCTCGTGTTTTTCCAGGGTGAGTTTTGGCATGTTCAGCAGGTTCATGAATTCTTGTAATTCCGTTTGATAGTAGCGCTGGATTCTTTCGTCATGTTGGATGTCTTTTGCTGCGCCCAACCTCGCTACAATATCCAAACGTTCACGATCTTCAGGCCAAAACGCATACTTTTTCCCATCCCCCCAAAAACAATTCAGCAATAAATTCTCAAATTCCGTGCGGCCATAAATAAACACCATGATGGTGCCCGCTATAATGGCCGCCAGGCCCACCAGTAGTAGCAACAGGCCCACCCCGGTGAACGCGGTTGCCAGCCCGGCGCCACCCGCGACGCTGCCTAAGGCGAGCAAGCCCTGGGCTAACAGGAGGCCAGAGCCGCCGGCCACCAGAAAATGCCCGGTGGCTTCGCCGTCGTTACCGGCCTTGAGGGCGTTGGCCCCCAGCCAGGTGGCGGCGATGGCGCCGGCAAAATTGGCCACGATGATGAGACGCGCGGATACCGAGGCAGAGCCTTTGAGTAAATTATCCAGCAGCCGGGATTGGGCTTGCAGGCCCGGTGCCAGGGCTTTGACCACGGTGGGCGATACCTTGGGTAAGCTTAAGGCTTTGTTGGCCACGGCGGTGGCGGTGCGCGCCAGCACCAAGGTGTCGGCGGTTAAGGCGGTAATGGCCGAGGTGAAGGCGGCAACGCGTTGCAGGGAGTCGCTCTGGTTGACGGGGTTGGCCTGTTGATACTGGCTTTGGTTGCTGAGGTTGAATAGGGTCATGACATTGAGCACCGCCGATACGCTGGCAATGCTGGTGTCGCACAGCAGGGCGAATTTGCCGGGGTGGGTTTCAATCGGGTTGAGTTTATAGCGGGGGTAGTTGGCGGTGTCGATGTCAGCCACGGTTAAGGTGTATGACTCGGAAAAGCGGGCATTTTTGAGGCGCTCTGCCCAGTCAAATAATCGTTGGCTGTGTTTGAGTTTAACGTCGGCTTTGTCAAGGGTGGCTTTGTGGGCGGCGTTGGCCCGGCGGCTGCCGCCATTGGTCTGGTCGATCATTTTGGCGATGATGCGCGCCAGTTCGTTGCTGGTGAGGGTGACTTGTTGGTTAACGTCGATGCGCACGCCAAACAGCCCCAGGAGGCTGGGAATGAGGCGCTGGCTGACGTAGTCGAGGCTGCTGACGCTGAGTTTGTTGAGGCCGTGCTTGGTTAAGTCCACGCTGTAGTGGGCGCCCACCGACGCGGCCGAGAGGACTTTGCCGAAGAAGGGCGCCAGGGGGTTGAGGAATTTGTCCACCAGTGGGTAGAGGGCGTCTGACCATTTAATGGCATCTTGCGGCTGGGTGAGCAGCTTGATGAGCGTATCCTTTAGGATGATATGCAGGGCATTGTAAACCACGCTGTTGTGGGCAAATTGATCGGCGGCATCGTTGAGGATGGCTTCGATGGCGTGGTTGCCGGGGGCGGAGGATAAGATGCCGTCGAACAGGCCGTCACACACCTCGCAGAGGGTTTTAATTTCCCGTTCCACGGTTGGTTGGTCGGTGCTGTGGGTGGCGAAAAAATAGTGAAAGTGGCTGCCGAGGGAGCCGGGCTGGTGTTGGGGGTGGCCCACCATGAAGGCCTGGTAGAGTTGTGCAAACTGTGCCTGGCGCTGATCAAACTGGGCAAAGCGCTGCTCTTTGTCTTGCCAGTAGTCGCTGTGTTCCTGCTCGTTGATGCAGTCTTTCACCATGCTTTTGACGGTGTCGTCGTCGCTTTGCCGTAAATCATTAACCAGGCGACCGATGGTGTAGGGGTATTGTTCTTCAGCGGCTTCGGCGTCTTTCCACAGGGAGAGGGTGGCGTGGGCGTGGGCGATTTCTTTTTGGCGCCCCACCGGGTCATGCAGGGCCACTATGCGGGCGCTGTGGTTATTGCGGGCTGACGTGACCAGTGCTTCGGCGATGTGGTCGGCGTCCATGACATAGCTGTTGGCGGTGCTGAGTACCTCCAGGTCGGCCGCTTCCAGTTTATTACCGGGGCTGGTCTGCACCGCCGTTTGTTGGGTAAAAAAGCGATGTTGGCGCAGGCGGTAATCTTCAATTAACTGGCGCAGGTTGTCGGCGGTGGCGGGCAGGGCATGGGTGTCCTGGGGGGCGGTGAGGTTGACGCGCTGCATGGCGTTGCGGCGATCGTCGGCATTGGCATTGAGGTTGTCGATAACGTCGGCGCTCCACCGGTGTTCGCTGTAGGCGATGCTGATGTCGCTAATGTTCTGTCGCACAAACACATAGGGGTATTTGTTACCGGCGCGTCCGAAGGTGTCTTGCTCCAGGCCGTCCTGGGCATTGAGGCGGTTTTTGAATAAGTATTTGGAGAAGCGCTCGACGGTATCACCGTAATGTTCAATTTGCTCATATTTGAAAATGTGAAAATAACCATTGGCCTGGTCGTCTTCTTCACGAATATACACCCAGCCCTGGCGCAATAAGCGCACAATGTAGCCGCTGCCTTTGCTGATAGAGTCGGCGCTGAGCAGTTCGGGTAAGGGGGGTGGCTCGGTGGGTTTGCTCAGGTGTTGCTCAAAAAAGTTGGCATAGGCATATCGCACCGGGTAAATGGGGCAAATGCCCGCTTTGTTATTAACAGTGACTTTACCACCGGTATTGCCCCGCGGGATGTAAACCACTTTGCTTGCGCCTGTCATGAACCTGCCTCCGTGCTTAAGATTGTTAACGTGTCCGGGTCGAGCTGATCGTTGACCGCCAGCTTTTGGTTGATTTTAAAGTCGCGCAGGGCGGCGTTCATGAGATCGCCCTGCCGCCCATCGATGTTACCCCCATAAAAGCCCAGGTTGCTGAGGCGCTGTTGTTGGCCAGTGACGGTATCGATGGGGTCCAGGCCGCCCAGTTGCAGGGTAAATTCAAAGGTATTGGGCAGATTTTCGATAGTGACGGTGGCGGTGTTAACCGTGGCGGGCAGGGTGAGGTTGATGGTGCCGTTGTCGTCGCTGGTGCCGTCGGATAGCCGGCCCTCGGCATTAAGGATAAAGCGTTTGTTTTTCAGCGGCTTGTCGAAATCAAGACAGGTGATGTTAACGGTGGTGGTGTTGCTTCTGCACCGAAAGCGGTGGCGCATGCCGGTTTCGGCCTCCACCTGGCCGATTATTTTCTCAGGGATAAATACCTTGTCACCGGGCACCAGTTGGGTGGGGTCCGGGCGTTGCTCCATCAGGGTTTGGTTGTTGGCGTGGGCTTTGAGGGTCTCGGCAGTAAAGCCGTGCCGGGCAGCCAGGCTGTAGAGACAATCACCTTGTTTGACGGTGACGTAGCGGTTATCAATCGTACTCATTGCGGTTTCCTGCTTGGGTGACTGTTTTATCGGGTTGCCGTTTTTGTGAGGTCAATTTACCGTGCGGCCATATTAATTGACGACACGCCTTAAGGTCAACGTGGGTCATTGGGTCAATAAACATCATTCGGCGTTATCGTGTTTGTTTAGTCGTCATTGTTTAGTAGCAATGGTTTGGTAGTAACGGTTTGGTAGTAACGGTTCAGTAGTGATTGTTCAATTGCAATGGTTTAGTCGTATTGGTTTAGTAGCAATGGTTCAGTAGTAATGCCATTCAGAAATAAGATGCTTGCTCGGCCCATTGATCTTGTCGGTTGGTTAGTGTTGATAGTTTAGTGTCAATCGTCAAGGGATAATCATGCGAAAAATTCCCGCTTTAGAATGTGAACTATTACCTGTTTTTGTCGGGCAAACCTTGGTAGGGCTGTCGGTTGATGAAATTATTTTATCAACCTGCGGGGGCTTGGTTGCTTAATTAGTTGCTTAAATAGTCATTCCATCCGTTGCTCTTATTTAAATTGGCTCAATGTGCTTAGTCTAATTGTGTTGCAAACACAATGTAAATATTACCATTGAATAATAAGGGCGAGGGGTATTATCCTGTGGCCTGAATAGGCGGGTGCTGTTATGTCGCATTCTGTAAAAAAACCGATGGCTGCCTGGTGTTCAGTCTATTATTGCGCATTTAATATGCTAGTATGGCGGGTCATTGACTAACGAACGATTGTCTAACAATTGCCTAACGCTGGCGTTCATGGCGACAGGCGAATTGGCCGTAAACAAATGTTGCCGTCAAGGGCTGCTGGCAATATTAGTTAGTCATTATATTTGTTGCTGACTCCCTTGTTTTAATGATAACGGTAATAACTGAAGTTTCAAAAATCACTCGGATGGGTAGCCCGGATGCAGCCAGCGTTGAAGCGTAAACCATGGCGGGAGAGTTACCAGATTTCTTGAGCGGGTAACGTCTGGCGAAATCCGGGGATGACGAGATCGAATAACGGGGCAGGGTAAGCATCTTACCGTTTGGTTTTATTAAACCCCGAAATTTGAGTAATAAGCATTGCTAAAAGAATAACTATTAAAACCATTACTATTTAAAAAAGAGCTATTAAAACAAGCGCTATTGAAACAAGAGCTATTGAGACAATAACTGTTGAAGCAATAACAGTTATTAGACTATTAGTAACAACATTAATCGTAACGCGTTAATGACTTTGTGTTAATCAGCGCGTTAACCCCTAATCAAGGTATTACAAGTTAAGTCCCTATGAAAATAATGAACTGTTCCCCTGTTTTTCAATATACTCCCTGGTTTAGCCGGTTATCCATTTCCCTTAAGGTGCTACTGATATTGCTCGTTGCGTTGTTAAGTGCCTGCGACAGCAGTGACACATCAGTGGGCACCCCAAAATCCACGCCGCAAAACCTGATTGCCAATCCCGGTACGCGGGTGATTGAGTTAGCCTGGAGCGGGGTATCCGGGGCCAGTGCTTATTCGGTGTATTGGTCCAACCAGGCCGAGGTGAATCCTGAGCAAGGCACCTTGATCAGCACCCCCGAGCCTTACCTGGAACACCGGGGCCTGGCCAATGGCGTGAATTATTATTATGTGGTGACGGCCCACACCGGGCGGGGCGAAAGCCTGTCCTCCGAGGTGGTGAGTGCCATGCCCCTGGCGGCGGTGCCCGCCAAGCCCAGTGTGGTGAATGTGGTCGGCGGCGATGAACGGATCACGCTAGACTGGGCCCCCATTGCCGGGGCCAGCCATTACACCTTGTATTGGAATACTCAGGGCAATGTGAGTAGCAACGATAACCGCATTGATCAGGTGGTGTCGCCCTTTGTGCACAGTGAGCTGACCAACAATCAATCTTATTCTTATATTCTGGTGGCGGAAAACGCTGTGGGTGCAGGCAGTGCCTCCACAGAACTAAGTGCCACGCCGCAACGCCCGGCCCCCAGTGCGCCGGTGTTTACCAGTGTTACCCCTGGCAGTGCTCAGGCCACCCTGGCGTGGCGCAATATCAGTAACGCCAGTGCTTATACCCTGTATTGGAATACCACGGGTGAGGTGGGGTTTGATGATACCGCCATTACCCAGGTTACCAGCCCTTATACGGTAACGGGCTTGGCCGAGGGTACAACGTATTATTACCGGCTGCAGGCTCATAATGCCGGGGGCGACAGCCCCTTATCCAACCTTGCCCAGGTGAGTTTGCCAAGCGATGTTGCGATTACACGTCCCCCTGCCAATGTGTTACCCGCTCAACCTGCCAATGTGACGGTAAGCCTGGGCAACAGTCAGCTGACCTTGAAATGGGACGTGGTGGAGGGTGCCATCGGTTACCATCTTTATTGGACAACAGAGGCCAGTGGCGACATTGTGCCCGGTGCGGCCGGGGTGCAGGCGATTGCCATAGCGCAGACCATTGCCACAGCGCGGGTGTCTTACACCCACATTGGTCTTAACAACGGCAGCAATTACCGTTATCGGGTCAGCGCCTTTAATCAGGACGGCGAAAGCGAATTATCCATGCCGGTGAGCGGCGCACCGCAAGTGATCCAACCCGGCGTGCCCGCCGGATTGCGCGCCATCGCCGGGGATCAAACCCTGGGGGTACGCTGGAATGGGGTGCAGGGGGCCAGTACTTACAGCCTGTATCTCACCGATGCCCAAGGCGCCCCGCAGGTGATTCCCAATGTGAACTCACCTTATACCCTTAGCGATCTGAGCAATGGCAGTGCTTACCAAATCCAAGTCAGTGCTGTGAGCGGCAGCACCGAAAGCACGCGTTCCGAGGCCATTAGTGCCACCCCCCATGAGCCGGTGCCCAATGCCCCGCTGAATCCCAGTGCCCAACCCGGTAACGGCCAGGTGACCCTGCAATGGGACAGCGCTGCGCCTCAAGATCTCAATGATCCCGAGCAAGCCATTAGTGGTTATCAGGTGTATTACCATCGCCGTGCCGGGGTCAGCCCCAGCAATGGTACCTTGCTTAATGGGCCGGACAGTGGTGTGGCCATTAGCCGGGGCAACAATGGCCGCTGGCAACTGATTCATGGCGCGTTGCAAAACCGCCAGCGTTATTATTACCGCATTACTGCCGTGAATGCCGGCGGCGAAGGCCGGGCCAGTGCCGAAGTATGGGCCCGCCCCCAGATCCCCATCCCCGGCGCGCCCGGTCAGGTGTGGGCCGAGGCCGGTGACAATCAGGTGGTGATTCACTTTACGGGTATCGACAGTGCGGTGGTGCCTACCTACAACCTGTACTGGCGTCAAGACCTTGGGAATGGCCAAGGCAGCGACGGACAGCGCAGTGACACCCAGGTGATCAGCAACATCC
>Ga0316204_10005996_pt1 | contig 19280 bp, 17 predicted proteins | sample 6monrhotite_MG_2_FD_205661 | JGI IMG/M metagenome (GOLD analysis project Ga0316204, IMG submission 205661) | Microbial mat bacterial communities from mineral coupon in-situ incubated in ocean water Damariscotta River, Maine, United States -... | ecosystem: Environmental > Aquatic > Marine >...
GAGTTGCTGTACCTGCGGGTATATTTAATCGAAAGCCACGAGATGCATCTCGATCAAAACTTAAAGCCGAATTCGTTTCAAAAAAATGATAGTGAGAGCCAACCTGAATAGGTCTATCTCCTGTATTGGATACTTTTAATTTGACCGTATCACGACCTGCATTGAGTTCGATATCACCGTCATCTATAAAATATTCACCGGGTTTCATGAGCGCTCCTTAATCGATTATGCAATCGGGGTATGTACTGTGACGAGTTTTGTACCATCAGGAAATGTTGCCTCAACCTGAACCTCTGGAATCATATCTGGTATTCCATCCATAACATCATCGCGTGTTAATAATGTTGTACCGTAACTCATCAGTTCCGCCACACTCTTTCCATCTCGCGCACCTTCCATAATTGCACCTGAAATTAAAGCAATTGCTTCTGGGTAATTTAATTTTACGCCACGTGCCTTGCGCTGTTCCGCCAACATTGCTGCAGTAAACAATAGCAATTTATCTTTTTCTCTGGGTGTTAGTTCCACTGCTTTCTCCCGTTAATTTTATTCATATCTTTAATTTTGGTATTTAACCAATAAAGTTAAGTTGACCATATTCTTGGTTCGCTTGCTTCTTTACCAAGCACCTTAGAACGCAACATTTTCCATGCATGTATAAATGCAAATCGAACATGTTCAGCCTGATTACTCAATGCTCGACATACCAGCACATCTTTAATTAATGTTGCACTAAACAAACCATTTGTAATCACTGGCTGATGTTCACGTAAATGCTCTAACATTTCTTCATTAGCATTCACCACCATCATCGTTCCTGTCACTGTATGATTTTGCATACCCCATTTTTCTGACAGCACATCATCATCGCCTGCTAATTGCGAACGATCGAGCATTAATGGCTTGTTATCACGCCATATTTCGAAATGCTGACGAGCATGGCCCTGTTCAAACAATTCTTTACTAGCTGGTCGTCCCATACATAATATTTCCCAGCCAATAAAATTTGCACCCGCTTCAAGTTGCACAATAGTTTTCATATTCACTTCACAGCCAGAAAACAAAATTGTTTCCTGTGGAAGCCACTCCAATGAACTTCCCGCCTCGACTTTTAAGGTTTGAGTTAATCGCGCCACTCGATCATTACTTCTATAAAACTTACCTGCCGCTGGTGTTGTTACTAATGCATGGCCTGATTTATTGACATCTATATCTAATGTCAGTTGATCACCACCAACAACTCCACCGGGTGGGTGCAGTAAATACACATGACAGACATCTCCTTCAGGATAAAATGGCTTTTGAATGACCAAAGGACCATGATGTTTTCTATGTGAAATTATTGTTTTATCATCTCGTCCAGAAAATTTAAGCGATAAACTAGCTAGCCAACCATTCTCTGTAGCTATAACTGCCGACATTACATAACCGCCATTGTTAAAGTAATGCCATACGAAATAGAAATAATTGAAACTAGCATACGTAAACCATTTATAAATTGATTACCCCACGTCTTTAACCATGCAAAAACATGACCAAGTAAACCACCAAATAACACCATCGATAAAAACACGCCGAAACCAAAGAGCAATAAATAACTAAAGCCTACCCAGGGGGATGACATTTTTGCAACGGGCAATAAGGCTAGTAAAGGAGCAGAACCGGCAACCCCATGCAATACACCTACAAATACCGGTGCATGAGTATGCTTATGTGGATCATTGCTATGCACTTTTTTAGTTTGCTGATGACTATGCCAATGCGCATGATCACTCATGCCATCATGTTGATGGAAATGTAAATGAGCATGCTGGCGCTTCATATCCCATAACACATATACACCCAACAAAATTAGCACCACGCCCACAAGACTCTCGGCTATATTGCTCAGCTGTTCAGGAATGGCCATGCCTAAAAAAATAACCGCTGAACCAATAATCATAAGCGCAATACTGTGGCCTATCGCCCACCGAGCACAAAACATCAGGCTTTGTCTTTTGTTTTTATGCGCACCGTCCTGAGCTGAAGATACATTCATCGACGAAAGACCTGATACGGCGATAATATGATCCGCATCCAGCGCATGTAGCATTCCCAGGCCAAAGGCTAGAAATAAAACGCTCCACAGTTCTACATTCATTTTTATTCCTTATACTAATATCGTTCTCTTTTTTTCAAACTAGGACGATAAATACTCTCTCCAGCCGCCAAGTGCAGACACTTCTTTTGCATTTTTTACTGCATAACCTTCGCAGATAAAGCCAGACATCCAACGTCCATCATGGGTTTCTACCTGACCTATACCCAGTGGAGAAGCTATACCTGCAACAAAGCTACCAAACTCAGCTTTAGGTACTTTCCAAATCTCAATATTAATGGCACTACCCTGCACATCATCTCGAATCAGCCCCGGCCTTGGTATTGTTCCTTCTATGACATACATTTTATAGGCAGCTGACGTTGTAGTTGCCTCTTCAAGTATTGCACCACGCTCACTTAGTTGCCAGTTTAAGGGCAGACCATCCAGATGCGCACCACATACAATCACTTGAATCGAATCAGTATATGTTATTTCAGATGCGATAGTTTCAGGTAATTCTATATTTACATTACCAGGATTTATATTCAGTTTCTGTTGCCATTTATTTGCATAAGATAGTAATTTTCTATCACTCATTGCAGTGCTGACCAGACTAATACCCCAGGGCAATCCATTGTCTAAAAAACCACCCGGTACTGCTACACATGCACAGTCTAATAAATTCATATAGTTTGTGTAGTATCCCAGATTACTATTTTTAGCTATGGGATCAGCATTCACTTCATCAATGGTATAAATGGTGCCTGCAGTTGGTGTTAATAAAAAGTCGAACTCGGCGAGAATTTTCTTTGCTTGTGTACGATACACCTGCATTTGATATTCTGCTTTAAATGCATCCATAGCTGTTTTATCTTCAGCGCCACTCACAATTGTTTTTATAACCGGCAATAATTTATCTGGCTGCTGTTGAATAATATCTTCAATGGCTACGTAACGCTCTGCCACCCAGGGACCTTCATAAAGTAGTTTTGCAGCCTGTAAAAATAAAGTGAAATCTAGCTCTTGCTTAACACCACCTAATGCCTGCATCTGCTCTACACTTTTTTCAAATAAGGCCTGAGCTGAATCATTTCCAAAAAAAGCTAGCTGATCAGCTTTAGGAACAGCAAACGTAAAGTTATCCTTTGGTAACCCATAATGACGGATATTATTATCGAATGGGTTTTCTCTGGCATATTGGTCATCTTCATCATAAATTGCTGCCTGCTCTAATACAGCATTAGCATCATCTGTTGTTAAGGCAAAGATACTTACGCAGTCCAGACTACGACAAGCAGGCACAACACCACTCATACTTAGTAAACCTTTAGATGGCTTTAAACCAACAAGATTATTAAAAGCAGCAGGCACACGGCCTGAACCTGCCGTATCTGTACCTAATGAAAAACTCACCAAACCCAATGCAACAGCAACGGAAGAACCAGAACTCGAACCACCTGATATGTATTCTTTATTAAATGCATTTTTACATGCTCCCCATGGCTCTGGTGAACGTGTACCCACTAAACCTGTAGCAAACTGATCTAAATTGGTTTTTCCAATAGGAATAGCACCCGCCTTAATAAGTTGCTCCACTACATATGCAGATTTTTCGGGAACATATTCAAACGCTGGACATGCAGCGGTAGTTGGAATACCAGCAAGATCGATATTATCCTTAATTGCAAATGGAATTCCATAAAGAGGTAAGTCATCTATACAATTATTTTCCAGATTTTTTAAATAGGGATCTAGCTCACCAATCGTTAATTGCCTAATCCATATATTATGCTCAGACAATTTTGCACTTTGACTCAAAATACTCTCAACTAACTGCAATGGTGTTAGTTTTTTGTCTTGATATGCCTGGCGCAAATGACTTATCGTTAAATTCATACTCAATCTCTTAATCTATCGTTCTTCTAAAATCAATAACGGCTGGCCTGCATTTACTTGCTGGCCTTCTTCTCGACTAATGGCATAAACTGTACCGGCGTGTGGTGCAACAATTTCTATTTCCATTTTCATCGATTCAAGAATAGCCATTGGCTGATCTTCCTCAATAACATCACCCGACTTAACTAACATCTTCCAGACACTACCTGCCACAGGACTTTCTATTGCCACACAATTTTCCGGCAATACATCTTCATCACCGGCATTACTTGCCAGATCCTGATCAGATTCGAAATTAATTTGTCCCGACTCAATCCATCGCTGCAGCTCTTCATCAAATGATTTTTCACGATTTTCTGTAAACGCTTGTATTTCACTGGAATTTTCTTCTAACGACTGCAAATATTCTTTTAGATTAAACCGCGTTTCTTCAATCTGAATACTGTAGCGGCCTTTTGGAAAATCTTTACGGATACTCTTTAGCTCATCTGAACTCACTTCATAAAATTTAATCTGATCAAAAAAACGTAATAACCAGGGTTGTGTAAATTCTTTTGTCTGATGATAACGATTCCACATTTGCAATGTGCGACCAACAAATTGATAACCACCGGGTCCTTCCATGCCATACACACACATATACGAACCACCAATACCCACAGAGTTTTCTGCAGTCCATGTACGCGCAGGATTATACTTCGTAGTTACTAATCGATGCCGTGGATCTATTGGCGTTGCAACAGGCGCACCCAGATATACATCTCCCAGGCCCATTACTAAATAATTAGCATCGAATACAATATCTTTTACCTGTTGAATACTTTCGAGACCATTTATACGACGGATAAATTCAATATTACTTGGGCACCAGGGTGCATCTTTACGTACCGACTGCATATATTTATCAATTGCCTGCTGGCAGGCATCATCATTCCAACTTAATGGGATATGTACAATACGCGCTGGCACTTCTAATTCATCAATATTTTTTAATGCCGAAATAGCATTATCTATTTTTTCGATTAGGTCATTAAGTATGATTACTTGACTGTTATAGTGTACTTGCAATGAACGTATGCCTGGCGTTAACTCTAGTACTCCTTCTATAGATTTATCCTGCAGACTCAACATTAATGCATGCACTCGAAAACGTAGTTCTATATCTAAAATTAACGGGCCAAACTCAACTAATACATATTTATCCCCCGACGCTCGATAAATAATTTGCACTTCAGATTGGCTATTTGACTCAATAATCGGTGATGTGATTTCACATGGAGATATATTTTTGGATATTGCAGTAAGATTATTTATTGAATCAAGCTGTGCTTTTTCTAATGCCACTGCATCATCAATTGTAACTGGTATAAATTTTATTTTATCTCCGGCCTTTAACTGACCGAGCTTCCACAAGTCGGCAGAAATAACCGTTGCGGGGCAGACAAAGCCACCGAGTGACGGACCATCAGGGCCAAGTATAACCGGCATGTCACCGGTAAAATCTACTGTGCCAATGGCGTAGGCATTGTCGTGAATATTGGATGGATGCATGCCTGCTTCACCGCCATCACTGCGTGCCCATTCTGGTTTTGGCCCTACTAATCTTACACCTGTGCGACTAGAGTTATAATGCACTTCCCACTCTGCATCAAAAAACATATTTATGTCTTTATCGGTAAAGAAGTCCGGTGCACCGTGTGGCCCATAAATAACACGTAGTTTCCAGCTATTGCCTATTGACGGTTTTAGCGCTTCATTAAGTTTATTATTTTTATTTTCCTTAGCTGAATTCTTCACTAATGGATTAAAGTGAAGTACATCTCCAGCACGAAGTGCACGACCAGCATGTCCACCGAACTGGCCTAGTGTGAATGTGGACTTTGATCCCAGATACTCGGGGCAGTTGATGCCGCCTTTAATACACAAATAGGCTCTGGCTCCTGCAGCAAGTGTTTTACCAATTTTTAATATTTGCCCTGGCTTTACATTAATTACCTGCCATCCTTCAATTGACTGCTCATCCAAATGAGCATTCATTTCAGCACCGCATAAAACAATTTGTGTAGCATTATTAAAACGCAAACTGGGTCCATTTAAGGTAATTTCCAGCCCTGCAGCATTCTCATCATTATCTAGTAAGCGATTCGCCATGCTGAAGGAATAAAAATCAAATGGCCCTGATGGTGGCACGCCTACATTCCAGTAGCCTTTACGCGCAGGATAATCCTGAATGGTTGTTAAAGTACCTCCGCTTATCACATCAATAGAACATGGCTGATATTCAAATCCATTTAGATAACGCGTATATATTTCACCTTTATTAAAAATTTCTGTATTTAAAATTTCACGCACATAGCGCATATTGGTTTCAATGCCGTATAAACTGGTTTGCCCTAATGCTTCCTCTAAATTCTGTATAGCTTTCTCACGGCTATCTGCAGTCACAATTACCTTAGCCAACATAGGGTCGAAAAGAGACGGTACTTCGATTCCTGTTTCTAACCAGTGATCAATGCGTATATGCTCGGCTTGTGGAAAACTAACTTCACTCAACAATCCAGCACTAGGCTGAAAATCTTTATTCGGATCTTCCGCATATACACGTGCCTGAATTGCATATCCTTTTGATTTCAAATTTCCTGCTAATTTCCCAAGATCTTCCAGCTCACATGCTGCCTGCTTTACCATCCACTCAACAAGATCAACGTTAAATAATTGCTCAGTTACGCCATGTTCTACCTGTAAGCGAGTATTTACCTCCAGAAAATAAAACTGATCCGACTTCTGGTCATATACAAACTCAACGGTGCCAGCATTTCTATAATTAACCGCTTCAACTAATCTAACTGCAGTTGCCTGTAATTCTTTCCTCACATCATTTGTCAGATTTGGCGCAGGCGTTTCTTCTATGACTTTTTGATTACGTCGTTGTGTTGAGCAATCACGCTCACCTAAGGCAAGCGCCTTACCTTTACCATCACCAAATATCTGTACTTCTATGTGCCGCGCATACTCTATAAATTTTTCTATAAAAACACCGCTATTAGAAAAATTACTTTCACTCAAACGTCTTACTGAATCATAAGCCTTCTCTAACTCTTCTTTAGTCCAACAAAGCTGCATACCAATACCGCCACCACCCGCAGTACTTTTTAACATCACTGGATACCCAATAATCTCAGCCTTCTCCAGCGCTTCTTCTATCGTCTCTAGTAATTCTGTTCCAGGTAACAGTGGAATATTATTATCTTGTGCTAATTTTCGAGCCGTATGCTTTAAACCAAAAGATGCCATCTGATCTGTAGTGGGACCAATAAATACAATACCATTATCTTCACAGCGTTTTACAAAATCTGCATTCTCGCTTAAAAAGCCATATCCAGGGTGCACCGCATCTACACCAGTGCGTTTTATGATTTCAAATATTTTATCCTGATTCAAATAAGTGTCTGATGCTCGACCTTCACCCAGAGAAAAACTTTCATCAGCCTGCTGAACATGCAATGAGTCTTCATCCGCCTCATTAAACACAGCCACAGACTTAATATTCATTTTTTTAAGGGTGCGAATAATACGAGTCGCAATTGCACCACGATTGGCAATAAGAATTTTTCTAAACATAACCGTTCATTCTTAGCAGGCAGGTCGTCCTGCCGTTATACAATGATTACCGAGCCGTCTCGGAAATGACTAATCCCATATAATTACTTCAACCGGTGTTGGGTTGTATGCATTACAAGGGTTATTTAATTGTGGGCAATTCGATATTAATACTATTGTGTCCATATGCGCTTTTAATTCTACATATTTTCCAGGTGCAGAAAGACCATCTTCAAAGCTTAAACCTCCTTCTTTAGTAACTGGCACATTCATGAAAAAATTTATATTGTGCGTGATATCACGCTTAGTCATTCCGTATTCTTCATTTTCTGCAATTGCCAGCATCCAACTATCACGACAGGCATGCATGCATTTCTTATCTAATGAATAACGTATAGTATTGCTCTCCGTCGCACAGGCGCCACCTATTGTATCGTGTCGGCCACAGGTATCTGCAACAATTTCCAGCATCACATTATTATCGTTGGAAACAAGCTTACTTCCCGTTGTTAAATATACATTTCCCTGTTCACGAATGGTATCCACAGCACTATAGCGCTCCGTTGGATCATCTGCATTATAGAAAAGTGTATCTGCCGCCTGATTGCCTTCTAAATCGAGTATACGAAAAGTTTGGCCTTTTTTTACTACTTTCATAAAATAATCACCGGCCAATACAGTTTCTCTAAAACTAGCCTGATCTACTACCAATTCACTTTCTTTAATCATGGCAGCATACTCCACCTAAATGATAAATTTCATTATTCATAAATCCACGAGCATTTTCATCTCTGTAATTTCTACAAAAATCATCTTTATCAACTTCACCCGCTTGAAGGATTTGATAAGTGACAGGCTTTCTTGGATATTCTGTGGCTGTACTTAGTGGATGAGGACAGGTATGAAATAATACCAATGTGTCCATTTCAAAACGCAGTGTAATTGAATCACCCGCTTTACTATTATTTTCTAAATATTTCAGATTTCCTTCGTCATCCACACCTACTGCACTAAATAAGTTTAAGTTAGCTGCCATATCCTTCTTGCCTAATCCATATTTAGCTAGCTCGACTAAAAAACTGTTATGTCCATTTTGATTCCAGTCATTATGGAATTCCTGATAGTTTTTTTCACCCCACTTATCTTTAATCATTTTTTTTGTGGTGTTACCACATACCGTTTCATGCCAACCAACAGTATCATCAATAATCGAACAAAAAATTCGCCCCATATCTGAATACAAACAATTGCCTTTAGTTAATTTAAAAGTATGCTGCCCCTTAAGTGTGTCTGGTGCATTGTAGCGTTCCAGCATGTTTTCAGGATTATAAAAAAGCATACCCATATTTGCACCGCCTTCAACATCTATCAGTTTTAGACTAGTGCCTTTGCGCATACGCATAGACCAATGGGATGCAGCAGGAATCGTATCTTCATAAAGTACGTCCCCCGGTTCATTTTTTTTTGCCTTAGATGACAGCATTGTCATAATTTCTCTCCTGCTCACTTCGTTGTGATTCTTCTTCATAGGGTAATGGATGTAATGGTGGCATCGCAGATGCCGTCACTTGTAGAGTTGCAGATATCACACCACGAAAAACCTGCATTCTATCAGCTATTTCTTGCAGTCTGTTTCCTGGACCCTGCACTAAAATAACTTCCATCGTTTGTAAATTCATTAATTGAACATGTAGTGAACTGATTACTTCATCTATATGTTCATGCTGTACATCAGCTAATTGTTTTTGTAAGCCAGGAACTGAGTAGTCATATACTAGATTTATAGTGCCTGCCATTATTTCATCATCATCAACCGACTTATGCTCTGTGATAAAGTGGTTAATCATACTCGACAAACCCTGTGAGCGATTTTCAAAGCCTTTTTCAACCACCATAGAGTCAAGCTGTAGCAATAGTGTCTCAGCTAGTGAAATACTTATCCGCGCTAGTTTTTTATTGCCTGGATGATTCATAGCTCTCTTCTACTAAACCTTATCTAACCAGTTATTTAATATCGAACTACAACGTAATTGATAATTAACAATCTGTGTCTTGCTTTCATTAATCACCTCATCCGCATCATAGCCATTCACCTGCATATAGTCGGCATTAGTACGGCACATTACTTTGATTAAATCCTCATCAACTTCAGCATGGAACTGAAAACCATATACATTGTTCTTATATCTAAATAACTGACACTCGGTTAGCTCTGACTTTGCTAAACTGACACATTCTGGCGGTAACTTAAAATAATCACCGTGAAAATGATATGCTTTTGCTGTTTGCGGATGCATAGACATTAAATCATCATTCAACGCAACTTCATTCAGCTTAATATCAAACCAGCCAATTTCCTTTTGCTGATTTTGTAATACTTTACCGCCTAAAGATTTAGCAATAATTTGTGCTCCCAGGCACAAACCAATCACTGACTTTTCCTCTTTTATAAATGATTTTGTTAAATTTATTTCGTCTTGCAAATAGGGATATTTATCTACCTCATAAACACCCTGAGCACCACCCAGTATCACAAGCGAACTATAATCATCGACTTTCAGCTTTTTATAATCGATATCCCATCCAAGCATTGTCTGCGACTTTAATTGACGCTGATGTATCAATGTCAATAAAAGGCCTGCGCCTTCATTTGCATCGTTCTGGATAATTAGTATAGGCTTCATCATCTATTCAATTTCATTCTTAAAACATATGACTATATTTTTCTATTTCCCATTGCGATATATGCTGGTGATATTCTTCCCACTCCTTTGTTTTATACCTAATAAACTCATCACTTAATTCTTTACCCAGAGTCTCCTCTATAAATGGGTCTTCACTAAATGCCTGCACTGCTTCCATTAAATTTTGCGGCAAAAACTCAATGCCGCGTGCTTCTCGTTCTGCATCGGTTAAATCGTAAAGATTATCTTCCTGAGGCTTACCTGGATCGATATTTTCTCTAATACCTTCAAGACCCGCCGCAAGCGCTAATGTTGCTGCTAAATATGGATTAACCGCACCATCAGCATTACGTGATTCAAAACGCCCACCATTCATAGGTACACGTATTGAGTTAGTGCGATTGTTTGATCCGAAAGAGTTAAATACCGGTGCCCATGAAAATGTCGCCATATTACCCTGACGTAATAATCGTTTATAACTATTTACTGTAGGAGAAAAAGCAGCACATAAAGCTCGACCATGCTTAAGCACTCCACCAATGAACTGGTAGCCTAATGGCGTTAGACCCAGACCCTTTGGATCATCTTTTGGATCACAGGCAAATAAATTTTCTCCACTTTCTAAATCATATAGTGACATATTAAAGTGCGCACCATTACCTGTTTTATCTGCAAATGGCTTGGGCATTAGTGTAGCGACCAGGCCCTCCTGTTTGGCATACTCTTTTGCCATGTAGCGAAAGAAGATAAAACGATCACAACTGGTTAGAGCATCGCTATATTGAAAATCAAATTCAAACTGACCATTTGCATCTTCATGGTCTAAAGAATACAGATCCCATCCTAGATCATTGATAGTCGTAGCCATTTTATCTAACCAGGAAAACTGATCCATAAAACTGCGTACGTCGTAACAGGGCTTTACTAGCTTATCGTCTTTGTTTGGAATTGATAGATTATCGTTCTCATCCTGCTTTAAAACATACAATTCACACTCAATACCCAGATTCATACCAAAGCCCATTTCCTCTGCTTGCTTCAGTACTTTTTTTAATGCTACACGTGTATTAATATCATAAGGCTCTCCCTTAAATGTATTATCTGCAGGCATCCATGCTACTTCTGGTCGCCATGGCAATTGTGTAATACTATCCAGATCTGGCACTGATGCAATTTCATCATCATTTGGTTCCTGTCCCAAGCCGTCTAGTGCATAGCCTGTATATAATTCCGAACCTTTAGCCATATGACCTAGATGATCAATTGGCACAAATTTACCTTTTGGTATGCCGTGAATATCTACATAAGCACCAATGCAATACTTAACGCCATCTGCTTTTAATTTTTCTTTGATTGCATTTACTTCTTCACTGCTTTTAACTTCTGTGTTCTTCACTGCTATATACCTTGTGTAATTTTTTCAAAATAAGAATGAGGGAGAGGCGGCGTTTCCTTTAAGCCCTTACGCACAAGATTACTTAAATCTTCAACCATCCAGCCAAATAATTGCTGTCCTTTTTCCTTGCTGGCAAGACTCGGTTTCCCGGTCACGCCATTACTACTTGTTCGATTAACAGGATGAGAAAACACACAATCTTCTGTACGATCTACATCATCTGCGTCACATATTTCTTCTTTAATAACCATATCTGGCTTTAATGCCAACATTAGTGAAGTCTCTGCTTCATTGGCATGCCAATCTTCTGCATCATGATAATGATGCTGCCTTACGCGTTCACTCACATCAGGTGAATTTATTAACGCTATCATCATGTCATCATAATCCGCACGTAACATTTCCAATGCGCAACGCAATGGCGCCTGATTTGTTACATGTGCATTAATAATAAACAATCGCTTAAAACCTGATGCATATACCCAGTCACCAATTTGCTTAACTACATCTATCAATGTTTTTGGCTGTATTGCCAACGTACCCGGCCATCGTTTTGAATGACCTAGTGAACAACCGTAGGGTAATGTTGGCAACATGGCGACTTCTGTTTCATTAGCCACTGCACGACATAATTGAAATGCTATTTCCGCATCCATACCGCAACCCATATGTGGCCCGTGCTGCTCAGTTGCACCCACGGGCAACATGGCTGCATCCATTCCCCCTTCTGGTAAGGCGCCAATTTCTTGCCATGTCATCTGATGCCAGCTTTTCATTAAAAAACACTCTCAACTTCATTATCTACATCAACCATGCGTACCATATTCATTTTGTCTTCATTAATATCCACGTCTTCTTCTGGCGGATGAATGAGTTCTTCTAATCGTCTTTTCGTCGCTAAAAATTCAGGACTCAGTAATTGATCTGCCGAGCGCGGTTGTGGAACTGAAACCTCTATAACTTCCTGTACCTCACCTGGGTGCGCCTTCAATACCAATACACGATCAGCTAAATAGATCGCTTCATCTAAATCATGCGTAATAAATAAAATAGTTACATCAATGTTTTTCCATATTTCATGCAGATAATTTTGCATTTTTGCCCGTGTTTGCGCATCTAGCGCTCCAAAGGGCTCATCCATCAATAAAATACGTGGCTGATTAGCTAAGGCGCGCGCTATAGCCACTCGTTGTTTCATTCCACCAGACAATTGATGAGGGTACGAATTTGCAAACTTACTTAAACCAACCAGATCTATCCACTGTAAAGCTTGCTCTTCTGAGTTCTTCATGCCATGCCCCGACATTTCTAAACCAAACATCACATTCTTTTTAACACTAAGCCACGGAAATAACGTATAACCCTGAAAGACCATACCGCGATCTGGACCTGGTTCAGTTACCGCTGTTCCATCTAACAACACTTCACCTGAAGTAGGAGTCTCTAAGCCTGCTAAAATTCTTATTAAAGTTGACTTACCACATCCCGATGGACCGATCACACAAACAAATTCACGTTTATAAGTTTCAAAATTCACATCTTTCAATGCGACAACTTTACCTTGTGGCGTCGTAAATTCTTTATTCAAGTTTTTAACTTGCAAAGTAACAGGACGTTTTTTCATCCTATCGAAGCGGTCTTTTACTTTGTCACTTTGATCAAGATAGCTTGGTAACTTTAATTCACTCATAACTCGTCTTCTATTTGTTATTAGGCTTTAGCATCGCTTTTTTCCCAGGGGAAAATTCTCTTGCCTATCATGGACAAAATAATATCTGTGGTTAAACCAATAATTCCAATAATCATTATCGCTGCATAAACATTATCGAAGTTTTTATAACGTGCCTGTTGCGTAATAAACCATGTAATGCCTGAGCTTGTACCTATTAATTCTGCAACAATTAAATAGGTCCATGCCCAACCAAGTAGAATTCTTATGTCCTTATATAAGTGCGTAATTACTCCTGGAATAACTACGCGAAATAAGAGCGACAACCTTTTCGCCCCTAATGTCATTGCTGCTTCTAGCAACGCTGGATCTAATTTTCTTGTTGTATTGGATACAACCAATACTTGTTGAAAAAAAGTACCGATAAATATTATTGCGATTTTAGGCGCCTCATGAATACCCAGAATAGCAACCGCCAAGGCTCCAAATGCAGGTGCTGGCAAGTAGCGAAAGAACTCTATAAATGGTTCGAATAATCTCGAAAACACATCATAGGTTCCAGCCAGTATTCCTAATGGAATTCCAAATATACTTGATATAACAAAACCCCAAAATATTACCTGAACACTGTCCCATAAACTTTCATGCAACCACTTTTCATTTTTTCTTTTTGGCTCAGTTGTAAACGCTGTATACAAAGCTGTTGCCACTTCATGTGGTGCTGGAAGGTATATAGGATTTGCCGGCAATCCTTGCGGTATTGTTTTTGAATCTTTTGTCGCAGTTTCAACTTCCCTGTCGAAATCATCGCGATCTATTAACATACCTTCCGTAAAATAAACTACATCGCCAGGTACTGTAACTTCTACCTTTGGATGCCATAAAAAAGGCACGTAACTAATCAGACTCCAGATAATTAATGGCACTAAAAAACTTAGTATCGAAACATAAATTCGCTGTTTAGAGTCAAGTTTCTTTCGTACCGCAAATAACTTTGAGAACATCTTTAAGCCTTATCTTAAATTATTAGAAGTCTGATTTTTTCTTTACTTATTTGAACCTACAAACCGTTGGTAAGAGATCCATCAATATAAGACTTATAATCTAATGGCTTGTCATACACTTTATTCGCTACATTGAAATCATCTGAAATCTTAGTAGATCCATATATTGATTTAAAACCGCTAGACATTTTGTAAAATCCCTTTGCCTCTTCTAGCGTTAGAATATTCGTACCTTTTACAAATCCTTTATATTCAGCTGCACTAAGTCCTACACGTGACGCCATAATTGCAATAGCATCATCTGTTGTTTTTGGATCTTTAAGGTAGTTAACAATGCGGTACCAAACTTTTGCTACCTTCACCCACTTTGCTTTATCCTTTGCATAACTTTGTGGCGAAATAGACAGACCGTCATAAATTAGACCTGGCTCATCTGCACTGGTATAAATTGCTGTTGAACCTGGCACCTGTGTTAATGCAATGCCTGAACTTGGCTGCCATGCAACAATTGCATCTACATCGCCTGAGGCTAGAACCTGAGGTGTTTCATTCGTAGGCACATTAACTAATTCAACATCATCTTCTGTGAGGCCAACTTTTTCTAATGCATTAAGTAATAACAGATGACCTACAAAACCAACTTCTACACCAATCTTCTTACCTTTCAAATCCTTTGCTGATTTAATTCCTGCTTTAGCAACAATCATGTCATTACCATTGCTGTAGTCATTAATAATGGCCATCACACTTTTCGCACCGGTTGAACCCGTCACTAGTGCATCACCATTTGTCATGCCTACTGCATCTAATTTACCTGCTGCAAATGCATCCATAGACGCTACGTAATCAAACCACTCAAATTTAACGTCAACACCTTCTTCCTTAAACCAGCCTTTCTCTATGCCCACTTCCCAGGCAACCCATCCTGGCCAGTCGCTGTAACCAATTTTTAAAGGTTCTGCCACCGCATTACTAAATGCACCAGCCATCAGCACAGCAGCCAGGGCCTTTGATACTGTTTTGAATATATTTTTCATTGGGATCTCCGAGTATTACCAAAAATAGAATTAGTATTACTACATAGTGCAAACCCTGTGCCAGACACCGATATAAGGATAACTTACTGATATTTAATGAATTATTTCTAAATATTTATTTTTATATGCATTCTATCTTCGCACTTATAATGTGCATTTTTATGTAAGCGCATCATTTTAGGTCGCTATATTTCTCAAATATGCCGCATTTGTGCTGTTTTCTTAATGGTATGACTATTGCGTATTACTTTGGGCACAACGATGATTTTTCTTCAATTAACTAAAGCTCGACCTTATGCGATTAGAACTTTTTAAAACTTTATGGGGCTTTAATGGCGCCTCTATAGATGAAGCCATTACACAATTACTTTCCGCAGATATGCAGGGCCTGGAAGGACCTGCACCTGCTCATATAAACCAACAGAAGCAAATGTTTGAACTGCTGGAAAGAAATAGTATTTCTTATATTGCCGAAATCACGACTGCAGGGTCTTATGTACCTGATCGCAAAGCCACGTTACAAGACCATCTAGATTCACTGGATACAAAATTACAGCACAGCGCTCCACTGAATCCGCGTTTTGTGACGTGCCTGGGTGGTTGCGATGCATGGCCTGAATCTCAAAGCATCGATTTTTTCAATCAAGCAATTTCATTGGCTAAAAAATACAATCTGGACATTAGCTTTGAAACACATCGTAGCCGCTCACTGTTTAATCCATGGGTAACACAACGCATTGTTGAACAAATACCGGAAATTAAATTAACTGTCGATTTTAGTCATTGGTGTGTTGTATGCGAACGCTTAATGGACTCTGAATTAGATGTAATACATGCAATAGCTAATAATGTATTTCACATTCATGCACGTATCGGCTACGAACAGGGCCCACAAGTACCTGATCCTCGTGCACCCGAGTTTAATTATGCTCTTCGAGCACATCAATCCTGGTGGGAAATTATCTGGCAATCCCAAATTAATCGAGGATTTAATACGTCGACTATGACACCTGAGTTTGGACCTGATGGTTATTTACATGAGGCACCATTCTCCTGTAAGCCAGTTGCTGACTTATGGGATCTTAATCAATGGATGGCACAAGAGGAACGAATTCATTTTAAAAATTATAATGCAAAATAAATTTTGCTATTTTTTATGTATATATATTTTTAGTGGAACATTTATTTTCACTTTAACTAAGGGAAAGTTAAATTTTTAATATAATATCCTCTGAATTCACTGTCATTAAGCCAACGTTGAATCGCTCACCTTAGGTGTAGTTTCATCATCATTACGCATACCTTCCAACAGTGCAGCAGCCATTACCATTGCTCCACCGATCATTTCATTAACACCAAGATTGGCATTAGCAATTATTGCAGCGGATGCCACAGCGACTACCAATTCCATAACAAGTATTATTGAAGAACGACCAGCCTCCATTCTAGTAACAGCCCATTGTGTACCCATGGTTATTAACACAATCCATACTGCTCCATATATTATCGCCATTGGTACAGCTTGATTATTCGGTAATACAGCATCATTTGTAGATAGCAGAAAATATGAGCCGATAATAATAGTACAACCAATAAATGAGACCGAAACCTTACTCATCAATGGCACCGTTTGCGTAAAACGAAATAATATATTTGTGATAGCCAGCCCCAGCCCTGAACCTATCGCCAACAAATCTATCCAGCTAATACCCTGCCATGAAGCGTTCAATACATCGAGTATGATGGCTGCACCTGTTAAGCATAAGGCGGCAGCTATAATGCGAGTGCCATCTATTTTTTCCTTAAGAAACAGCCTTCCACCGATAATGCTCCATACAGGCAGCATATAAAACAGAATCATCACACGTATAACATCACCGTGCACTATGGCTGTTTGAAATGCTGCATTAGCAAAACCACCCGCAATGGCGATCATTATCATAAAACGTAAACTATGCTTCCATAGCGAATATTCCTTGAATAACCAGGGTAGCGCGACAATGGCTGCAGATGAAAAGGCAATAAGGATCAGCTGCATACTATCCAGACCCATTTCATTGATAAGCCGAATAGGTAACCAGGTAATACCCCAGCCAATAGAGCTAATAGTCAATACTATTACTGCATATTTTGAATTCATTAATTATTTCTTATTCGTAATGCATTGGAAAAGGATGACACTGTCGATAAAACTCAATGTCGTGATTTGGCCATAGCTGAGCACCCGTTTGTTTTGAAATACTTTTTAATTTACGGATACTGTCAATCGCCATTTGTTCGCTATTATGCCAGCAAAGTCCTGGTGCTACCTCATCATTTATATTTTCCTGCAAATCAGCTGCATCTCCAGCTAATAATATTGGTGCACCCTTGGGTAGCTCTATTAACATCGACATATGACCGGCTGTGTGACCCGGTGTTTCTATAGCACGAACTCCGGAAATTAGATCGTACTCGGACGGCTGTAGGCGCCAGTGATATTCACCTTCAAAATCATCCTGAAAATAAGCACCATCTGCGGGCTCCCGTGCAGCTTGCATTTCTGCTTCATGCACGTGTATTTCTGCATGACACATGTCTTTTAGGCCACCACCATGATCAAAGTGTAAATGACCAACAAACACCACATCTACATCAACTGGCTGTAAGCCTAATGCAGCCAGTCTATTTTCCAGTTTTTGTTCTTCTGTCATCTGCGGTGGACCAAATGGAAAATCTTCATTTTCATAATATTGCTTACGTTTTTCTGCTTCGTTTATTTTATTGTAATCACATCCAACATCGTAAAGTATTCGTCCATTCGTAGTTTCGATTAGGTAGGCCAGAATAGGCGCTTCAATAATTTTCCCATGCCCTCGATTACGTGTTGATAATGTTTTGTCATAACGATGCGTACCAGTGAGCAACGGCCAGAATTTCTTTACTTGTGTCATTATTTTTACCTATTTAATGCGCTGTTAAAAAAGATACGCCATCAACACCAATAAATTTCTCATGCATTTTTTTAACGGGCATGTTGATGCCATCTGCATTTAGAACTCGCCGCAAACGATAGTGGTGATAACTTTTTAGAAGATCTCTAAAGCTTAAAATCTGCTGCTTATTATCACCGTATAACTGATGGTGCAATTCGGGCAATTGATACCAGGGCTTACCGGGCTGTTGATGATGTGCGTTGTGATAGGGGAAATTTAAAACCAGTAAATTTACCCAAGGATGCTCTATAGACAATAAATTTGAATAGGTATTGTTATGCTCAAACTCACGATCACGTAACTTTGCTTCTGCACCGCGTTTACTATCTAGCGTTTCATATAGCTCATAGGTATGTTGATGCACATCCATAAAACGCATAATTGTAAGAAATATTAAATAAGCTACAGGATAAAAAATTAAAATACGCAGCGAGATACTCGCCAAATAAATAAAAAACAAGCTTCTTATTAGCAGTACAACGAGAACACGTACCCGCCGCTGCTTACGATTTGTTTTCACAAACGGTAAAATAATGACTAAGGCATGCATCACCACTTCCATGGCGGGCACATACAACCATTCTAAGCAATAGATGAGTTTAAGTAGTTTTGGATAGGCTGATATTTTTTCTCGATAGTCGAAGGATACAATGTCAGCACGATCTGTATGATGCCTGACATGCTTGTGGCGAACATCATCATAATGACTATAGCTGGCACCACAAATCCATAATAGCCACTCACCTAGCCAACGATGATATCGATTTTTAAGAAACAAACTATTATGTGCACATTCATGAATAAGATAGGCTGCAATTACCATTGCATGCGCAAAAATTAATGTGCCAATAATATTTAGAAATATACTTGCCGCCAGCATGAAAGCCAGGCCGCCTATGTACCCCACAAGCACATATGAACCAGCTACAAAATTGGGCC
>Ga0316204_10005997_pt1 | contig 19270 bp, 18 predicted proteins | sample 6monrhotite_MG_2_FD_205661 | JGI IMG/M metagenome (GOLD analysis project Ga0316204, IMG submission 205661) | Microbial mat bacterial communities from mineral coupon in-situ incubated in ocean water Damariscotta River, Maine, United States -... | ecosystem: Environmental > Aquatic > Marine >...
CAGATGGTCCGATCGATAGATGAGCAACGTATCATCATTGGCCGCCCATTTCACCATGTCGGAAAATTCCAGATGCGCTTTGGTTTGTTGATTGCTGGAATATAGTTTTGCATCATCCCACCATGTGGTGGTTTCAAGACGTAGGTCCTTTTGCTGAATATATGTTTTTCGCGCCAGTCGCGGCACCCAATAACGGGGAACGAGAAACTGGATGATTGCCACAACTAAAATGGCCCATAATATCATGCTTAGGATCAGAATGGTTGAGGTGTAGGGATCGGAAAAATCGTCAATCGCTGCCATGGCGATACCGATTGCTGCACCAAAAACGATCATCCATGCCAGTCGCTTAGCGTTGAAGCGCTGTATGTGAAGGCGATAGGCGTTCAGCAGATCCTGCTCAGATGGCGTGAAGATGATCTTTTCCATCAGCTTTTCTGTTTGGGATGTAGCCCAGCAATTTCCATGAAATTGGCGAGCAGCGCATGGCCATGCTCTGTGGCTATGCTCTCGGGGTGAAATTGAACACCATGAATGGGTAGACTCTCGTGCCGAAAACCCATGACCGAGCCATCGTCAGCGGTCGCATTGGTGATCAGGCTTTCGGGGATATCTTCCACAATCAATGAATGATAGCGGGTTGCCGTGTAAGGCGAAGGGATGTCTTTGAATACGCCGCTATTGTCATGGCTTACCGGTGAAGTCTTGCCATGCATCAACCCTCCGCGCACAACCTTTCCGCCAAAATGCTGTCCAATGCTCTGATGCCCCAGACACACACCCAAAAGGGGTTTTCCAGAATCTGCGCAGGCAGCGACCAGATCGAGCGAGACGCCCGCTTCATTTGGTGTGCAGGGACCCGGGGAAATAAGAAATGCATCAGCACCGGTGTCGAGCGCCTGTTGGGCAGTTAGAGCATCATTGCGTTCAACCCGCACTTCTGCACCCAATTCCATTAAATAATGGACCAGGTTGAAGGTAAAGCTGTCATAATTGTCGATAACGAGGATCATAGCGTGCTGCCTAATCGCAAAATTGGTCTAGGCCAAGCATTTGTGGAAGGTAACTGTTGGACGTTGACGTGTATGGGCAGGGTGATACAGTCGGGCAAACAGGAGCATGAACATGGGGGACCCCGTAACCGTCAATATCCCACACGAAATTGGGCTGGCCGAAGCAAAAAACCGGATCGGCAGTGGCGTCCATACACTTGGTGAAGTTATTCCAGGCGCAACCCTGTCTGACCATCATTGGCAGGGCGATCATATGCACTGCACGATTGACGCATTGGGACAGAGGATAAAGTGTGAGATGCAGGTGCGCGAGGATGAGGTGTATGGAATCTTCGATCTGCCGCCCATGCTTGCCATGTTCGCGAACAAGATCAAAGAAAAACTCCAGAAAGAAGCACCCAAGATGCTGGAATAGAATGTTTGAAACACCGGCTCCTTCGAACGCGCATCTAAAAACAACCTAGTTGGAGCCTTGGTTATTGCCAGCCTTTGATTGTGCCCATTTTTTCCAAGCTGCAATGTCATAGCCGAAATGCTTGCCGCTCACGGCGGTCAACGTTCCGATGATTTGCGATTTTAACCAGCGAGGATCATCGGTAAAATCAAGTCTTGCCAAGAGTGCTTCAATTGTTTCTTGGTCATTTTGACCAGAAGCGGCAACGGCCCTCAACGCGCTGAGCTCTATCTCGAAATATTTTTCATAACTGTTGGGCGGAGATGTCCAGCGGTCTGTTAGATATCTAGTCGGCACATTGGCATGTCCGGCACGTTCCATGCCGGATAAAAGCATTGCGTGCGCGATATCTTGCGCACGCAACTCCATATTCCCGTCAAAGGCCAGTAATTTGGCAGGCGGTATTTCTACTTTCAGTCGCTTTGCAAAAAAGCCAAAGGGCGCGCCATTGGTGGATGCTTGAAATATCAATGCGCGAAGCTCGCCAGACCCTGAACGGGAATATGTATCTGGATCCGCCAACAAAGCGTCGATTTTCTTGCCCTCTGAATCCCAATCCAATGCAGCTTTTTTCGCCGGAAGCTGAGAGATTAATTTAGGCGGTTTCGCACCAAGCGGAATATTATTTTCTCGTGGCCCCCAGACTATACCGCGGCCATCATCCCCCGCTCCGGCCACGTAGATTTCTCCCGCAATCGCCTGAATGGACACAGGGCGGCCCTTTTGAAGGTCGCCATGACGTTCCCATGAATCGCCATCCCGGCTCGACCATAGCCGCCCGTCATTAGAAACCAGCCAGAGTTGATCACCATCACTGGTAAGGTCTACGAAAGGTCCGGTAAAACCAACTTTGACCGACCTTTTACCATCAAATTTCCAGATTTCCCTTTTCCGGCCGCGTCCGACAATCCCATAAAGTTCTTCCCGATGGATTGTGAGCCCATTGAAATAGCGATTTAGGGGCCAGCTGTTAACCGCGCGAAATCCCTGATCGGTCCACCTAACCAGACGTTTGTCCTTGGTGTCTTTTAACGAGGCAAACAAGCTGCCTTTGAAAACCAGCATTTCCTTCAGCCGGCTGACGTGCGTGTCCGGGGTCGGGTGGATATAAAATTCCTCCCAAGTGCGGCCACCATCCGATGATCGTTGGATCCCGGCATTGCGTGTACCGGTAATTGCCAGCAAGCTATCATTCCACTCCAGTAACTGGCTGGTGTGATAAATTGGCGGATTTGAAATTGCCAAAGGCTGCCAGGTCGCCCCATCGGTAACCTCGACCACGCCTTCTCCGTTGGATTGCAGAGCATCTTCAAACGGCCAGTATAATAATCCCTTATAGATCAGCGGAAAGCCGGCGTCCTGACTGTATAAATGACGCTCATATCTTAGTTCGTCCTTATTGGGATTAAAGCTCCAAATATCGGCGGAATTGTGATTGCGACCCTTGACGGAATTGGCAAACCACAATTTGCCGCGATAGCCGATCAACCGTGAAGCGACCGGCCAGGGACCGACCTGAGCAATGATACCCAATTGCAATTTTTCAGCTCTGGGGGGTGACGTTTCCGCTGAGGGTTCGGCATTGGAACTGCGCGTTTGATAGAATATTGTGACAGCGGCAAAACCGACTAACAGGGCCAGAAGCAAAAGACTGCGAGAGTGCTTCATATCCTATGTTTATGTCGCCCCGATCTCACCTGTGTGCTACTGACCAAACTTCAGATCTTGGGCTCTTTTCACCGCTTCCTTTGCCGCCGCCAGCAATGCGCCCGCTTTCGCCTGACATTCGGCTTGCTCGTAGGCCGGATCACTATCCGCAACAATGCCAGCACCCGCTTGCACGTGCAAAACCTGATCCTTCACAATTCCGGTTCGAAGGACGATGCAGCTATCCATGCTGCCATCGGGTGAGAAATAGCCGACACCGCCGGCATATGCACCGCGAGTTTCAGGCTCGAGTTCGGCGATAATCTCGCAGGCACGGACTTTCGGCGCACCGCTGACCGTACCCGCGGGGAAGCCTGCGAACAGAGCATCCAGTGCATCCTTATCGGGCGCCAATTCTCCGACCACGTTGGAGACAATATGCATAACATGGCTGTAAAACTCGACTGTATAGCTGTCTGTTACCTCTACGCTATTCGCAGATGCCACGCGGCCAACATCATTGCGGCCCAGATCAAGCAGCATCAAATGCTCCGCGCGTTCCTTTGGATCGGCGAGCAAGCTGTCTCGATTGACTTTATCTTCGGCAGCGCTTTTTCCGCGTGGTCGTGTCCCTGCAATCGGGCGGATAGTCACTTCGCCATCGCGAGACCGCACCAATATCTCGGGACTGGATCCGGTTAGCGCAAAACCCGGCAAGTCCAGGAAAAACAGAAATGGCGAGGGGTTGATCCGCCGTAATGCCCGGTACAGTTCAATCGGCGGTAAGTCGAAAGGCGCGGTAAAACGTTGGGCCAGCACCACCTGAAAAATATCGCCCGCTTCGATATAGTCTTTGGCGCGTAACACCATCTGCTCATATTGTGCAGGGTCGACTTGCGGTTGGTATCGAATGCTGTCTGAATCAAAGCTCTGGCTCGGTGACAAATTCTTAGCTGGAACCGCCGCGGCCAATTGTCTTTCCGCTTCATCGAGGCGATCTTCAGCCCGTGCAATCTTAGTTTCTGGATCGCCTTTTGTTTCGGGCCAAACGGGCGCGACCATGTACAGTTCATCCGCCAATCGATCGAAAATCAAAATGACGGTGGGCCTAACAAATAGCATGTCTGGCAAATCCAGCTCGGACTGTGGCGCACGAGGCAGTTTTTCAACCAGCCCTATAGTCTCATAGCCGAAATAGCCGACCAGACAGGCAAGGGCGCGGGGCAACTCTTCCGGTACGTCCATCTGACAGGCTTTGACGAGATCGCGCAATGCCTTGAGGCTGTCAGCCTCTTCGCTTTCAAATGCATGGCGGTCAGACAGCCATTTCCGATTGATCGCCGCACTTTCGTCATCGGCCCGAAATACCAGATCAGGAGCCAAACCAATCAGACTGTGCCGACCCCGGGTTTCGCCTGCTTCAACAGACTCCAACAGGAAGTCACCGCGCTCGTTTTCCATCAACTTGAGCGCGGCCGAGACTGGCGTTTCGGTATCTGCAACCTGTTTGCGCCAAATTAGCGAAGGCTTTTCCGAACTTAGTGCAGCTCGCGCAGCATCAATGTTGAAACTGCTTGCCATTGGTTACATCAATTGCGTCTGCTGCGGCCGGTCAGCTGGCTTTTTACAGTGTTCAGTGCACTGTCGTTGCGCTCAACACCTACGTCTTCCTTCATCGCAGTGATGAATTGCTCGGTATATTCATTGCCAAAGACCTGCTTAAACTGTGCAGTTGTCGCGACCAGCAAATCGTCCCGTTTATCAGCATCTCCCGGGATGATCTTGTCCAGAGCCACCACGAACCAGCCTTGACTGCGTGGAGCCCGAAGCGCCTTCGCCGTGCCTTCCGCCATAGAGAACATGAGGGTCAGAGGCGGCGGAACCTGTCCCTGTTGACCCATTTGCGCCATTTCAGCGCGTGTACTCTTTATTCTGTCAACCGCTGGTAGCTTAACCTTCAGATCAGCGATGGCTTTTGAAATTGAAATTCCTTCACTGACCTGTTTGGCGATTTTATCTGCAACGGTTTTTGCTTTTTTCGAACCTTGGTCCAGTACATAATCGCGTTCTACCAATTGCTTGATGGTGCCGAGTGGCGGCGGCGCTGCTTCTTCAATCTTGGTCACCGCCATAATGCCATATTGCTGACCTGGGATAATTTCGATTACCTGTGCAGAAGAATCCTCTTCAACAGAAAAAGCCACGGGCAAAATGCGCTGCATTTCCGGTACTGGTCGGTAGTTTTGATCGTTTGGATTCTGGCCATTGGCTAGCAGCGCCGGAGTGGATTCGATCTTGAGCTCTTCCGCCTTGGCGACATCGCTTAGTGAAGAACCGGCCGCAAACTCATCCTCCATTCGAACGGTCAATTCTGCGAGTGCTTCATCCGTTTTTTCAGCGGTCAGTTGTTGGACAATTTCGGCGCGCGCCTGCGCAAGAGATTTTCCTGCCACCTGATCAATACTGACGACACGAACAATGTGCCAGCCAAGAGCGCTTTGTGCAGGATTGGATACTGAACCTCTGGCAGTGGCAAATACTGCATCCGCGACAGCTTGTGATGTTGTTTCCGCAAAGTCTGATTTGTTCACGGCGCCAATATCTGCGGCGGATAAGCCGACAGCCTGCGCTGCTTCCGCCATTGAACTGCCACCATTAATCTGATCTGCCAGAGTTTTTGCTGCCGCTTCGGTGGGAAGGATTACTTGCTGGAGATTTCGCGTTTCACTGGCGGAATATCTGTCCTTGTTGAGATTGTAATTGCCCTCGATTTCCTTGTCGGTCGGTATGATCTTGTCATCAAAGCGAGATTTATCGAACAAGGCATAGCTGATCGTTCGACGTTCAGGAATTGTGTATCGATCACTATTTTTGCTGTAAAATGCTTTTACGGCAGCGTCAGCGGGTTTGGATTGATCAATAAATGCCGCCGAAGGAACAACCGCAATCTGCCCTTCACGACCTTCGAGCAAAAGAGATGCATAAGGTACAACCAGTTTCTTCGGCACAAAAGCGCCATAGCCAGAAGAAGTCAGTAACTGTTCTGCGAGGATATTACGGGTAAAATCATCGCGTATCTGATTTTCGCTAATGCCCTGTTGTTGCAGTGCACGTCGAAAATTTTCTTCGCTAAACTGTCCATCGGCTCCCTGAAAAGAGGCAATATCCGCAATTTCTGCATCGACCAGACGCTTGCCGGCCGTCATGCCATATTTTTCGCCAAATGCAGCAATAGCAAAACTATTGATCAACCGATCGAGCACATTGTCAAAGCCGCCGCCATCAACATAGGATTTCAGGTCAAGTTGCGTGTTTTCACGCTGTTCTGCGCGAAAGGCGTTGTTGACTGATTGGTTTAACTCTGCCGTTGTAAGCTCCATAGTGCCGACTTTAGCTGCGGTTCCAGAACCCGTCACACCGCCAAAAGTTCCTGAACTGGATACATCCGCTGTCGCAAAGGCAAAGGCAATAAGACCTACAAAGACAAAGGTAAGCGCCAATCCTATTTTGGATGCAAATATACGCCGGAAAAAACTGATCATATTCTTCAAACAACCTATTCTGGGGGAAACCAAATTCCCGCATGCTTTAGTGGTCTTACGATCATGGTTCAAGAGAAACGGCGCAAGCAAATTGGCAAGCACGGTTTTTTTTGTTAGCGACCTGTAAATTCAATCAGAAAAGAACAGAGGAAAGTCATGGCAAACCGCAAATATATTGTTGGAAACTGGAAGATGAATGGTCTGAAGGAACAACTGTCCGACATTGCCGATATCGCGGCAGTGGCTGCAAAATATGACAATGTCGATGCGGGAATATGCCCGCCCGCCACCCTTATTGCTTCTGCAGTTGCTGCCAATCCTGAATTTGAGATTGGTGCACAGGATTGTCATTTCAACCAAAGTGGTGCGCATACCGGCAACTTGTCTGCTGCCATGATCAGCGAAGCCGGGGCGACCTATTCCATATTGGGGCATAGCGAACGCAGAGCCGATCATGGCGAAACCGATGCCGATGTCAAATCCAAGGCAGAAGCCGCCCATACCGCCGGCTTGGGAGCGATTATCTGTGTAGGAGAGACAGAGGAAGAGCGTGATGCCGGGCAAGCGGTTTCGGTGGTGACGGGCCAGCTGTCAGGCTCTTTTCCCGAAGGCGCTGATGCTTCATGGGTTACCATCGCCTATGAACCGGTATGGGCAATCGGCACCGGGCGCGTTCCGGAAGCATCGGATGTTGAGGAAATGCATGCAGCGATCCGCAGCAAACTTGAAGAACTTATGAGTGAAGGCAGTGATGCTGTCCGCATTCTCTATGGCGGTTCTATGAACGGCGGCAACGCTTCCGAGCTATTGGCAGTACCCAATGTAGACGGCGGTCTGGTTGGAGGTGCCAGCTTGAACGCTGAAAAATTTGGTCCGATTATCGAGGCAGCCTCGGCTTTTTAACAGGCTGGGCGTTTCCCTTGTAATTTACTGTATGTTCGTTACCTTCCCGTCTATCGCAAAAATGGAGAATTTGATGCTTAATCGGAAAATTGGTCTTTTATGTACGGCAGTGGCTGGTGTTGTTTTGCTATCAGCCTGTGGTCAAAATGAAGATTCAGAGGCTGCATCAGATTCTGCTGGTGACGCCGGCGCAGCGGTGCTGGCCAATGGCATGACTGTCGCCGATCAGGTTAAACTGCGTCATGATGCGCTTGAAGATATCGGTGATGCGCTAAAAGGTGCGGGCGACCAATTGAAATCCGGTAGTCCCGATATGGCCGTTATTCAGGCCGCAGCAGCCAGCATAGTCGAAAAATCTAAAGGAATGGAAGACTGGTTTCCCGAAGGAACCGGCCCTGATTCCGGTGTCGAAACCGATGCTCTTGCTGTGATCTGGGAAGACAATCCGGATTTCCTCACCAAAGTGTCCGATATGCAGGGCGCAGCAGCGAAGTTTAACGAAGTCGCGCAGGGCGGCGATGCTGCCGCAATCGGCGGAGCGATGAAGGAACTGGGTGGAACCTGTAAATCCTGTCACGACAAATACCGGAAAGATGACGACTGATAGATAATGACGACCAGTCCTGAGCATCATGTGGTCTGGGATTGGACGGTTCGCCTTGTCCATTGGTTGATGGTCATTCTTGTCCTGCTGCTCTGGTGGACAGCGGAAGAAGGAATGATGGACTGGCACAAGCGCTGCGGTTTAACGATGCTCGGGCTTGTCATATTCCGGATAATATGGGGCTTTACCGGCAGCTGGACCGCGCGTTTCGTGCCCATGTTCCGCCGATTGGGCTCGCTGGGAAGCTATGTGCGCGATTTGAAAAACGGTTCGCATAAGCCCGTATTTGGACATGGCCCGCTGGGCATACTCAGCGTGTTTGCTCTGCTGGGCGCCCTGTCTGTCCAGGTCGGAACGGGGTTATTCTCAGTCGATGTCGACGGACTGGAATCAGGGCCGCTGGCCATTTGGGTGTCGTTTAGCACAGGCCGGGATATAGCCGATATCCACGAGTTGAATTTTGACATATTAAGCACGCTCATCAGCCTGCATGTCGCGGCGATACTGGTGTATCAATTCATTCTGAAAGACAATCTGATCCCGCCAATGGTGACCGGCAAACGCCCGGTCAGTGATTTTGCAGCATCGACTGTGCCCACAATTACGGCCGGGTTCTGGGCGTTTGTGCTGTCTGCGGGCATTGCGTCAGGGAGTGTCTATGCGGTTTTACATGCTGGGTGACCGGTAATTTTGGTTTTTTTCAGAGGGCAGTTTGTCGACTCTGAGCCACCGCCAAATGCCAACGATCGCAGAATGATTTTGGGAATATATCACCCAAATGCACCGCAATATCCAACGCTAATGTCCGCTATGGGCGCAAAAGCGGACATGAGAATCGAGACAGTTGACATTCCGCTCTCGAAAAAATCGCAGACGTTGACCACTAAGCCCAATAAAGCCATCAACGGCATATGACGTCGGTCAAATACCTATTGCCCCTCGCGAGCATTTATTTGGTGGGATGCCTAGAGCAGCCCACACAAATATCGCAAGACTATGCTGTTGAAACGGATACGTTGCGACCCGCGATAGAGCTCACAGGCAGGGTTTCCGACGCAGCGAGCATCTTTGATGAGACCCAAAAAGACAATCTAACGATCAAGCTGGAAAGGCTAGAATCTTCAACTCAGCACCAAGTGGTAGTAGCAACAGTTTCATCTCTTGGCGGGCGGGATATAAAACCGTTCGCAACAGACCTAGGGAATGCTTGGGGGATTGGTCGAAAAAAATTCAATGACGGTGTTATTATCCTGGTCGCTCCAAATGAGCGGCAGGTAAGAATAGCGGTAGGATACGGTTTAGAGGAAACGCTCACAGATGAGCTTTGCGCAGAGATCATCGAAAATTTGATGTTGCCCGAGTTCAGAATGGGTGATTACTATTCAGGGGTCGATGCCGGCGTGAATGCTCTTATCGAAGCGCTCCAATAGAAACGTCCGTTTTGGGCGCAAAAGCGGACTCTCCAATCTCGCGTTCAAGAACCACTGAATACCAAGTTGATGATAGCTTCCGCATGTTTTTCGAGATTGCCGGGTTGGCTGATATCGCCACCTGGAAATTTGTTGGTCAGTACGGGTAATGCCATTGGAAACGATCCTCCATGGGTGATCATAAAAAAAATCGTTCTCGGTTCAGCATCGACAGTGGTTCCTTCTAACTGGGCGCCAGCGATGAGCCCATCCATCAGGTTATAAAACGGCCCGACCAATCGCTCGGTGACATATTGCCCGCGGGTGCCCTCGTCATTTCCATCCAATACGATGATCCGACTAAGTTGCGGATGGCGAGCAGACATCTGGATGAACCAGCGGATGACTGCTTTCATTCTCTCGGTACTGGATGCAAATTCCCTATCAACAATTTGCACCAGCTCACTAGCCAACATATCGGCGAGATGATCGATAGCTGCCCTCCACAGCGTTTCCTTCGATCCGAAATAATAGCGGGTGAGGCCAATATCTGTTCCGGCAAGATTGGCGATCTGACTGAGGGATGCTCCAGCAAATCCAAGTTCCCCAAACAGTTCAATGGCTGCTTCCAACAAATCCTTCCGCGTGGTTCCAGCTTTCTTGGTCGAGGGTCTGCCAGGGCGCCTCTTTTGGGGGGATTTTTCTGTTGCCATTTTGTCCTGACTAACGTTCATATCGCAATTGCGCCAGTCGATGATTCACTCGGCGAGTGTAATACGCATGTCATCACGCGCGACGATAATCTCACCATCGTACAGATCTGACATGCCTTCTATAAATACATTCTCAACCAGCCTATTGGCCGGGATCGGCGGGATGAGATGGGTCACCACCAGCTTTTTCACATTGGCTTCCGTTGCAATCTTCGCCAGATCATGGGTCGCCGTATGGGTATTGGTGATGAGCTCCATGCGATCCGGATCGACCGTGTCACTGCCAGACTCGCGCAGCACCTTAGCAATTGTCTTCATCATTTTTACGTTCAGCGCTTCGTGGATCAGCATGTCAACACTCTTGCTATGCTTCACCAGATTGGGTGAATAGCGGGTGTCGCCGCTGATCACGACAGATTGACCACGATAGTCGATTCGATATCCATAAGCATGGTCCCATTTCGGGTGATCGACGCGAAAGGCGCTGATTTTAACGCCATCCTTGTCATAGACCGTCAGGAGTTGGTTTCCCGGTACGTCCACATTGCGGGCAGTGCCCATCGCGCCAGCGCTGCCATCATATTCATCTCCCAATATATCGTGACGTTCTTTCAGGTCTTCCGCAAAGGCCTGCTGTACCCCGGCCAGCGTTTCCTCGGTTCCCGGTGGGCCAACCACTTCAACGGCGGTTTTCCGGCCATAGAGCCAGCTATTGTGCAGTACATCGCCAAGGCCAGACATATGATCCGAATGAAAATGGGTAAAGTAAATGCTGTCGAGCTTCAAATGCGGCGCACCCGCTGATTGCAGGCCCTGTGCCGCGCCCTGACCGGCATCAAACAGGAACAGCTTGCCGGCCGCGACAACGGCAAGACAGGATTGACCTCGATCCTCCTGATATTGAGGAGATCCGGTACCGCAGAAAATTACCTCGAACCGGTCTTCATCCACCTTCTGTGCGTCGAGATTAGCGGCAACACCCTTCTCGACCTGCCATGCGAGCAATCGGTCCGTATTGGCCTGCAATAGCAGATACCCGACGCCACCGAGCACCGCCAATATGCCGATAAGGATAAAAAGTCGCTTGCGCATGTCATTCTCCGTTCGAATCAATATATTCTACGAGTATGGAATAACCTTGACATATTCTAAGAACATAGAATAAATCAAGATGAATCTTTTCAGAGGAACGACTGAATGAAACGCACAATCTGGATCGCCGCCCTGTTGGGTCTGGCCTTTGCCCTATTCGGATGGAAACCTTTCTCAGCCCATCGCGATATCAGCGGTATATTGACGGAAGGCTATTCGGGTTTTGAAACCGGCGTCAATCGCCAGCCCAACGGTGTCTATCGCGTCCGGGCGCTTACCCGTATGCCCGAAGTAAAGGCCCATATGGTCCGCTGGTGGTTTGCCGATTATCTTCAGACGACCGCACATTATAAACGCTGGCATCCAACGGCGCATGTCTGGATGGATTGGGAGAATAAGAATCCGGGCAAGATTATCGGCGCGAGCCATTTGGTGCACGAATATATTGGTGAAGATCTAAGCAAGCTGCGTATTCAATTTATTGAACCGCAGGAATTTCTGGGCCCGGTTGAGCAGCGTGACGATCGCTTCATCATCTGTGCCCGTGTGGGAATGCTGGAGGAGCCGATCAACGTTACCACAATGTGTCATATCGTTCGCGATACCGAATGGGGTGCGGAAATGCGCTCGGTCTTTTGGCTTGGTCATGTGGCCAAGCGAGAAGGCAATGGGCAGGTGTCTTCCATTGAAGGCTTGCTTGGCAATACCTGGCTGGCCCGGCGAATATTGGTGGACGAAACGCTAGCAGTTGACCTGATGACCCATGCGATCCAGGAAATGGGCTATTTGAGTGATTTTCTGCCTCATCTATATTTGGAAAATGCGGATCAAATCCGGTAACTTGACCTCGAATGGTAGTGTCTGCTTTCGGGATATTGCGGTCGTTCGAACATAGTTAGCGGACATTCCGCTAACGACCCACTTTCGGACGTTACCATCAACGGTTCCGGCTCCCAAGAACGGAAGAAAACTCCATGGAGGCGCTACGTCTTAATCTGGGTGGTTTGCGGAATGTCTGCTCATGGCGCTAGGCATAAAACAGACATTGGCGTCAAATGTTCTGACGATGGACATTGTTGCTTCACTTTTCTTTCTTGTGCTTCCAAAGCCAGACTAAACCAATAAGCGGTATCACGATGAGAATGACAAAAAGATAAGGGAGACTTTGCATCACCGCGTCACTGGCACCCGAAGTGATAGTGCTTACCTGGTCAACCCCATCTGTGAGGAAACGCGCAGCTATAGTGGCGAACAGTGCGGTATGGCTGCGTAGGATGACCGCAGAGATCAATACACCAACCCCCATGGTGATATTGCGAGTAATATATAGGGTCATGGCATAATCCAGTTCTTTTGCACCTGGAAACAGCGACCCGGGATCGCTAATTGTAGATAACGCAAAAAATATTGGTATTCCGGCTTCGATGCCGACGATGACCCACATCCACCAAGGCAGAAACTTCGTGCTTTGAACATCACTAGCCGTATTATTATTCATGGGTGTTCTCCTAGCTCAGCTAAGCCAATTTTTGAAATATAACAAACTTCAGTGAGATATAGTAGCATGCCTACATGAGAATGTTGTAAAATCTGGTGTTTGACCAATTTAACACTGGGGTGTGTGAATGTAGCCTCAGAATCATTTCCAAAATTTCTTCAGGAACTAAAAATAATGACGATTACGAAAAAGGAACAAATTCAAGCCCTGTTGAAGAGTCTCGAGACTGGTGACCCAGAACCGGTCGGGGTGGTCAACGAAGCGAAGTATATTCAGCATAATCCACAGACTCATGAAGGCGGCGAAGGTTTGGCCGTACTCTTCAAACGACTGTCCAAAACCAGGCCTCGGGTAAACATGGTTCGGGCATTCGAGGATGGTGATTTTGTGTTCGCCCATATGGAATACGACTTTGCAAGCAGGAAAATCGGCTTCGAAATATTCCGTTTCGAAAACGGTCAGGCGATCGAACACTGGGACAATATTCAGGAAAGGCAGGCGCCGAACCAATCGGGCCGCACTATGGTGGACGGGCCGACCGACGCGACCGATCACGATTTGACAGAAGACAACCGCGCCCTCGTTCGGTCTCTCATTGAAGTGGTATTTGTCGGTGGCCAGCTTGATCGCATGACGGACTATATTGACCAGAGCAACTACACAGAGCACAATCCGGGTCTAGGCGATGACGTGACTATGATCCTGGCCGCGTTAGAAGCCGAAGACAATGGCCTAAAAAGCATTGACTATCATCGCATTCATCGTGTTTTGGCTGAAGGAAGCTTTGTGCTCTGCGTTAGTGAGGGAAACAGCGGCGGTGTTCATTCCGCCTTTTATGATCTCTTTCGGTTGGCGAATGGAAAAGTGGTTGAGCACTGGGACACAACCGAAAAAATCGCACCACGCAGCGAATGGAAAAATGACAATGGCAAATTTTGAGATGGAAGGCCGCTAAGAGTTCAATGTTATCCGGTAAACCGCGTAACCCAATTAGACTACCATGTATAAAAATGACATCGCTTTGTGCGCTTGTTTATAAACCAACGACTGCTTTCGCGCAGCGTTTTTTTATCAATGATTGACCGCAATTTGGAGCGGATGCAGCCATACGTGCACTGAGGACTCCGCGTCTGCTGAGGCTGCGTAAAGTGCTGGAAGCCGCCATTCCGCTTTCACCCCCACTTTCAGACATACGGCAAGACCAAAGCTAGTGTCCGCTTTCGGGATGAAGCAGACTTTCGCGGGATAACTGGAAAATCCAATTTTGGCCCAACCGCAACAACCGATCTCAAAACCAAACCGCTTTCCTACAGCAAACCAAATAGGTTAATACGGCCGAAACTTCACTATGGGAAAGACTGCGATCATGCCTGATGACGACAAATCCGATCAACTGCCCGACCTGCCACGGACCTATCATAACGGGTGGAGCAAGCCAAAAATGCGGCAGTTTCTGGAGGCACTGGCTGGAACGGGTTCTGTGACCGCCGCCGCGAAAGCGGTGCATATGTCGCGGGATAGTGCTTACAAGCTTCGCGCGCGGTTGGCGGGGACGCCGTTTGATCTGGCTTGGGAAGGGGCATTGGAAAACGGTATAAGACAGGTTGCGCACGAGGCGATTGATCGTGCCATTAACGGCGTGGTTCAGCCGGTATATTATAAAGGCGAAGAGGTTGGTGAACGGCGGGTGTTCAATGAAAATCTGACGCGGTTGATATTGGATAATCCATCGCGTTTTGGCCGGCAACCGCTGGCCCGGGAGCATGCCTTGCTGAATTGGGATGCTATGCTCGATCGTGTCGAAAAGGGCGCGCTTGACTGGAATGTGCCAGATGAAACCATGAAAGACGATCAGGAGATGGATGAAGCGGTTAACAAGCATCTGGAAAGAAACAGCGAATATGCGCGGGGTTGGATATGGGAGATTTCCAGTGACGAGCAAAAGTCGCGGTAAAGATCGGGGCGATTGTCCATTCTAACGCCGCTTTGGTGTATAGATTGTATAATTTGCTGGTTCATCGCCGCTTGAATAACGATCAACCAATCGCTATGTGCGCTGCACCGCTAACAGATGACGTTCGGAATACGTATGTTTCTTTTTTTCACTGTGTTGCAAGCCCTTGTAGCCGCTATGCTTGTCGGCATCATTTTGATGCAGAAGTCCGAAGGTGGCGGCCTTGGTGTCGGAGGATCGCCTTCCGGTATGATGTCCGCTCGCGGCGCAGCTGATTTGCTGACACGCTCAACGGCGGTGCTGGCGGTTTTGTTTGTCCTATTGTCTATCACATTGGCTGTTTTGGCTGCCTCCGAAGGAAAGCCGGAAACCATTGATCAGAGCTTGGATCGCAATGCTGTTTCTACAACAGCTCCAGCAGAACCGGTCACGCCATCAAATGATCCGGTCCCATTGGCCGGTGATGATCCGCTTGCAGCAGCAGCGGCGGCGGCTGCGGCCGGGAATGACGGGAACGAGCAGTCTGCTCCGCAAGAAGGCAATGGCGCTATTCCGATTGATGAGTAGTTTGTTCGATATGAGACTTATCAACAGATAAATTTCACTTTTCCGGATTCGCGGGATTGCCAATTGGTACCATTAGGGCTTAAGCCTCTCCTCCCATGGCGCGATACATTTTTATTACCGGCGGCGTGGTTTCCTCACTGGGAAAAGGCCTGATGGCGGCAAGTCTTGGAGCATTGCTTCAAGCACGCGGATATTCGGTGAGAATCCGAAAACTGGACCCCTATCTCAATGTCGATCCGGGGACGATGTCTCCATATCAGCATGGCGAGGTCTATGTGACCGATGACGGGGCCGAGACGGATCTCGATCTGGGTCACTATGAGCGGTTTACCGGCGTTCCGTCTTTGCAATCCGATAACGTGACTTCGGGGCGAATCTATCAATCGATCATCGCCAAGGAACGGCGGGGAGATTATCTGGGCGCCACAGTGCAGGTAATTCCGCACGTAACGGATGCCATTCAGGAATTCGCTCAGGACCAATTGGACGATGTTGATTTCGTGCTTTGTGAAATTGGCGGTACGGTTGGCGATATCGAAAGTCTTCCCTTTATCGAGGCTCTTCGACAATTGCGGAATAAGGTTGGACGTGACAATGCCATTTCGGTGCATGTGACACTTGTGCCGTTCATCGCCGCTGCGGGCGAGCTTAAAACAAAGCCAACCCAGCATAGTGTCCGGGAACTCACATCGCTTGGTATTCAGCCTGATATTTTACTGTGTCGCTGCGAACAGCCACTGCCGGACGGTGAACGCGCCAAAATCGCACAATTCTGTAACGTCCGTAAAGAGGCTGTTATCCCTGCTTTGGACGCAAGCAACATATATAATGTACCGCTGCAATATCATAATGAGGGTCTGGATAGCGAGGTGTTGCATGCATTTGGCATCAACGATGCGCCCGAACCCGATATGTCCAAATGGGTTGACGTCATGGAACGGATTGAAAATCCGGAGGGTGAAGTTATCGTTGGCGTGGTTGGAAAATATGTTGGCCTGCAGGATGCCTATAAATCACTGCAGGAAGCGCTTTTCCATGGCGGATTGGCTAACCGGGTCAGGGTAAAAGTAAAATGGTTGAATGCAGAGCTGTTTGAAGGTGATGAGCCGGATCTCAATGAGTTGGAGCCACTGCATGCAATCCTCGTCCCCGGTGGCTTCGGAAGCAGGGGATCAGAAGGAAAGATCGCAGCTGTCAGCTTTGCGCGCAAACGGAATGTTCCATTTTTCGGAATATGCCTTGGATTGCATATGGCATGTATCGAGGGTTTACGATCGGTCGGCATCGCAGACGCATCCACAACTGAATTTGGAGAAACTTCAGAACCAGTTGTTGGTCTGATAACCGAATGGATGACCGAAGAAGGGCTTGAAAAGCGCGAAGACGGCGGCGATCTGGGCGGCACGATGCGCCTGGGAGCCTATCCGGCAAAGCTTCGTTCAGACAGTATGATCGCCCAGATATACGGAGATACTGAAATATCGGAGCGTCATCGCCATCGGTATGAAGTCAATAACGCCTATTCTGACAAGCTTGAAAAAGATGGATTGGTCTTTTCAGGAATGTCACCGGATGGGTTACTACCGGAAACAATCGAGCGGCCCGACCATCCATGGTTTATCGGTGTGCAATATCACCCGGAATTAAAGTCCAAGCCGTTCGATCCGCACCCTCTATTTGCATCATTTATTGAGGCTGCTGTGAAACAAAGTCGGCTTGTCTAGTCTCTATTCCGTAATTTTATCAGATAGTTTGGGTGAAATGTCCATTTTATCCAATCATTTTTACGTGTAGTGACTATTGTCACATTCATGCAGTCGAAACTGACTATTTGGAATTAACTGCAAAGGGGCGGAGCAAAAAAAGTGAAGGCCGAGGATCTAGCTAGTATATTGGCGGAGCATAGTCTGTTCGCAGATTGTGATGAGGCTGAGCTGGCTGATCTGATTTTGCGTGGGCATTTTGTTGAGTACAACAAAGGGGACGACATGATAGTGCAGGGGGATCCAGGTGAATCACTGCTCATATTGTTGTCTGGCAATGCGCGAACAAGTATGATCGCCAGCAACGGCCATGAAATTGTTCTTGATTATGCCGAACCAGGTCAAGTCCTTGGAGAAATTGCTCTGCTGGATGGTGGTGAACGGACCGCGACAGTAACTGCAATCGAAGCAAGTTCCGCATTAACCATTACACGGAACGCATTTAGCGATATTTTACAGAATCATAAAAATATGGCATTACGTGTGTTGAAGGTTATGGCAAACCGCATTCGAACGGCGAATACCATGATTGAAGGGGACAGGGCCTATACATCCGGCCCAAGACTTGCCCGCTATTTGCTGAGGTTGTCGGTAGTGGGTGCAGAAGAGGGGCGCCTAAAACTAGATTTGAGTCAAAGCGAGCTTGGCAACTTTGCCGGGATGTCTCGTGAACATATTAATCGGCAACTTTCAGCCTGGTCGGAAGATGATATCGTATCGGTTGAAAGTGGAAAGGTGCGGATTCTAAATCACGCCATGCTTTCCAATATTGCTGAAGCAGATTCTTGATGATGTTGGCCATTTGCGACCCGGGCTAATTTCGTCAGGAGTGACACCAAGCGGGTGTCAGGGGCAGTCGGATCCTCATCCGGCTGCCCCATTTTATATTGGATTATGGCAATCCATTTTCTTAAGCGGGAATTCCCGTGATTGATTTTACTTCCATAAAGTCTCTCAAACCAAAAGCGCCGCCTTCGCGACCATTTCCGGATTGTTTGTATCCGCCAAAAGGAGCTCCAGGTGCAGGACCCCAGTCATTCACAATGACCATGCCTGCTCTTAATTTCGGTGCCACTTTCGCGGCTTCTGCGGGATCACCTGAAATAACCGCGGACAAGCCATATTCGGTATCATTGGCAGTTTCGATTGCTTCATCAAGGCTGTCATAACTCATCATTGTGACCACCGGACCAAAGACTTCCTCTTTGGCAATACGCATATCGGGTGTCACGCCACTGAAAACTGTTGGCTTGATATAATAGCCGCGGTTTACATTGGATGGTAAATCGGTCCCGCCAGTCTCCAATGTCGCTCCATCATCAATTGCGGATTGAATAAGATCCTGAATCTTACTGTGTTGTGCCTTGTTGACGACCGGTCCCATGTGGGCACCTTCTACTGTGGGATCGCCAACTTCCTGACTCTCGACAATGGCTTTCACCACGTTAATCGCATCGGCAGTTTGATCTTTGTGAACCATCACGCGGGTTGGTGCGATGCAGCTTTGACCGGCATTAATCATAACACCACCAATTGTTGGCGGTAAAACTTCTTCCAAATTCGCCCCTGGCAAAACCACATTGGGAGATTTTCCACCCAATTCCTGATGGACCCGCTTGACCGTGTCCGCAGCGGCTTTGGCAACCAGAATTCCAGCCCGTGTAGAGCCAGTAAAACTGATCATATCTACATCTGGGTGAGATGAAAGCGTCGCCCCAACCGTTGGGCCATCACCTTGGACAAGATTGAAAACACCAGGTGGTACACCCGCTGCATCCATGACTTCTGCTAAAATGGCAGCACTTCCTGGACATTCTTCAGACGGCTTCAGTATCATGGTATTTCCTCCGGCGAGAGCTGGAGCCACTTTTAAGGAGATTTGATTGAGAGGCCAGTTCCAGGGAGTGATCATGCCAACTACACCGATTGGTTCGTAAACGACGGTATTTGGTCCCTGCTGCTCAGAGAATTCGAAATTCTTAAGAGCTTCAATGGTGCCTAAGAAGCCACCCAGTCCTGAAGGAGCCTGAGCAGCATTGCCCAAGCTAATCGGTGCGCCCATTTCTACCGCCAATGATGCCGCAATGTCTGGCATTCGCTTTTTATATTCT
>Ga0316204_10005998_pt1 | contig 19262 bp, 21 predicted proteins | sample 6monrhotite_MG_2_FD_205661 | JGI IMG/M metagenome (GOLD analysis project Ga0316204, IMG submission 205661) | Microbial mat bacterial communities from mineral coupon in-situ incubated in ocean water Damariscotta River, Maine, United States -... | ecosystem: Environmental > Aquatic > Marine >...
GAATATTGTCAGAAACCAGTGTCCTGTACCCTTGTCAATTATGTAATCGCCAAGTGCTATTTCCGCTTTCGGGATAAAGCAGTCACAAAACTAATGTCCGCTTTGGGCAAAAGCGGACGTTAGGATAAAGCAAGCTGACGTTCAGCCTACGACCCAATTGCTGTCGTTCGGCCAAGCCGTGACCAACGTCAGAACAGGGCGCAAAACGTGGATATCGGAGATGTCGTTGGGGGACAATTTATTAAGCAACGTAAAGCCGGTTCTTGGAACTGGCCAGAAAGAAATCATAAAGCTCACCTCTTGGCATCGGTTCTGCTATGAGGTGCCCCTGTATACCGTCACACCCTGATGATAGCGCAATATCGCAGTGATCCTGATCTGAAACTCCTTCTGCAATAACGCGAAGACCGTTGGTATGGCCAAGTGCTACAGCCGATTGTAAAAGTGATATGTTGTTGTTCTTCTTAGCCTCAGAGACAAATTTGGAATCTAGTTTTAGTGTGTCAATTTTGAGTTGATTGAGGCAATTCAGCGAAGAGTAACCAGTTCCAAAATCATCTAAAGCAAATTTGAAACCAGCTTTTTTTAGTTTGTTGAGATTCTCCAAAAATTCGGGTGATTGATCTATTAGTAGCTTTTCCGTGATTTCCAGTTCAAATTGGCTACCGGAAAGGCCTTGGCTAGTGACCTGATCCTCTATTCTCCAGTTTAGACTTTGGTCTCTGAATTGAAGTGCAGATAAATTGAGAGAAATCGTAATGTTCGGAAATTTTTTAGCCACATCGATACATTGGTCTATCACATATTTTCCAACTTGATCAATCAGCCCGCATTCTTCGGCTATTGGAATAGCTTCCCCTGGAGATACCGACCCAAGCTCGGTGTCTGTCCAACGAAAAAATCCCTCCAATCCAATAACGGATTGATTGTTGGATACTATTGGCTGGAAGTGGACATCCAATCCATCTCCACTCGCCAAGGCTTCGCGCAACTTGTTTTCTACCTTCCTTTTTCTATTTGCTACTATGCCCATTTCCGGTGAAAATAATATCGGTTGATTGTCGCCACGTTCTTTAGCTTTGTACATTGCAATGTCTGCTTTCTGAAACAGTTCGATCACCGTATCGTCATCAGCGCCAAGAGCTGCACCAATACTTGCTCCAATGTAAATTTCTTTACCCGATAGAAGAAAAACCTCCTGAACGCTTGAAAGCAGATCTTCACAAACCTTTTGAACTCCTTGGGCGTCTGCCACTTGCGGCAACAGGATAGCAAATTCGTCGCCACCAATACGGGAAAGTGTATCGACTTCTCTCAGTCTTTCTTGAAATCTCTTCGCCGCACCCTCAATCAACTGATCTCCGACACTATGCCCAAAAGTATCATTGATTGATTTGAACTTATCCAAATCAATCACGAGTACCGCTACATCAATTCCGTCGCGAGTTTTTTGTCGAATAGCTTGTGCAATTCTGTCCATGAGCAGTTTTCTATTCGGAAGCTGGGTCAGGGGGTCAAGAAACGCCGTTTGTTCAGCAGCCTGTTTTTCCGCCTCAATATCGCGAAAAAGGCGATGTATAGCTTTGTATAAAACATACATTGCAGGGCAAGCAAATATCATAGTGAGCAAGCAAGCTGACCAAAAAGCCGTTGCTTGCAGATTGTCAGAAGAACCATTTAGATGGAGGAGTAGAACGCACGAAAATGCAGGCAGGCAAACAATTGCTGCAATCGCTGCTAAAAATTGCAGCCTGATCCTGTTCGTCAAATTACTATTCATCCACCTCTGCCCCGCCGGTTGAATAGAAATTTTACGTTAATTTACAGTTTACTTCGCGGCATAGATTTAACCGAAAATAAGCTTTGGGGCGTACATGTCCGCTTTCACCCCCCCTTTCAGACATTCGACGGGATGAAAGCTAATGTCCGCTTTCGGGTGCGGTTTCAACTGGTGGTCGCAACACTAGAGTCAGTTATGGGCGCATAAGCGTTCGCCGGAATTCGGGTAGCTCAAGATAGCTTCACGACTCATTTTCAACCGACAATCAGATTGAACCTTGGAAGGAAAATAGGTCGACTTGCCGATGCGAAGGTCCTGCTGGCCTTATCGCTCAACTAGGGCTGATCTCCAAACGACCGTATAATAGCTGTTCCACTTCGATGCGGGCTTTGTCGATATCCATTCCGGTATCGGCAAAAAATTGAAGGGCCACCCCGCGCAGCAAAGCAACTGTTGCGATGGCCAATCCTTCCGGATCAGTATCCTGCGGAAGCTCGCCGGACGTCATGCCGCATCCGAATGCTTCTGTAAGAGCCGAACGAAAAATGCGATCGCCCTCCAGTATCGCTTCGCGAAACTCAAACTCATCCGCCATAGCTTCTGCAATCAGGATCAAGCGTGCCCGGTTGATCGGTTGGAGAGATTGAACGGCAACGAAATAGCTATCGATCAAACTGGCGAGTCTGCAGCGAAGCGAGCTTTCCGGTGGCAAAGATGAGATTGAGCGCCGAAAGCTCTCGGTTACCGTTTCTACAACCCGTTCCATAAGCCGTGCCTTGTTGCCGAAATGATGGTTGGCCAATCCCCGGCTATATCCTGCACGTTCGCCCACTTTGGCCAAAGTCACCGCTGCTGACCCTCCTTGGGCGATCAGTTCGGCAGCGGCCTGGATCAGCGCGTCTTCAGCCTCAGTTCGGCGTTGTTCCTGGGTTCGGCGTCGAGCGGTTGCGATCATACCGTCGCATCCCCTCCCATCGTCGAGAGCAGGTCGAGGCGATCAATCTGTCTGAGCATCGTCAGGAGATCGAGATAGACACGCTCATTGGTGATCTTGTCACCATCAAAAGAGAATACAGCCACCAACGGTACGCGAAATGATTTCCCGGTGGGCGCCCCCCCCATGAATTCGCCTGTATTGGTGCCAACAAGCTCAAACTCTGAGATTACCTCATCATCTGCAAAGTGGAACCGGACATTCTCCTGATGCTGGTCAGGGAAGGCATTTCGTTGGGCTGTGTGATAGGCAATTACCGCCTCCTCGCCTTCATAGACCTGCCCGGTTGGCATAATTTCATAGCGCGGCGTGCCCGCAAAAGTGGCGACTGTGCGGTCAAATTCCCTGTCGACCTCAGAGTCAAAATGCTCTTGCAAGAGGGCTAGGCGACGCTGTTTCATATCTTCATTCATGGATGGTTTCCCTTACTATTCAGCTTGATGGAGAGATCGATTTTACGCAACTAGCCAGAACAAGACGGTGCCTTCGCCTGTTATGTCGACATTGGGTTGTACGGACTATGTGAATTCACCCTATCCCTGAGGCCATAGCTTTTGCATTGAATTTGTATCTATAATTTGCTTGTTGATCAACAAGTATAATAAGAATGCTTGGCCTTGATTGTCGACTGACATCGCAAAGTCAGCTTTTCGCGATACCTTGTCTGGTATAAACCGCTGGTTAGCTATCAAAAAGCCAACATATTTCCAAAGTCACCCTTGCGCGCAAAAACGAGCATTTTTTGAACTTGGAAATTTGCTGGTTCGCGATGGAGTTTGAATTTTTCTCGAATATCCAATTGGCCGCATCAGGACATAGGAACACGGGACAGATGTTCCGCCAATAGGTCAAATACCGTGCGAATACGGCGACTGGTATTGAGTTCACGATGCGATACCAGCCATACCGGTACCGGGATTGGTTCAAGTTCAGGCCATACAATTTCCAGATCGCCATAGCGTTCGGCGGTATCTTTCGTAAGTACGCTGACACCCAGACCCTGTCGCACCATAGCAAGCAGGCAGGGGCCGCTTGATGTTGTCGCCACGATATTCTTTTCTTCAACCGCAATGCCAAACTCCCTTAGAATCGGAATCATAATTTCGACATTTTCAAAGCCGATAAATGGCATTTTCCTAAAGGCAGACTGGTCTCGCACGCGCGGATAATTATCCACAAGCGCGCGGGAACCATATAATTGCGCGCTTGTCTCGTTAACGAGCCGGCCAATCAGATCCGGTTGCTCCGGCCTTGCATGGCGGATGGATATATCGGCTTCTCTTTGGGTAAGATCCTGAACCGTGTTGGATGTTTGCACATTTACCAGGATGTTGGGCGCGACTTCTCGCAAGTGTAAAAGAATGGCCGGAAGATATTGTGTGGCAAACAAACTGGTTGCGGTGATGCTGACCTTCCCGCCAACGTCTTGCGATTGGCCAGATGCTTTGAGAGACAGTTTTTCCGCTGCCACCTTCATTTCCCTGACATGATCCAGAATTTCCAGACCTGCGTCGGTCATTGTAACGGCGCGTGTGCCGCGTTCAAATAATGTGACTCCCAAGGACTTTTCCAGCGCCGTTACTTGCCGGCTTAAAGTAGGCTGGGTTAGATTTAGTGCGCGTGCAGCAGCGGATAGTGACCCCTCTTCTGCGGTTGCGAGAAAAGCGCGCACCTGGTTCCAATCAAAGGAGACGGCCTGCCAGTTCATTGAATTACGTATAGGTGATCCAGATTTTTTCGCAATTTATAATCTATTTGCGTATGCCTATTATCCCATCAGAACAAGAAACTGCAAAGAGATACAAGAGATATGGGACATGAAAGCAGATTCTGGAATCGCGCAGCAAAACGATATTATGCGAAACCGGTAGGCAATCCAGAAGCTTACGAAGAAAAATTACGGCTGACGCAGCAGCTTCTTCGACCCGATATGAACTTGCTGGAGTTTGGCTGTGGCACAGGAAGCACGGCAATCCGCCATGCGTCCCGGGTAAACCATGTTGATATCGTCGATATATCCGATGCGATGCTCGACATTGCGAGAAAACAAGCCAGTGACGCGGGTGTCGAGAATATCTCCTTTGAATGTGCTGATATTGCCCAGTTTAACGCCGATGATGAAAGCTATGACGTGATCCTTGGAATGAGCATCATACATCTGCTGGAAAACCCGGAGGACATCATTTCCAGCGTCCATCGGTGGTTAAAACCGGGGGGTGTATTCATTTCCAGCACGGCTTGTCTGGGCGACAAAATGGGATGGTTTCGCTATATTGTTCCTATTGGCAGAGCCGTTCGCTTCATGCCCTATGTCAATGTATTTACGACGGACAAACTTGTACAGAATCTGGAGACAGCAGGTTTTGCAATTGAGCACCAATGGTTGCCGGAAGGCAGCATGGGTACATTCCTGATTTGTAGAAAAGCAGCATAGGTTTCCGGTATTGCTGATGTCCGCAGTTGGGACGAAACTTCGGCTTTCGGAACATTGCGGATGTCAAGCTTCATAACCTATTTATGTGGACAAGACCTGCAAAGCCTTGGTGCGGCTCTACAGGTCTTGTGAAATTTGATATAATGACTGGTTAGAGAACGAATTGCGCGCCAATCATCAAAATAGATGCCCATGAAATCAGATAAACCGGCGTTCTAAGGCCTGGGATACCAAGCGTGTAAACAATGGCATGACCGATACGGGCGAAGAAAAATACTTGGGCCCATGTACCAACTGTTTCAGCAATAGACGCATCGCCAAGCAGGCCGGCCGCGGCCACGACCGCTACAAATGCGGGCATGGTTTCGACCATGTTCAAATGCGCCCGTTTTGCGCGCTCCATCCATAAGGGTGTTTCGGGTTCTTCCTTTGGGAAGTTTTCCGGATAGCCGGTCAAAAAAGTCAACGGTCCCCAAACAAACAGACGACCAACAATATAAGGTATCCACAAAAGGACGGTGAGCATGCCGCTGAGGGCAAGATAGGTAAATGCAGTTTCCATGATGATACTCCTATTGCTAGAGAGGATGAGCAGATTTCCCGCTCATCCCATGGCAATTTTAAAGGTCGGTTGCCGCCGTGTGACGGATGGTTTTCCAGTTGGCCTCTGCCTTGGCGATCGCGCCTTCTGGGTCCTTCTGATAAGCTTTGAAAATGTCTTCACTCAGGAAAACATAAAGCTTGCCGTTGCGGACATCGGCCCAGCGGGGATCGCCGTCAAATTTCTTGCCGACCGAAACACCAAAGGTGCAGAAGCCGCCATTTTGAGGCAGGAAGCTGGCTGGATTTGCTTTGAACATATCCAGATTGGCCTGGCTGGCGAAGTAATAGGCGACACCGTCATGGACAGCAGCAAATTTCGCTGATCCTTTAATGCGATTACCGGTACTGATGAATGCAACTGTGTCGACACCATGAAGAGCAAGCGGTGCTGCTGCTGCCGTCAGGCCGGATGATACATTATATTCGTCAGCGGCCATTGCAGGAGTAGCGACGAAGGTTGCCAGTGCGATTGCGGTGGCGAGCGTTACTTTCTTAAACATAGATATTTCCTTTTCTTGTATTCGTATTTGGGGGATATTTTGAGACGACAATATCTGTCCCGGTTTGGTTATGCAGCGACAAGGTCACTGGTATTTACGACGGGGAAGTCGATTTCTGTTCCAGCCATATGATTGAAATAGTTGGTGAACATATTCAGCATCGTGTTGCTGAAAATTTCCAATATCTCTTCCTCACTAAAGCCGCTGTTGCGAATCTGATTGAGGCGATCGTTGCTGATATGGCCGCGGTTTTCGATAATCTCGGTAACCAGTGTCAGCGCTTCGTTGGTTCTGGGATCACTGGATCTGCCGCGAAGATTGAGAGCCAATTCTTCGGCATCGATCGACAGTTGTCCGCCCACGGCGGTATGAACCGAAGCACAATAATCGCATTTATTTTCACCAGCGGCTGTCAGAGCGATTTGTTCGCGAAGCTTTGGAGAGAGCGTTCCGCTTCCCAGCGCACCGGACATTCCGAGATAGCTACCCAGGGTAGCGGATGAATTGGCCATAGTGCTGATGATGTTAGGCACCATTCCCATTTGTGACTTTACCGCAGCAAGCATTTCAGCCGTTTCTGCAGAGACTGTCGTCTCATCTGTTTTATTGATCTGTTGCATGACATGTTCCTTTGTTGTTGTCGGAACGTCATTTGATCAAATGGGATGATATGGCAATATATGGAGGCTATTTAGCGATTATATGTCAACTCACTGGGACGATATGCAAATTATTATAGCATTTGGCGGTATAGAGTTGGTGCCACACCGAATTTTCCGGCAAAGGCGCGGGTAAATGCAGCCGGTGATTGATAGCCGGTTTGTATCGCCACCTGCTGCACGGAGCAGTTGCTATGATCCAGTATCGAGAGCGCCTTTTGTAGCCGCCAGTCCGTCAAATAGGACATGGGGCCTTGCCCGACCAGATCGCCAAACCGCTCGGCAAAGCGGCTTCGTGACATGCCCACTTGCCGTGCGAGAGATTCGACTGTCCATGATGCGGTCGGCTCCCGGTGCATTAGTTCTAGGGCATGTCCGATTTGCGGGTCCTGAAAACCTTTTAACAACGCGCCGATCTCTTCCTGTTCTTCAATTCCCGCGCGCAACAGTTCGATGAACATAATTTCTGACAGTCTGCGCACCGAGGCGTCTGAGCCAACATTTTCCGAAAACATCTGACGATTGATCAACCGCAATATCTCATCAAGCCACGGATTTTGGGCACGCATTGATGCCGTTGTAAGCAAATGGTCGGGCAGAGACCGCAATATCGGATGATCGGCGCCTTTGCGAAAGGTGAAGTGGCCGCAAATAAGCTGTGTCGAGGCGGTATCGCTGCCCTCCCCCACCACAAGCACACCATCGCCATCATATTCCACTGCTTCCAGCACTTGTTCGAGCTGCGGTGCATCCACTACCGGGCTATCGGACAATATATGGGTTTGCCCTTTTGGAATCAGGATTAAATCTCCGGGACCAAGAATAACGGCTTCTTCGCCGGGAAGCTTCACATGGCATTGTCCCTGCACCACCAGATGAAAGCGGGCGGCTTGCTCAAGCACCGGAACCGTTACTGACCACAGTCCTGAAAAATCAGTGCGGAAATAGAGCGCGCCCTTTAGATCGAGCGTATCCAATATGTCATTGAGGATATCCATGAACGGATGATACAATCATACCAACCGTCTCACAATAGACAACAAGTTGCTCGTTTCACCTGAATATGATGCAGATAGTCCTGACTGCACTTCCGCATCTGAGACGCTTGAACGGCGAATGCTCGATTGTTCTTTATGTCAGCATTCGGGATGAAGCGAACATCGAGAAATCGAGGCCGTCAATACCCTAGAACGGCACGTCATCATCCAGATCTGCGTCAAAGGCTCCGCCGCCCTGACCACCGCCAGAACCGCTACCGCCGGTGTTGCCCCACCCATCATTGGATCCGCCACCAGAGCCTCCGCCGCCTTGAGCACCGCCGCCCCAACCGTCATTGGAACCGCCACCCTGTCCGCCGCCCTGACGACTATCGAGCATTTCCATCTTGGCATCAAAACCCTGCAGCACAATATCGGTTGAATAGCGATCATTGCCTGACTGATCCTGCCATTTGCGGGTCTGGAGCCTGCCTTCAAGATAGACTTTGCTGCCCTTGCGCAGATATTTTTCGGCAACCCCGGCAAGGCCCTCATTGTATATCGAGATATTATGCCACTCGGTCTTTTCCTTGCGTTCGCCAGTCTGGCGATCTTTCCAGCTTTCGGATGTTGCGACGCTGAAATTGCAGACCTTGCCGCCATTGTTAAATGTACGGACTTCCGGGTCCTTGCCCAGATTGCCTACGATGATGACCTTGTTGATGCCGCCTGCCATTTCAAATTTCCTCGATTGATTTTGCGATTCTTGACGCTTCTATAGACCGAGCATCTTGCCAATAAAAGCGGACTTTAAAGGCCTAACGCAATGGCACTCCAATATGTAATACCGGCTGCAACATAAGCGAGCGCGAAAAGATAACCCAGCATGAACATCGGCCATTTCCAACCGTTGGTTTCGCGCTTTGTCACCGCGATGGTCGAGATACATTGCGGCGCAAATACAAACCATGCGAGGAAGGCCAAGGCTGTTGGCAAAGACCATTTGCTTTGCAGACGCTCGGTGAGGGATTTTGCCTCAGTCTCTTCATCCGGAGCTTCAATCGCATAAGTGGTTGCGAGCGCAGCCACGGCAACTTCGCGGGCCGCCATGGCAGGTATCAAGGCCAAAGAGATTTCACTATTAAAGCCAATGGGTTTCAGCACCGGTTCGATGACTGATGCAATTCGACCTGCGGCGCTATATTCAACCTGGCTTTCCCCGTCGGGTGCCCGTGGATAGGTAAGCAGCAACCACAGGACAATTGTAACACCAAAGATAATAGTACCCGCCCGCTTCAAAAATACCCAGGCTCTCTGCCACAGCCCAATCAGAATATCCTTCAGTTGCGGCAGCTGATATTTAGGCATTTCCATCAGGAAACCGGCATTGGGTCCTGCGGTAACGGTGCTTCTGAGGAGCAGAGCGGCCAGCATCGCACCAACTATGCCGAAAATATAAAGTCCGAAGAGAACCACCCCCTGCAACCCGATCCCGCCGCCCACGTCGCGGTTGGGAATGAACGCTCCGATGATAATGGCATAGACCGGCAGCCGCGCCGCGCAGGTCATCAGCGGTGCGATCAGGATTGTCGTAAGGCGGTCATTGGCATCGCTTATACTGCGGGTGGCCATGATACCGGGAATGGCACAGGCAAAGGATGAAAGCAGTGGTATGAAACTGCGCCCCGAGAGGCCCACACTCGCCATCAACCGGTCCATGATATAAGCAGCGCGGGTCATATAGCCACTGGCTTCAAGCACCAATATGAACAGGAACAGGATCAGGATTTGCGGCAGGAACACCACCACTGATCCGACCCCGGCAATCGCGCCTTCAATGATAAAGTCCCGTAGAAAGCTCTCAGGCATATTGGTTTCGACGGCCGTGGACGCCCATTCCGCAGCGCCTTCGATCCAGCCGATTGGCGCTTCGGACCATGCAAAGACCGCCTGGAACATGACGAACAATATGCTCAGCAGGATAACAGGTCCGGCGATCGGGTGCAGAAGAACCGCATCGGCCCTTTCCGACCAGCGGCGACCGGCGGTTTCCGAAATAACAGCATGGGATGCAATTGTCTTGGCCTGTTGACGCAACCCTTTTCCCCGTTCTTTGGGAACAACGACCTCCGCGTTCCCGGTAGCACGGGACAGCAAATCATCCAGTACGGTTTTCAGGTCTTCCAGTCCCTTGCGCCTCACCGCTACTGTTGGAACCACGGGAACTCCCAGCGCTTCCTGTAACTTCGCCGGTTCGAGCGTCAGCCCGTCGCGCTCGGCCAGATCCATCATGTTTAACGCCACAACAACGGGCCGCCCCAAAGCGATCACCTCCAGCGCAAAACGCAGGTGATTGTCCAGGTTGGCCGCATCGAGTACAATGATAATGGCATCGGGATTGCGCTCGGCATCAAAATGGCCGGTGATGACATTGCGGGTTACCTCTTCGTCAGGACTCAACGGATCCAAACTATAGCTGCCGGGCAGGTCAATCAGTTCGGCCGGTTTGCCATCGGGTAAGGCAAAATGCCCCGATTTCCGTTCAACCGTGACGCCCGGGTAATTGGCAATTTTCTGCCGCGCACCGGTCAGCGCGTTGAACAATGCACTTTTGCCGGCATTGGGATTGCCCGCTAACGCGATCAGGGGAGCCATATTTGCCATCTACTATTCCGAGGCGGCCACAACGGTAACGGCAGCGGCATGGGCCCGCCGGATTGCTATTTTCATGCGCCCCACTTTCAACGCCATCGGGTCGTTTAGACCAAACATGCCTTTGTGAAGGCGCTCAATCGAAACCCCCTCGTCCAATCCCAAAGCCCTTAGTCGAGCCCCTTCGGCATCGGACATGTTGGTCCAATCTATATCGGTGATGATGGCTGTCTGTTGCAAAGGCCATTGATCAAGAGTTTGGGAGATGTTGATTACTCGCAATTCGAATTTCTAATTGCGAGTAATTATCAATAATGATCCGCTATGGCGAGTCCTTTATTGCTGAACTTTTATGCCCCGCGATAACGAAGCCGTCCCAGAAAACGGGCCATGCTGAAACGTTCACCACCGCGATTGGTGAGTTTGGCTTTCACCTTCTCAAACTGCATGACATTTTCAATCCGCCGCCCAAGAAAGGCGCGGGTATTTTGGAAATTGTCACTCTCATCATCCAGGAATACACTCAGTGTGCTGCCATAGACAGCCGACAACAATGTACGTTTTGTATAATGATTATAATCGGTCGCGGTATCGCCGGCCAATCGCCACATCCGGTCTGAAGCACGCCATCCCAGCTTAGCCGCTTTGCGTAAATGTGGTGGAGCTGCTAAAATGGCCTGAGCTCGGCGCAGTCCTTCGCGATCCGGCTCCAGTATTTCCAGCCTCGCTTCGACCAGGGCGGTGATTCTCTCGCGAATCTTCATCGCATCCAGTTGATCCTGCGGCAATTTTTCCAACATGCGTATATCGACAGATTCAAACCAGGCGTCGATCATATCGACCGGTCCCTCGTTGAAGGACAAGCGGGCAAGATCGGCATCAACACCCGCCAATTCGGCAGCAGCCAAGACAGCCTTTTCATTCCAGCCATCAAATGCGGCCTGTGCAGCAATGTTCGGCGCAAGATAAGCCCTTACCTCGTCAAGCGTGGGGTCTTCGGGAAGTGTAGATGCCATTGTTGAAGCCTTTGATGGTTATGCTTTCAATATAGACAGAAAAAGCTTCAATTCAAACCATTGCATTGCTCTCGCAAGGCTCTTAACTGTTCAATTAATATTCAACCATTTGGATCAGGAAAAACATTCATGACAACATTGTTCGATTCCATCACAGTCGGTGCCATTGATGCGCCCAACCGGGTTTTCATGGCTCCCCTGACCCGGTGCCGTTCTACCATGCCGCATGTGCCGACGCCAATAATGGGAGAATATTATACCCAGCGCGCCAGTGCAGGCCTGATCATCTCCGAAGCAACCGGGATCAGCCAACAGGGTCTCGGTACTCCTTTTGCTCCGGGCATCTGGACCGATGAACAGACCGAAGCATGGAAACCAATTGTCGAACAGGTCCACAAAGCGGGCGGAAAAATCATGTGCCAGCTTTGGCATATGGGACGCCTTGTCCACTCCGACTTCATGAACGGTGACCAGCCCGTTTCCGCTTCGAACATTCAGGCACCCGGCCAGATCCGTACCTATCAGGGTAAAAAGGAATATGAAGTTCCGCGGCCATTGGCGATAGACGAAATTCCAGGACTGTTGGACGACTATGCCAATGCTGCTGAAAATGCCAAAAAAGCGGGCTTTGACGGTGTGCAGTTGCACAGCGCCAATGGCTATTTGATCGACCAGTTCATCCGCTCGGGCACCAATGTCCGCGAAGATGAATATGGCGGATCGATTGAAAACCGCATTCGGTTGCTAGGGGAAGTAACGCAGCGTCTAGTCGATGTCTGGGGAAATGACTTTGTAGCCGTTAGACTATCACCCAATGGTGATTCTCAGGGAGCCGATGACGCCACTCCCGTTGACACGTTTACGGCTGCCGCAAAATTGCTGGACAATATTGGCATTGCGTTTCTCGAATTGCGCGAACCACCCAATTTCGGGACTTATGGATCTACCGAAGTGCCTCCCGTCAGCCCAGACATTCGCCCGCTGATCAAAACACCATTGGTACTCAACAGTGACTATAATATCGACAGGGCAAGAGAAGCCTTGGCAGCGGGTCATTGCGACGCGATCAGTTTTGGCCGCCCGTTCATCACCAATCCCGACCTACCTGCACGACTGGCCAGCGGCGCGCCGCTGAACGGCGTGGCTGAAGGCAAGAGTGCATGGGACTTTACGCCGACCTGGTATAGTCAGGGACCGGAAGGTTATATCGATTATCCCGCCATGAATGAGCAGGAAAAGGCCACGGCCTAAAATCTGGTCAAAAACTATTTTGCAGACGGGCAAACATGTCGTGAACCACAGGGTGTTCGTCCGTCTGCTGTTCCAGCCGGGCAGACATGCGTTGCAATCGTTGGAACAGCTCCTCGCTGGCATTGATGACACGTTGCGCATCTTCCGGAAATAACGCAACCATCGGACCGTCACTCGCGGCTGCGTAGCCCAATTCCCGATCCCGATTCCAGGCCTCACCTTCGGACAAATCATCGCCGTGCAGTGCCTTTTGATTGAGCAGCCAGGCAATACAATGCATTAACCGCGTCGTCACTTTCAGGGATTCGCAGGAAAACGATACAGATAAATTGGAATCGGCATGAGACTCCTCGTCAAATCGCCCGGATTCAAAATAGGAACGCGCTTCATCCGCCAGAATCATCGCCTCTATATAGAGCGCATCAAGCAATTTGGGTGTGAGAAGAGACTCGACTTCGGCCATGCGATGGGGACTAGCAAATCTTCTTCCAATTTGAACAGCGCTTTTTTGACACCAAAAAAGGTTAACTTTGTCCCTGTTTCAATGTGATACGCTGCCATTGGTTAACCTGAACACCCATGAACGGGATTTACGCGATAATATCTGGCGTCAGTGCATTTTCGATCTGAATGATTCGATCGCGCAGATGCAACTTTCTCTTCTTTAATCGTGCATTGCGGAGTTGGTCGGTATTTCCTGATTCTATCAACGCACTGATCGCATCATCCAGATCCCGATGTTCGATTTTCAACAATTCAAGCCGTTCGCGTAACTCTTCATCGCTCATCACCATATCGGCTCTTTTCACCCCTTGCGCCCGTGCCACAAATTTGTAATCTTAACCATATTCGTGGTTTATGTCGAAACCAAGACATATTAACTTTGAACTATCCCGCCATCCAAGGCGCATCGCGAAAGGAGCAGTTTAACTCAATTCATCAAATTTTTCTGATAAAATTCTAGGAGTAGATAATGGATCAAAATCATGTCGCAGCTTTACGCAACAAACACGAAGCCCTCGATCATAAGATTAATGAAGAAGAGGCCCGGCCGTATCCCGACACGATTAAGCTCCATGAACTCAAGAAACAGAAACTGCGATTGAAGGAAGAATTGCTTACCGACGCCTAAGAGCGGCCAATATTCAAGAATTCAGATTAAAACTTCGCTCGATTGTGACTTCGACCGGAATTGGATATCGCGCAGCCAAAGGCTTTCTGCTAGACAGTCTTTATGGCAATAAATCTGGCATCAAGTCCCACAACGGCCCGTGAAATATTATCCGGATTGCGCGCCATCATGGCGTCGCCATCCAATGCACAGGCCAAATTGAACAAAGTCGTCGCGACGATAGGCGAAGCGGTCAGCAGCGAAGTCTGTTCCATCTACCTATTGCGCGAAGGCGTCCTCGAACTCTTTGCAACAGTCGGACTTAATCAGGAAGCGGTTCATGTCACCAAACTGGCTTTTGGCGAGGGATTGACCGGCTATATTGCCAAAAACACAGAGACACTGAACCTCGATGAGGCTGCCAGTCATCCAGATTTTCAATATAGACCGGAAACTGGGGAAGAAAAATTTCACAGCTTTGCCGGAGTGCCTATCATCCGCAATCGGCAAGCTGTTGGCGTACTCTGTGCACAACATATCGACCCTCGAAAATATTTGGACGAGGAAATAGAGGCGTTTGAAACCGCCGCGATGGTGCTGGCAGAACTAATTGCCAATGCTGGACTAATCGATGAACATTCTATTGATGAACCGGTTGTCCAGGATGACAGTGCAAACCGGCTGAACGGATTGCAGCTGGTAAAAGGTAAAGCACACGGCCATGCCGTATTTCATCAACCCCGTGTCAAGATCGAGCACACTGTCGCAGAGGATATCGAAGCAGAGCGGCACCGGGTTTATTCGGCCTTTGACAAGATGCGAGAACAGATTGATCAGATGGCCAATCTTGCCGAATTTGGATCGGGCGGGGAGCACGAGGAAGTTCTCGAAACCTATAAAATGTTTGCCTATGATGAGGGTTGGAGCCGAAGGATCAACGAGTCGATCGACAGCGGTTTGACTGCGGAAGCGGCAATCGAACGCGTTCAACAACATACCCGCATGCGTATGCGACAGATTGACGATCCACTGCTGGCCGAGCGAATGCATGATCTGGAGGACCTGGCCAACCGGCTGCTCCGTTTTGTTTCGGGACAAATGGGCACAGCTGCCAGCATGGGAATCAAAAAAGATACAATCCTGGTCGCCCGCAATTTAGGCCCGGCAGAATTGTTGGAATATGATCGGCGTCGATTGAAAGGCGTTGTGCTGGAAGAAGGTTCGTTAACCGCTCATGTAACAATCATAGCGCGGGCGATGGGTATTCCGATACTTGGGCAGGTTAAAAACATCCGTCAGGTCGTTAGAGAAGACGACCTGCTTCTGTTGAATGTAGATGATAATGCCGTCTTCATTCGTCCAACGCCATCCACGCAGCAGGCATTTGCCACCCAGATCGAACTGAGCGCAAAGAAACGTGCAACTTATACGGAATTGCGTGACAAGGAACCTATCACCAAAGACGGGAAAAGAGTTACGATCAACATTAATGCGGGACTTCGCGATGATGTTAGTCTGTTAAACCTGACTGGAGCAGATGGCGTTGGACTGTTCCGAACAGAGTTCCAGTTTCTGGTCGCGGCAACGATGCCGACAAGAGATGCGCAGCAACGGTTTTACCGGGATGTTTTGGAACACGCCGGAGACAAACCCATCATATTCCGTACGGTGGATATTGGCGGGGACAAGCCCCTGCCCTATTTCAAAGCAAGCGAAGTAAAGGAAGAAAACCCGGCCATGGGGTGGCGGGCAACACGAGTCGGACTCGAACGCGATGGTCTAATGAAGGTTCAAGCGCGCGCATTGGTAGAAGCGGCAGCGGGGAAAAAACTGAACATCATGTTTCCCCTAATCGCTGAACCTTGGGAATTTGATGAAGCCAAGGCAATTTTCGATAACCAGATTGAGTTTCAAAAGTCGCGAGGCAAGCAGCTACCAATTGCTGTTCGTTATGGCGCCATGTTGGAAGTCCCCGCTTTAGCCGAATGCCTGGATATGCTGGCCGACCGTCTCGACTTTCTATCTGTCGGCACCAATGACCTGACTCAATTTCTGTTTGCTGCCGACCGTAGCAATCCAAAATTGGCGGAACGTTTTGACTGGCTTAGCCCCGCAATTTTGCGTTTCCTGCAACGAATAATGCATAAGACACAAGAGCTGGACATTGAATTTTCGGTATGCGGCGAAATGGGTGGTCGACCGCTAGAAGCGCTGGCCTTACTTGGTCTCGGCATCAAGAACCTGTCCATCTCGCCAGCATCAGTCGGGCCAATTAAGGCAATGGTTCGATCAACCGACATTTCAAAAACGCAGCAATTTATGAAAGAATCGCTGATCAATACAAATGGCGATATCCGGGAGACGCTCAGTAAATGGGCGGAACAGCAAAAAATTGATATCGCCTGATTTTTCAGGACTGGCTAGAGAAACGGGTAATATGTAACTTGTAGTAACATCGCGCTTCACGATCCAGATTTAATCACATAATACTGCGATAATCATTGACTTTTGTTGACCAAAATGGCTTTCCTCTAATCAATAGGGAAACAACGGCGATATTGCGCCTAACGGCCTGGGAGACAAGATTGGCCGCCGAACAAACTTTGGAAGAAGAGCAAGAGTCCAATAGCGAACTCGGTCTTCACAGCACCGGCAATATGCTCCGGCATGCACGCGAGCAAAAGCAGCTGTCTATAGAAGACATAGCTAAGGAAACACGGATTCCACAGCGTCATTTGTCGTCCATCGAGGCCGGTGATTTTGATGCATTGCCAGGACGCACCTATGCCATAGGTTTTGCGAAGTCTTATGCCAGAGCGGTTGGGCTCAGCGACGCCACCGTCGGTAGCCGTTTGCGCGAAGAAATGGAAGAACAGGGTCACGGAGCATATCAACCGGAGACCAATGCTTATTCGCCGGCTAACCCGACAAGCATTCCGCCAAAAGCCCTCGCATTTACTGCAGCAGGCATCGGCGTTTTGGTGCTTGTTGGTTATTTGATCTGGCGCACATTGCTTCTGGAACCGTCAACAATCGCATTGACCGAGGAAGAAACTGTCGCTTCCGATTCTGAAGCGACAGAAGCCGGCGTGGATAATGATACTTCCGCACAAAATGCCGCCACACCTACATCAACCGGCACCGTAGTGCTGACCGCGACCCAACCTGTGTGGATTAAAATCTATGACGAAGAGGGTGAACGCCTATACGAAAACGAGATGTCGGTAGGTGATGCTTTTACTGTTCCCGGTGACGCCAATAATCCGCAGATTCTTACCGGTCGGCCGGATGCGCTGGAAGTAACAATTGACGGTCAGATTGTTGCCCCGCTTGGTTCAGGGGAAAGAACCATTGCTGATGTTGGTGTGAGTGCGGCGGTCTTGCTTGCCAGAAGCAGTGATCAAGCAGCGAGTGCCAATCAATAGTCATTGCCAACATGTTGGCCGCCCGTCGCAAATCTATTTACTTTTCAGCGCATTATATGGTTAATATAACCTGTTCTTCAGGAGGACTTGCATGAAACGCGCTATTTTTCCCATTATTATTGCCGGATTGGCAACCTCGATGCCAGCCGCTGCCCAAAATTCCGGCGTCGACAAGCGAGTCGAACGGTTGGAAAAAGAGATGCGTGCGGTGCAGCGTAAAGTGTTTTCCGGTGGTTCGAAATTTTTCGAACCAGAGATTAAGTCGGAACAACAAAAAGCTGGCAAGACTTCCACAACATCGACACCCGTTTCCGACTTAATCGCGCGGGTGGATGCAATGGAGCGCAGTTTAGCCAATCTCACCGGTCAGGTGGAGAAGAACAGCTTTCGATTAAAGCAGATCGAAGACAAAATGGCTAGCAGAGAAACACCAGAAACTGTCGCCGCCTCAGGCAGCACGAACACTGGCAGTAGCTCCGACGATACAAAACCCAAGGCAGAACCGAAAAAGGCTCCGGACCTAGAGAGAGTGGAGGGTGTTGCAACGATTGTGAAACCGGAAACTGGCGACGCTGCTGAAGATTCCTATATTTACGGATATCGCCTCTGGGACGCAAAATTTTATCCCGAGGCACAAGCACAGCTCAAAAAGACATTTGAGACCTACCCAAATCATCGCCGCGCCAGCTTTGCGCAAAATCTTTTGGGGCGCGCCTATCTTGATGATGGCAAACCTGCCCTGGCATCGGTCGCGCTTTATGAGAATTACCAAAAGCGGCCACGTGGTGAACGAGCACCCGACAGTCTGTATTTCCTCAGCAGTTCACTAGTCCAACTCAACAAGAAGGACGATGCCTGTCGCGTATTAGCCGAACTACAGGATGTGTATCCCGATGCCGCATCCGGTCGTTTAAGCAACCGCGTTGATCGCGGGAAAGCCGCAGCCAACTGCAAGTAAGGTCGAAACGGTCATGACATCCACCAGCATCCGCGATCATTTTCGGGGCGCTGTTGAAAAATTGATTCCCGACTTTGCAAAGAGCAATGATAAATTGGGGCTGGCCGTATCTGGTGGACCCGATAGTCTGGCCCTACTTCTGCTGGCTCATGATTGTTATCCAAAGCAGATTGACGCTGCGACTGTAGATCATGGTTTGCGACCGGAGGCAAAAGAAGAAGCGGAAATGGTCGCTGATATCTGCGTTAAGAAGAACATACCGCACAATATTCTAAAGCCGTCCGTCCCTATTCGCGGCAGCATACAATCAGAAGCACGGAAAGTCCGCTACAGCCTGCTTCACGGCTGGATGGAACGGGAAAATATCATGTGGCTCGCGACCGCGCATCATGCCGACGATCAATTGGAAACGCTGGTCATGCGGCTATTACGCGGCAGCGGTATTGACGGCATGTCCGCGATACGCGCCAAACGCGGCTATGTGATCCGGCCTTTATTGCACCTGTCAAAAAAAGAACTTGAGGAATATTTGCTATCGGAAAACATAACAGCGGTTGATGATCCTTCCAATCACGATCAAAGTTTTGACAGAGTACGGGTGCGAAAAGCGCTTTCTCAACTGGATGGATTCAACGTTGGACTAGCCAGTCAGAGTGCTGCAGCCCTCGATGATGCACGTAAAGCAATTGGCTGGATGGTCGAGAACCTTTCGGCAGAAAATATCGAGCGGGATGGCGATCAGTGCACCTTGAAAGCCAATGATTTTCCGCATGAAATCTTGCGGCGATTGGTGTTGAAATGTTTGCACATTTGCGATCCGGCCCTGTCACCTCGTGGCCCGCAATTGGAACGCATCATTGTGGCTATGCAACAAGGTGAAACAGTGACCATTGGCGACACAA
>Ga0316204_10006000_pt1 | contig 19258 bp, 9 predicted proteins | sample 6monrhotite_MG_2_FD_205661 | JGI IMG/M metagenome (GOLD analysis project Ga0316204, IMG submission 205661) | Microbial mat bacterial communities from mineral coupon in-situ incubated in ocean water Damariscotta River, Maine, United States -... | ecosystem: Environmental > Aquatic > Marine >...
TATGTCAAAAAGTTCAATTATTTTTCAAAAAATGTGATTTCATTGAAATTAGTGCGAAGACTTTATTTTTGAGCCTTCTGTAGACCGCTATACATCTGTTATTTTTTTCACCGAGAATTGCTGGTGTTTGTGTTGAAGAAAGATCTGATGCATCAATGGTTTTTACAAAGTATGAAGGTTATGAGTGCACTCAATTAGGCTTTAATTCAATGACCCGTGCTAATTCATCAGATATTGGTTCTGAATCTGAATCCTATTGTTTTACTTCAAAAGAATCAATCACACTAAAAACCTGCTACACCCCTTATCGATGGTCACAAGAACATAGCGCCTGTATTACTAAATGCCCAAAAGGTTCACCACTGGATGATGGAACCGGTGTTTGTTTTCAAGATGATGATGAGTGTGCAGGGCGAGCGGGTGACCCGATTTTGACTAAAACCGGCGAGAGTTACCAGCCGCAATCATCGGATTATGTTGGCGGCGGGGCATTTCCGATTAACTTCGCCCGAAATTATAAAAGTTTTCGTATTCCTCATATTTCCCATCAACAAAAACGCTGGGAAGCTATTTCGTTAGAAGAGCAAGCGGGTTGGGATATTTATTACCAACCGACTGATTATACTGGGCCGACAAAAAAAACGCCTTGGAATTGGGTGGGAGCGTTTACTGAAGAGACACCGCCAATTGGTTATCGTCAGTGGCAGCATAGCTATCAGTTGAGTTTGTATCAGGCTAATGAGAGTAGCATTTTTATGGTGCGCGCCAATGGTAAAAAACATGAATTAGTCATACAAGCGGATGGCGTTAATTATTCGCCTGCCCAGCCAACCGGTGATTGGTTAGTGAAGGAATTTGACCAAAACACCAATCATATTGGTTGGGTGTATACCACTAAAAATTCAATCAAAGAGCGGTATGACTTAAACGGACGCTTAACTTTGATGATCAATACTCAAGGTTTAACTCAATCATTAAATTATGATGCTGAAGGGCGTTTAATTTCAGTCACCGATGCCTCAGCTCGAGTTTTACAACTGGCCTATGACAGTGACAACCGTTTAACTCAATTGACCCAACCAGATGGCGACATTATTGAATTTAATTATGGTGTTAACGGAAATTTATCTCAAGTGATCTATCCTGATGATACGCCGTCGGATATGAGTAACAACCCATTTATTGCTTACCAGTATAACGATCCCCGGCATCCTTATGCGCTCACAGGACAGGTTGATGAAAATGGCGACCAGTATGCATCTTGGGTGTTTGATAATGCGGGAAGAGCCACCTCGAGTATCAATCACAATGGCTATAAACAAACCACGGTGAGTTATGGACTTCACAGCGCAGTTGTTACTGAAGCAAATGGTCAAACACGTGACTTAAGTTTTGACACGGTGACGAATAAATTGAGTCAAGTGGCCGGTGGTAATTGTGGTCAATGTGGCACCAGCGATATCGCTAATTATACCTATAACGCTCAAAATCAGATTGCTTCGCGAACGGATTTTAATGGTGTGACGACGACCTTTGAATATAATTCTCGGGGATTACAAACGAAGCGGGTAGAAGCCTTAGGTACTGCTGATGAACGAGTAACCAATACAATTTGGCATACAAGCCTGTCCCTTCCTCTGGAAATAACCAATGAGCGTTTAAAAACAACCTTCACTTATGGGAGTAATGGACGTATTGAAACAATGACTGAAGCTGATCTTTCTTCCGCCGCCTCTCCAAGTCGTGTAACAACTTATGCTTACAACACGAATGGTTTATTAGACAGGGTAATCGCACCAAATGGTGGCGTAACCAGTTTTAGCTATGATGCAAATAAAGATCTCGCCAGCATAATCAATGCGCTAGGACATGTTACACAAATTAGCAGTGTTGATCTCAATGGCCGCCCACTATCTTTGATTGATCCTAACGGTTTAGTCACTACCTTGACGTATGATCCGAGAGGTCAAATGATCAGTCAAACCGTTTCGGGTAATACCACCTCCTTTGTTTACGACAAAATTGGGCAAATAATCCAGCTGACGTTAGCGAATGGAAACGTGACTAATTATCAATATAACGGCGCGCGTTTATTAACTCAGGTGAGTGATGCATTGGGTAATAAGATGATCTATAGCTACGACGAAATGGGTAACTTAACGAAAGTAGACGTCAAAGATCCGCTCAACATATTAAGTCGTACTCAAAGCCAAGTTTACGATCAACTCAATCGTCTAATTAAACAAGTCGGCGCGACTAATCAAACAACCCAATATGGATATGACGCCGTCGGCAATCAGATCAGTGCTAAGAACCCTATGCTTAAAGAAACACTATTTTCTTTCGACAATTTAAATCGTTTGAAACAAAGCACCGACCCTTTAACAGGAGTGACTCAGTATCAATACGATAGTCAAAATAATTTGGTTAGTGTGATCGATCCTCGAAACAATACCACCAGTTACTCTTATGATGGGTTCAGGCAGTTATTAAGTCAAACCAGTCCCGATACTAAAACGAACCGTTTTACGTATGATATTTCAGGCAATCAGCTAAGCAAAACTGATGCTAAAAACTCTACGACCAATTACACCTACGATCTACTCAATCGTCTAACCAAAATCGATTATCCTGGAACCACTTTAGATGTGACACTGACTTATGATTTAGGTGTGAATGGCAAAGGGCGCCTTTCTAGTTTTAGCAATGAAAGTGGCAGTACGCAATATGAATACAATCAATTGGGACAACTGGTTAAAAAGATTTCCACAGTTGCTGATAAATCGTTCACTCTAAATTATGCATTTGATGAGGCTGGGTTGTTGATTAAAATAACTTATCCTAGTTTAAGAGTGGTTGATTTAACGCGCGGTATTGACGGACAAATTTCTAAAGTGACTTCCACATTTGCGGGACAAACCAAAGAATTATTATCGAGTGCAACTTACCAGCCTTTTGGCGCAGCAGAGACCTTTACCCTCGGTAATGGAAAAAGTGTGAGCCGACAATTTGATTTAGATGGACGGATAAGTTCGATTGATGTCCCTAGCATTTACCAATCAATATTAGCTTATAACGATAATAGCAATATCATCCAACAACAAACGCCACTTCAACCGACGATGCAGCAAGATTTTACTTATGACGATCTTGACCGATTAACGGAAGCGGTTGGATTGTATGGGACTAACCAATTTCAATATGACAGTGTGAGTAATCGTACCCAAAAAACACACAATACAACAACAGAGAGCCTTAGTTATGATCCATTGAGCAATCGATTAACCACTGACTACCAGCATGATGACAATGGTAATCGAATAAGTGATAGTCGGTTTAATTTCCAATATGCGGTGAATAATCGTTTATCAGAGGTTACACCGGTTGGTGAAACTGATAATAGCGAGACGACAGCTTATCAATATAACGGGCTCGGCCAACGAGTGAGGAAAACCTCTTTATTTGGTGATGTTATTTATTTATATGATGAAGCAGGGTTATTGATTGCCGAGGCTAATGCCGCAGGAGAAATTGTTAAAGAATACATTTACTTTGAAGGTCAACCGCTGACTATGATGGTAGGAGAGTAATCATGAATTTATTAAATGCGATTAAATTGATGGTTCAAGTCACTCTCACTATTGCTGGGTTGGTTTTTTTTACCAAGGTACAAGCACTGGTTATTGATACCGACACCACTTGGATAGCGGGCGATCAATATTTCACTGAAACAGTCACGGTCAATAATAGCGCAACATTAACGATTGAAGCTGGTGCTGTTTTGCACTTTCAAACGAACAACAAATTATTGATCAGTGATGGTTCAAAATTATTGATTGAAGGAACCGATGTTTTACCGGTTATTTTAACCTCAGACAGTGCCATTCAATCTGGTTGGTGGGGAATTGAAGTTACCGGTGAGCGATTAGATACTAGTGACATTCAGATTGACCATGCCGTTATTGAGTACGCAAAATATGGCGTGAGTTATTTACAAGGCAGTAAAGGCGATATTACTAATAGCGACATTAAAGATAGCACCCGAGGCGTCTTTTATAATGGCAAACGCACCGGTGGATTAATTGAAAATAGCGCCATCTATAATAATCAATACGGCGTATACATTACGGGTGCCTGGGGCTATTTGGTAGATCATCCTAGCCCCGTTGTGAATAACAATCAGTTTACTAACAACAGCAGTTATCATTATTACAGTAATTATTTTTATGATAATGATAAGGTCATTTTGGACGCAAAAAACAATTGGTGGGGCAGCAGTGATTTATCACAAATTGTTTCTGGAATTTATGACCAAGCCGATAATGTTAGTTACGCACCATCGGTTGATTTTAGTTCCGCTTTATCCAGCGTAAATGGTTTACCGATAGCGGGAACCTTTTACACCTCATCGATTATCAATGACACCACTTGGTCAGCCTTAGATGGCGTTTTATTACAACCGATTTATGTTCATTCTGGAAACATATTAACCGTAACAGCGGGAGCCTATATTGAAGCATTAGCCAGCAGCCAATTAATTATTAAGCCAGGCGGAAAGCTCAACATTATAGGTGAGCAAGCTAATTTGGCAACATTTACAGGAATTAATAAAACTAAAACCGGTTGGAAGGGAATAAAAGTAGAAGGGGAGCGCGCTGATTATTTAGATATACAAATCGACTATGCGGTGATTGAAAACGCAATCGATTCTGTGCGATTTGAAGCTGGCGCTAAAGGAAAGATCTCAAATAGTATTTTACGTAACGGTACTCAAGGGGTTTATTTTTATGGTAAAAATAGTGGAGGATTAATTACCAACAATCAAATTATTGATAATACCTATGGTGTCAGGCTCTATGGCGGATATGGTTATCTAGTTGATCATCCAAGTGTCCTTGTTAATGGTAATGCTATTTACAATAATTCGGCCTATGATTTTTATGCAACCGGCTATTATGATAGTCACAAGGCAATCGTGAATGCGACTGGTAATTGGTGGGGAACCAGCGATGCGGGTGCTATCAGTAGTCATATTTATGATTATGTTGACTCGTCAAGTTATTCACCTTCAGTGGATTTTAGTGGTTTTTTAGATGCAGAAAATGGTAGTTCGGTCTCTGGAACTTTTTATCTGACATCTATTAATAGTGATACTACTTGGAATGCAGTCGATGGACAGCTTGCTCAAAAAGTGACGATTCAAACCGGAGCGACTTTAACGGTTGATGCGGGTGCGCAAATTACAGCGGCTTCGAACTCTGAAATAATTGTTAAAGATGGTGCGAAACTCATTATTCAAGGAACTGAATTGCAGCCAGTTATCTTTAATGGTACCAGTGCAGCTAAAAATGCTTGGAAAGGGATCTTAATTCAGGGAGAAAGAGCGAATAGTCTTGATGTTCAAATCAGTTATGTGGTGATTGAAAATGCCACCAGTGCTATCAAATTTGATACAGGTAGTCGGGGAGATGTTCGCCATAGTGTTTTGAAAAATAATACCCAAGGGATCTATTTTTATGGTGCAAGAACCGGTGGATTGCTCACTAATAACGAAATCTATGATAATACCTATGGTATAAATGTTTATGGTGCCTATACTTATTTGGTTGACCATCCTACACCGGTTGTAGTTCAAAATAGTATCTATAGCAACACTTATAATTATTACGCTAATGCGTTTAGAGATAATGGACAGCGTATTCTTGATGCGAAGCAGAATTGGTGGGGTTCCACTGATTTATTTACCATTGCTGCAGGTGTCTATAACTATCCGGACTCAACCACTTACGCGCCTTCGGTGGATTTTTCTTCGCCGCTAAATGGTGAAAATGGTGCCGTTTTAAGCGGGACGTTTTATCTTAATTCTATTGCTGTCGACACCACTTGGAATGCAACGGATGGCTTATTAGGGCAGCCCGTTACTGTACAGAGTGGGGCAACGCTTTTTATTGATGCAGGCACTCAAATTACCGCATCCCAAAATACAGAATTAATCATTAAACCCGGCGGACAATTAATGATTACTGGTAGCAGTGTTTCCCCTGTCTTGTTGGTTGGTGATAGTCCGGTAAAAAGCCGTTGGAAGGGCATTAAAATTCAGGGTGAAAGGGCTGATACAACAGAGGTACAAATCAATTACGCCATGATTGAACATGCGGTTAATGCGATTAAATTTGATACCGGAAGTAAAGGGGATATCCGAAGTAGTATCATTAAGAATAATACGAATGGCATTAATTATTATGGTGCAAGAACCGGCGGTCTGGCGGCACAAAATACGATTAGTGACAATACATACGGGATCTATGTGTACGGTGCTTATAAGTACTTAGCCGATCATCCATCGCCAAGCGTTAATCAAAATAATTTATTTAATAATACCTATAATTATTATGCAAATAGTTTTTATGATAACGATAAAGTGATGCTCGATGGTACCGGTAATTGGTGGGGTTCAACCGATATTGAAAGCATTATTTCCGGCATTTATGATTATAATGATTCATCTAGTTATGCGCCTTTGATTGACTTTAGAGGGTATTTATCATCAGAAAACGGCTCACCGGTTGCTGGTGAGCAAATGTTAGGTCATATAACCGGTCATGAACGCTGGAATAATAGTACATTAAAGATTCTTGGGGACATAAGCGTTCAATCTGGAGGCTCATTATCCATTGAAGCGGGGAGTCAATTGACTTTTGCGCCTAACGCTCAACTGATTGTTGAAAAAGGGGCAAGCCTAGCAATTTTAGGCGACGCTAATGCGCCGATTATTTTGACATCTGATAAAATAACGAAAGCAGCAGGTGATTGGAAAGGGATCAAAGTTTCAGCGGAAAATAGTGATGTTAACATTAGCCATGCGATCATTGAGTATGCGGATAAAGGGATCTATTTTTATGGTAAACAAGCCAAAGGGTTTGTGACGAACAATGTCATTAGTAAAAACAAATATGGGATCTATGTTGACGGTCTTAATAAAGCACTTGTAGATCACCCGACGCCTACAGTTACTCATAATGAATTTAGTGCAAACACCCTTTATGATTATTATGCTAAATCCTTTGGAACAGCATCTAGCCGAACACTCAATGCCAAAGGTAATGCGTGGGGAAGTTTAGATGATGCAACTATCCACACGGGCATTTATGATAACCGTGATAGTACCTCATCGCCAATTGTTGATACGGGGAGTGCCCGTCATCCAGGCGATTCTTTGGTAACGGCCAATGCCGGAGCCGATGTAATCACTTTTGGAACCATCTCAACGCCGATTGAAGGGAGTGGAAGTTCCACCATTGGAACAATAGCCGAGTACAGATGGGAACAATCTTTTGGAGGGGCGATTACTCTATCTCAAGGCGATCAAGCAACGGCAACGATCACACCGGATGATGTGATTGGTGAAGAAAATAATACGTTTGTTTTAACGGTTACCGACAGTAATGGAATTGCCGCGAGTGACAAAGTGGATGTGGCCGTTAGACCGCTTTCTGATTATAATTTGCCTCCAGTTGTCCCTAATAATGTTGTGCAAATTGTTGATCCATTGTCAGCGGTCAATATAGCAATGACATCCACTGATCCTGATGGCGACATTTTGACTTATCAATGGACACAGCTTAAAGGAACGAGCGTTAGTTTAACCAACTCAACTGGGGACACACTTGATTTTGTTGCGCCAGAATTGGCTAATCAAGAAGTACTGAGTTTTAGGTTGACCGTAAGCGACGGAAAATACAATGAAGTAAGGGATATTAAAGTTGGTGTAAAACAAAAGACCACATCAGCAGGAACTTATTATTATCATAATGACCATTTGGGAACGCCGCAGGTGATGACCGATGAGACAGCAGTGGTTGTATGGCAAGCGAATTATTCGCCATTTGGTAAGGCTGATTTGTTGGTGGAAAGTGTGACGAGTAATATTCGTTTTCCTGGACAATACTTTGATGCAGAGACGAATCTTCATTACAATTACTTTAGGGATTATGATCCGGAGATAGGGAGATACATCCAATCAGATCCGATTGGCTTAGCTGGGGGCATAAATACCTATGCTTACGTGAGTGGAAATCCGATTAATGAGATTGATCCAAATGGTTTATTTGGATTCAATCCGAGATCAGCATTTCTGGTAGGTCGTTTGATCGGAGATGCTCAAGCACGCTATTTAATATCTCAAGCGGCGGAAGATTCAAGAAAAAGAGGCGCGTTGTGTGATGCGGGCATTTGTATTGGAGGCGATGCCCCGATTGATCCGAATGTTTATCAAGATGGTGATGGTATCATTCCATCTTCTGGGACTGATACGCCTATTGGTGAGGAGTGTGAAGTGGACGAAAAGAATTGTATGGCACTCAAACAAAGCATATTAAATACATGTTATGGTCTCAAAGGAAGAAAAAGAATGGCATGTTTTGAAGCGGCAAATACAGCATATAGGCAGTGCATGGGTTATGAGTAAAATAAATAACGGCAATAGTATTGCAATTAGAGAAGTATTATTTTGTTTAAAAGGTGGAAAAAACCTAAGTAAGCTTATAGTGCGTATTAGAGGCCCTTATCTTGTCGATAAAGAATCCGTTAATTTCAGGTTTGATGAGGGCACTGCTGGTTGCAAGTTAGAATTTGAAGGTTTGAGTGAACTTAATACAGAAGTTTTTGGTGTAGATGAACTTCACGCGTTATCTCTAGCCGTTGATATTGACCCATATTTAAAGAGTATGACAAGTAAATATGATTTTTACTGGGCTGATGGAGAGCCATATTTTGATGCTTAAAAATAACAGGACATATATGATTAGCCGGACAATACTTCGATGCAGAAACCAATCTTCATTATAATTACTTCCGAGACTATGACCCTGAGATTGGCAGGTATATTCAGAGTGACACGATTGGGCTTGATGGGGGGATCAATACTTATGGGTATGTGCTGGGGAACCCTGTTAAGGGATGAATGGGGACGCGTTTTTCTTTGCCATACTTCTAAATTCTTATTGCTTTATTTATAAAAAATAGCTAGACAGTCAGCTGATAGCTAACTTCCTACAAGTGGATTGTCACTTGTCTCAATTACTGGATTAAAAAATTTAAAAGGTAGGTAATGAAAATAATACAAATGATTATTTCTATAATCGCGTTAGCCTTTGCTCAATCAGGTTATGCAGAGCAATGGTCTTCGGTCACCGAAGAAAAATATCAGGACATTACTCCTCACTTACTCAGCCAATTTAAACAAGCTAGAAAGTTGATTGATGATTATAGCGTTGGTAAGGAAGGAAATCTTGAAATTGCGGGTGAGATACTGAATGAAATTTTGCAGGAAAACGAATACTACGCACCGGCATATGTTCAATATGCACGTGTTCTGAGTAGTTCCGGTTATATAAAGTCTCAACAAGGGTTTCAGATTATCAGTAAAATGATTGATAAAGCCATCGAAATAGAGCCCGCTTACTCAGAAGCATTTATTTATCATGCATCTATCAATCGTAGTATTAAGAATTATGATAAAGCTAGGTTTTACTTAGAAAAAGCGAAGGAAATAAGTACGGATAGCCCTTGGTATAGTATTAATTTGGGGCGGATACTGTTGCACGAAAGAAACTTTGAACCGGCGATTGATTTATTCAAACAAGTAACTAAGCGTAATGATATCCGCGATAGAACAAAGAGTTTTGCAGTGAGGGAACTCGTCAATCATTACAAAAAGATTAATGATTTAATCTCAACAAGTATTTATTATAAAAAACTGCTCAAGTTAAGCTATAACAGTGCCTATGACTGGGGGAATTATGCGATGATTTTATTGTATAAGTTGGGCAAAATTGATGATGCTATTTATCATCTTAAAGAAGCCAGAAAACGCTACGCTTATAGAAAGGCTACTGAAGCATTAGCCATTGCTTATTATAGTAAGTGGGCTGAACTTAAGGAAAGTGATCCTGTGTTAGCGGAAGAATATTACCAGAAGGGATTGCTTTTGAGAGGGGATATTCAAAGGGTAATCTATAAGTTATCGTCAAAACCATTACTTGAGAAAACACTGTTGGCTTTAGGTGAAAGGAATGAATTGCCAGCAGAGTTAGGAACGTTTTATCAACCAAAAGATTATAAAGGTAATAAAGTTATACTTGATGGAAAAAAAGAATAGCAGGTCGGGTCGCTTGATTAACAATTAAAGCAATTTAAACGATAACAGGAACCGTAGGGACACCCATTAGAAAACTCCGGTCAAGAAGATATACGTGTTCCCTCAAGTTTTATTTCCATAAAACCAAGTTGTTCGCTGATTTTATTGATCTAATTCTTGTTTCCAAATTTATATGCACCTAAAAATATACAATATTGGTGTGAATATGCACCAGTCACCCATCTGAATTAAAGCGGTGAAATTAGCCTTACTACTTTAGGATAACTTCTGCTCTTGGCCTAAGCCTCAGTAATTATTTAGTACCAAAGTTATTCCAGTTTTAATCAGGTTATGACTTAATCTTTGCCTGATTTTTAACAGGTTTTTGGTTCGATTTCCGAAGAAACTGACCAGTCCATTATGGCTATAACATTGGACATACTCATTTTTACAACTTAAATTAGAGTGGTTAAAGCGAAGGTTTAATCAGGTCTATTGGTTTTGCCATTCCCCAACTTAACTCACATCACTTTAACCAAATTTAGTTAACAAAATGCTTTTTTTACATCAAACTCAACCTTGTCTCGTAGTACATAAAAACAAGCTTGAGCTAACTTGTGAGCAATGGTTTTTATTGCTATCGTTCGGTTAGTCTTGGCGAGTTTTCGTTGATAATAACACTTAATGGTTTTGTTATAACGAATGGCATAGTTAGCCGCTTCAACAAATGCTCACGCCAGATATTTATTACCGTTTTTTGAATTAGTTTTACCTTTCTTTTTGCCATTGCTATAACGAGCGCCACTAACACAGCGGCAATAAGAAGCGTAGTGACCGACTTTGTTAAATCGCCCTATATCTCCAGTTTTCAGCATGATCGTTAATGAGAGGATATCACCAATACCATCAATCTTTTTTAGTTCCTTAAAGTCAGAGCGTAATTTTGTTTGGGCTAAAATTAGGGATTCAAATTTTCTAATTTGCTCTTTTATGCAATTCATTATCATTAGATTGCTTTGTACGCCTTGGATTGTGTTAGTTGACTGAAAATCTTCTTCAATTTTGGCAGTTGTCAATTGTTTGATTTTGTTACTACTCAATTTATAATTGAGGTGACGCATATAAAGACCTTGGATAGAAAGTAAGTTTCGAGTTGACTGTTGAACGAGCTGCATTCTTTTTCGCATTAAATCTCGAACGGCTCTTTCCTCTTTCGGGTAAATATAGCCTTCTGGCAAAATATCTAATCTCAGCATTTCAGCTAGCCAATCGGCATCACTTTTATCATCGGCATACTTTAATCCTGAGTATTGTTGGATCGCAATCGTATTGGCCAGATGTACACGAAAGTTGGCCTCCTTTAATGCATCAACCAACCAATACCAATTGAATGTTGATTCAATCACTAAGCCGACAAGTGCCTCTTGAAAAGGCCGAAGAAATTGGAAGATCAGTGGTAAATTATTGGGCAATTTTTTACGTGCTTTGATCTGTCCATCTTCACCTTTAATTGAAATCACACTATTGTTTGAATGCAAGTCAATTCCACCGTATAGTTTCATTATAAGCTCCTTGAGTTGTTAGGCTCTGTGTTGTTGTGAACACTTATCTTAACGCTGACTCGTAGGAGCTTTCTATATGATTATCAGGTTCTAGGTTACGAGTCACACGTACTCGCACAGTTTCTAGGTTTGTAAGTCGTTGGATACCATACATTGGGTGGGCAATGCTTTCCAAAGATTTGGCCGACTTAATGAGTTGTTTATCTAAGTGTGAAGACGAAGACAATTGTGGAGAATCACAATAATGGGGTTTGTTAATCGAATTAAACGAGTTGCTTTCGGAGTTATTGAAGCACCCTTTAACAATAGGCAGAAAGCTGTTCTTGCCGATCGAGCGAATTACAGCAAAGAAAATTTTATCGATTTTTTTGATACTTCTGATAATGTTCCTGAAATTGTTTGGAATATATTCCAGAAAGAAATTGTGCTTGATGGGTTTAAACCTCAACCCGAAGATGATATTGCTTATATGTTTGGTATTGTTGATGAGGATCTAAGAGATTTAATTCTGGAGGCACTATCTAATTGCCACAAATTACTTCCTGATGAGGAACAACTAGGAAAAATGAAACCAATAAAAACAATTGAAAATTTAGTCAATTTTATTTCAATATGCTCCTATGGTAACAATGGTTGAATAAAATCAATAATTGGATAGCTAATTTATTTAAGATCAATTTACTATGGTACTTTTGATTTAACCCTTTAATTTTTTGACCAAGTTATCATTAGGTTCATGATTTACTTATCGAGTAGGTGTTTATTATCTTGCCAAGTTTGATTGAGTTGTTTTTTGATTAATCGGATAGTATCGTTTTTTACACCGAGTGATTTAGCCACTTCACTAAAAGCAGTCAGGGTATCAACAACGTCTAAAATACTTTGCTGCGCTTTTTTCCAATTGGAAAATCCAGCCGCAGTTGCCAGTTTTTGGATGGCTTTAACAGGTGGCTTTTTACCAAAACCAGCAAAGGATGTTGATTGTTCACCAAAAGGGTGTGGGCTGAAAGTAATATCGTAAAACGGGGCAAGCTGCCATGCACCGGAATCATCTTGCAGAAAAGCCCAGTTTTTGCTGTGATCGTCTTGGTTACAGGCAAATAAATTAAACATGGCGCGGCGAAATTGTAACTGACCTGCAGCGGGTGATTTACATAAAACACGGCTGGCTTTGATTAAATCTTCATAATCCAAGCTTGGACTACGGAAATCAGCATCTAATAAGCCACAGGCTGTATGCATATGTAGGCGACCAGATATTGAATGCGTGGCATTGGTAATTGTATCGAAACGTTTTAATGCCAACCAATGGCTGGCATCGGATTGTTTGGGTGCTTCAATGAGTTGCCATTTTGGCGGTATGAGTTCGGCTTTTTCGGCCAATGTTAAATACGCGGCTTCGCAGAGCCCTTCTTCGTGTCCGAGGGCTAAGTTGGCAGAAGTGAATTTAATCAACCATGCATCGTCCCCTGCTTTTGGCTGTATACGGCAAATGTCAGTTTGACCTTGTTCAAAATACACTTGTGCTTTAGGCCTGGCACCAGCAGAACTTCCAGCAGCGACGAGTGCGGCTAACACGTTATCGGTTTGGCCATCAAAAATAGCTTGAGCTTGTAGGCCAAGCTGGGCGAGTTCAATATCATTGTCATCATGTTGGACATAGTCAGATTTTGGGCTAAATGTGAGTGCTCCTAAAGCTGATTGACTGACAAAGGCAAGTCTATCCATCTGAGTAATTAGCGCGGGTAGGATGTCGTGCTGGCGAAACACGCGATCTTGTAGCAATAATCCCCAACCATCAGGCAAGCTATCAGCAAACACACCGTGCAAGCCACCGTGTGGAGTTTTTGGGGCGAGTTGTAACTCATTTGTAGCTTTCAACGTAAAAGGCGATAAGTTGTCGTAATCTTGTAGGTAAGCATCGTTATATTGGAAAAATGTTCCCTGACGATTTTGTGCGAGTACACCTACTTTGACTGATTGACCATTACTTAATGAGCGAAACACTTCCAGTTTTTGGATCGGTCTAAAAGCCATTGTTTAAGACCTCGTCAATCGATGTTGGTATCTGGTTTGGCTTTTTGGATTGAATGAGTTCGTACAGTCTAGATAATTCATCAAGGCTTTGCCAAAGCAATAAAAGTTGGCGAAATGATATTTGTCCAGTTAACTCAAACTTTTTGATAGTTGAGGCTGGCACGGTACTGCGAACTGTTAAAGCATCTCGGGATAACTTTGCCTCTTCACGTAATTTACGTAAATGTAACGCAAAAGCTTGTTGGATGTCTGTCTCACAGAGTAACAAAATTTTATCCAAAGCATCGCCTCATATTATTAATATCTTAACAGGTTCATTATAACTTAAAATTCACGATGATGGACAGTATAGTATCTATGGATGGTCTAAATGCGTAACTTAAGATATGATTATGTCCAATGTTGTATGTGTTGGCAGCTAGTTTAGAGTAAAGTTGAGTTTATTATAAGCACGGATAGAATTAGGAAATTGCTACGTGTGAGACCTTTTGTTTTTTTGTTACTATTTATCAAGTATCAAATACACAGACAAAAATTACCACTATAATAAAACCTTATTTTAATGTAGAATTCCGCTAATTTATCAAATTTAGCTAGGTTGGTTTTTCGGTGAAAAGGCTTATAAGTATTTGTGGTGCATCAGCTTCCGGTAAAACAACACTGTCTTTTTCGATTATTAATTGGTTAAACGCTAATCATAACGGATGTGCCGGTGTATTAGTTCCACTTGATAGTTATTACAAAGATTTATCACATTTACCTATGAATGATCGAATTGAGGCGAATTTTGACCACCCTGATTTGATTGATTTTGAACTTATTGAACATCATTTGTCAGAACTGCTTGATGGGCGAGCGATTTCAATGCCTAACTATTGTTTCAAAACCCATAGCCGCTTATCAACGACCACTGAAATCCTTCATGCTGACATTGTAATTTTAGAAGGTATCCACGTTTTCCATAGTCAAGCGATAAGAGAGCTTTCCAGTTTTAACGCTTATATTGATCTAGATGACGAGGTTTGTTTAGCAAGGCGAATCTTGCGTGATACAACCGAAAGAGGGCGAACTGAAGAATGCGTTAAAAGTCAGTTCTACGATACTGTATTACCGATGGCTGACAAATTTATCAAGCCGTCCTCAGTTCATGCTGATATCCTGATTAGGGGGGCTAAACCTCAAGAAAAGATGCTTGATCGGGTTGTTTCTGACGAGATGTTTCTCGATCTTGTTCAAACGGTCAGCAAAGCTAATGTTTAATGAAATAGGTTATTTAATAATCTCGATTTTCGCTAAAAAAATCACTAAAATTAGTTCAACAACCACATTTTAGCCATAATCTTCCCATTGAAACGACATTTTCTTGTTATAAGATTTGGTATTACGCTGCCTAGTTATCAGTTTTTACCTCTGATGTTAGGTATTTTCTTGAATCAAGCAAATTATTACCTTGGGGATATTATGAAGATTCGCTTTTTTGTTGTTTTATTATGGGTTATTTTTCTTGCTGGGTGCGGTAATGCCAATGATCCAACTGCGGATAACTCTGCAGAACAAGAGAATGTTATCGATCAAAAGAGTCAAATAAAGGAGACTAGTCAAACTAGTCATGGCGATCAAAATAAACAAACAAAGCAACCTTCTTTTGATTTAAAACAGCAAAAAAAAGATTATCAGTTAACTTCATTTGAAGTGCTGGGGATTAATGAAAGTCCTTATGATAATGGACCTGCCCTCGCAGTTAGTTTTTCGGTTCCGCTTGACCTGAATAAAAATATCCAACAACAATTATCGGTAACAGACGCTAAGAATATCCCCGTGGAAGGAGCATGGGTTGTTAATCAGCAAAGAACGCGAGCGTTCTTTCAATATATTGAACCAAATCAAACTTATCAGGTGACCGTTGAACCTGAGCTTTATTCAATTAATGGTCAACAGTTAGTTCAGAGCTATAAGCAAAAAGTGAAAACTAACCCGCTTAAGAATATGGTTAAGTTTGCCAATAAAGGTAAAATATTACCATCTAAGTTAACTCGTGGAATTGCGGTTGAATCAGTTAATATCAAACAAGTCGATATTAATTTTCATCGGGTTTTCGAAGAAAGTATTCCCAAAATCATCAGCCAGAGACTCGATGGCTATTCCTATTATGTGCGAGAAATCCCAAAATACTCAGAGCTTGCTTATACAGCTAGATACTCGCTCGATTACGAGAAAAATAAAACTCAAACAACTATTTTACCGATCCATAAAATTCAGGAATTACAACAGTCTGGTTTATATATTGCAGTTATGAAGCCTGCAGGAGAGTACCCTTACGATCATCAAGTGACCTCTTTTTATATCTCAAATTTGGGTCTTAATGTCACTAGTTTTGACAATCAACAAACTAATAATGTTTCAGTTCATAGCTTAACGATTGAGAACGGAAAACCGATTGAGAATGTTTCTTTAACAGCGGTAAATCAAAAAGGTAAATTGTTAGCGAAAGCAGTGACTGATAAAGCAGGTAATTTTGTATTTGCTAATCTAGAAGAAAATGCGGTTATTATTGCTCGATTAAAAAATGATTTTGCGGTAATTTCTCTCGCTTCACCAGCATTAGATCTGTCTGAACAAATTTCATTAACTCGCATACAACAAAAACAAGAGCTATTTTTATATGGCCCTCGCGATCTATATCGTCCCGGCGAAACAATTCATATTAATGGTATTTTGAGAGGCCAAGATGGAGAATCAATCCCATCTGTTGCGCTTAAAGCACAATTGATTAGGCCAGATGGTCGTTTAGCGAGTAGTTTTACATGGCATCCAACACAGCAAGGTTTTTATAAAAAATCGCTAGACATTAGTCCTAGTGATCCGACGGGGCAATGGACGCTAGAAGTTGTCCATCCTTCTAAATCAAAATTTCAATATTTATTTTCAGTTGAAGAATTTTTACCCGAACGAATGAAATTAGAATTAACCACTGAACATCAGGATTTTGTTTCTCCTAAAACGGATATTTCAATCAAAGGGCAGGGGGATTATTTGTACGGTGCGCCGGCGGCAAATAATCGCATTGCTGCCCGGCTCACGGTTAAACCGAATCATTTTCCACTTGAAAAATTTAAAGATTTTTATTTTGGAAAAGTGACAAGCGATGGCGACATCAAAGAAATTGAACTCGATGATCAACAGCTTGATAAAGAGGGAAAGGCTAGTTGGTTATTGCCGAACCTATGGCGTTCAAATCTGTTTCCGACACAAGTGGTCTTTGAAGCGAGTTTGTTTGAGTCAGGTGGTCGACCGGTGACTCGACGTACGCGCCAGAATATATGGGCTGGTGGCAGTCAAATAGGATTACGTCCTCTGTATAAAGAAAAGATAGTGAAAGCATTTCAACAAGCGGAATTTGAAATTATTCACTCAAACAGCCAGGCAAAACTTGAACCTATTGGCCAACTAAAAATCAATTTAATTCGTGAAGATACTAGTTACTATTGGCGTGAAAGAAATCGTGGTTGGGATTACGCACAAACAAAAAAAGAAACTCGAGTTTATAGTCGTATGATTAATGAATCGAGTGAAAGAGTCAATATTCAGCTTCCTGTTGAATATGGACGCTATCGGATTGAAATTAAGGACATTAATGGAGGTTTAAAAAACGCCTATCAATTTTTTGCTGGTTGGTATTGGGATGAGAAAGGAGAGTCAGCTGTTGCCGGTGCAAGGCCTGATAAAGTTAGAATTAATTTTGATAAAGAAAGTTATTCAGCAAATCAAATCGCCAAAGTAACGCTTATTTCCCCTCATCTAGGTAACGCCTTAATTCGCCTTGAATCAGATTCAATTTTATGGGAAAAGCAAATCAAATTAACCTCTCTTGAACAATCAATTGAGTTACCTATTTCAGAAGATTGGAATCGTCACGACCTTTACGTTACAGCAATGGTTGTGTCGCCATCACAAAAAGATTCAGAGTCTAATGTAGATAGTCTTCCTAAAAGAGCGTTGGGTGTTCAAGCATTGAGATTAGATCGGAATGAGCGACGATTAAATCTTACAATTAAAGCTCCTGAAGTCGTTGAGCCAGAGAAAAAGACAAACATTAGAGTCTTGCTAAATAAGGCAAACAAAACTAGGGATAAGCATCAAAACCAAAAAGTGTGGGTTACTTTGGCGGCAGTTGATACAGGTGTATTGAGTTTATCGGGTTATCAAACACCGAACCCTTTTGATTGGTTTTTTGGCCAAAGAAAATACTTGGGCAATATCCGAGACAGTTTTTCACACTTAATTAAAAACCAGCAAGGAAATTTAGGTCGATTACAATTTGGTGGTGATGCAGAACTTACTAGAGGAGGAGAGCAACCTGCAACTGATGTTCAAATTGTTTCTATTTTTTCCGAACTCGTTGAATTCGATAAGAATGGTGTCGCCGACATTCCTTTGGAACTACCTAACTTTAATGGTGAATTACGCTTGATGGCAGTCGCATTTTCCGACAATCAATTTGCCAGTCAAGAAACAACAATGAAAGTTAGAGCACCGATAGTTGCTGAAATATCTATGCCCCGATTTTTAGCAAAAGCTGATCAAACAAGTATAGCTTTTGATGTTCAAAACTTATCAGGCGAATATAAGAAACTCACTTCGGTTCTAAAGTTCTCCGGCACTATTTCTGCTCAATCAGAACCTCTGATAATCGCACTAAAAGACAAACAAAAGCATACAGAATTATTTGATATTACAGCTACTGGAGTTGGTGAGGGAAAAATTGAACTTTTATTAACTGATCATCAAGGTGATATTCATTTGACTCGGCAATGGGATTTAAATGTGCGACCAGTTTATCCTGCAGAATTTGTACGACATAGAAAAGTTTTACAAAAGGGTGAAAGTTTTAAGCTGAGACCTGAACTGATTGAAAAATATGACCTTGAATCTTTACAATCTAAAATTAGTTTGTCATCAATGCCGCCGATTGATACGACTAGCCATTTACAAGGGTTATTACAGTATCCTTATGGCTGTTTAGAACAAACATCTAGTCGTGCATGGCCATTGATGAATTATCAATCATCTTCTAGCTCCATACAGTTAACAGAATCCAATCGCGAGTTATTAAAAGAAAAAAATAAACATATTAATGCGGCGATTCAACGAATTAATAGCATGCAAAAATACAATGGTAGTTTTGGATTATGGAGTAATCAAAGCCGTGAGGAGCATTGGTTAACGGTTTATGCGTTAGAGTTTCTTTTTGAAGCAAGAAAGGCAGGTTATTCGGTACCTGACTCAATTATAAACAATGGATTGGAACGGATACAAAGTTATGTAAAATCAACTCAGCCAAGTTATGAAGAAAGAAATAACTATTCTGAAAATAAATCTCATTTTGCTTTGGCTTTTCGGGCTTACGCAGCTTATTTGTTATCCAAGCATGGAAATTTAAATCTAAGTGAAATTCGGCTGATTAATTCAAAGTTATCCAAGGATGCAAAATCAGGTCTGCCTTTAGCTCATTTAGCGAGAG
>Ga0316204_10006001_pt1 | contig 19246 bp, 16 predicted proteins | sample 6monrhotite_MG_2_FD_205661 | JGI IMG/M metagenome (GOLD analysis project Ga0316204, IMG submission 205661) | Microbial mat bacterial communities from mineral coupon in-situ incubated in ocean water Damariscotta River, Maine, United States -... | ecosystem: Environmental > Aquatic > Marine >...
CCCGCATTGTTACCCGCCCAATCCACAATCCATAACAGCAACAGCACCCCAAAGGTGCTCACCGCTGCAATCGTCGGCTGCGCGGTCAGTGATGACATAAACAATCCCAACGCCGCAAAGCTCGCCAACAATAGAAACAAACCAAGCGTCCCGGCTGCCAGCACGCCAAAATCGAGTGAACTACCCAGCAACAGCGACAACGGCATCAGCAAGATCATCATCAACATAATCAACAGAAAGGTCATCACCCCGACGAACTTGCCCAACACAATGGCACTCATCGAGATCGGTGCCGCGAAGAGCAGCGGCAAGGTTTGATTGCGACGCTCATCACTGATCAGTCGCATCGTAATCAGCGGCACCACCAGTAACAGAATCATCGCGGCGTTACCCAGCAGCGGTACCGCCACAATCTCAGTGATACCCGGCGCACCCGGCATTGTCGGCAGGCGCGGTTGCAGCTGCATAAAGAGATCGACCTGCGCCAGAAACATATAAGCCAAAATCAACTGCACCACCGCCAAAATCGACCATGCCAACGGCGACAGAAACAACCCACGCAATTCACGTCCGGCAATTGCGAAGATCATGCAGCCTCACCTTTGCGATCAGCGTCACTATCAGCTTCGTCTTGCGCGTGCGCATCACTACTGGTGATATCAACAAACACCTGCTCCAGCGTCATCCGTTCTGGCGTCAGTTCATGCAGGCCCCAGCCGTTTGCAACCGCCTGCTCAACAATCATATCTGAGGGGTCGTCTCCCGCATCAAATCGAATCCGTACACGCCCATCGTCAATCACCTCTGCATGTTGCACCCCTGCAATCGATTCCAGCTCACTCATCGAAGGTTTCACACGCAGCGCCACCAACAATGTGGTCGCCTGTAACTTTTCGCGCATCTGTTCAATCGATTCATTTAATACCAGCCGCCCGCGATTAATAATTTGTACCCGGTCGCATACCGACTGCACCTCCGGCAAAATATGGGTCGACAACACCACGCTATGCTCATTGGCCACATCACGAATCAGGCTGCGGATCTCACGAATTTGAATCGGATCCAGCCCCACCGTTGGCTCATCCAGCAGCACCACCAATGGCGAATGAATAATCGCCTGTGCGATACCGACGCGCTGCTGATACCCCTTAGAGAGATTGGTAATCAGACGTCGCCCCACTTCGGTCAGGCCGCAACGTTCTTTGGCGGAATCGATTGCTGCACGTTGTTGCGCGCGCGGAATGCGATTGATACGCGCACAGTAGACAAGATATTCATCAACCGTCAGGTCGCGATAGAGCGGTGGTGTTTCCGGCAGGTAACCCAACTCCGCCTTCACCAACATCGGTTCATCAAGAATGTCGATGCCGTTGATCAACACCCGCCCCGCACTGGGCGCAAGGCTGCCGCCAATCATTCTCATCGTAGTTGATTTACCCGCGCCATTCGGGCCAAGAAAACCCAGCACCTCGCCGCGCCGCACCTCGAAACAGAGATCGCGCACCGCACATAACTCACCATAATAACGATAAAGGTTTTCAACGGTGATTAGACTATCCATACTCATCGCTTGATAATACGTCCATACAGACAACAATACAAAATAGAATAGCGTATCGTTTAAACTAACTTCATTATGAAACTAAGCACTAAACTACTCGGCGTCGATACCGGCGGCACCTTTACCGACTTTGTGTTGTTCGATGGCGAACAGCTCAAAATTCACAAGGTGTTATCAACCCCGCATGCACCGGAAGAGGCGATCATTCAGGGCGTCACTGAACTTGGCCTGCTTGATCAACCACTCAACATTGTGCACGGTTCAACCGTCGCCACTAATGCTGCGCTCGAAGGCAAGGGGGTGCGCACAGCATTCATCACCAACCACGGCCTGGGCGATATGCTGACGATCGGACGACAGACGCGCGAACAACTCTACGAATGGCACCCGCAAGCGATCACACCACCGGTGCCACGCGCGCTCTGCCTTGAAACCGGCGGCCGACTCGGTGCAGATGGTAGCGTCGTAGAAGAACTCAGCGACGATCAACTCGCCTTATTAAAGAAAGAGATCGAACGACTAAAACCAGAAGCGGTCGCAATCAACCTACTCTTCTCTTTTATTGATGACCGCTTTGAAAAGGCGATTGAAGCGATCATCCCCGAAGGCATTTTTATCTCACGTTCATCAAAGATCCTGCCTGAGTATCGCGAATACGAACGCGGCATCACCACCTGGCTTAACGCCTGGGTCGGCCCACTGGTCCAGGCCTACCTGCAGCGACTCAGTGATGGCCTACCCAATGCCAACATCACGGTGATGCAGAGCGCAGGCGGCACGATTGATATTTCACTCGCGGGCAGTGAAGCGGTCAACATGCTGCTCTCCGGCCCGGCGGGTGGCTTGGCAGGCGCACGCTACACCGCTGCCGCAAGCGGCCAACAAAAACTACTTAGCTTCGACATGGGCGGCACATCCACCGATGTGGCGATGCTCGATAGCCGACCCGATGAAGCACTCACCCTCACCAACAACGGCAAAATCGGCCGTTACCCGGTCGCAGTGCCGATGGTTGATATGCACACCATTGGCGCGGGCGGCGGCTCCATCGCCTACCTTGATGCGGGAGGCCTGCTACAGGTCGGCCCCAAATCTGCTGGCGCACATCCCGGCCCCGCCTGTTATGGAAAAGGCGGCACGGCACCCACCGTCACCGATGCAAACCTGGTACTGGGACGACTGCAGGCCGATGCGTTTCTCGGCGGCAAAATGCAGCTCGACACCGAAGCCGCGCGTCGCGCCGTTAAAACCATCGCAACACCACTGGGCCTATCGATTGAAGCGACCGCAGAAGGCATTATCGAAATTGCCAACGAACATATGGCACAGGCACTGCGCGTTATCTCAGTACAACAAGGACATGACCCACGCGACTTTACATTGATCTCATTTGGCGGCGCAGGCGGACTACATGTCTGCGCACTCGCCGAAAAACTCGGCATGACGCGCGCACTGGTACCGATTCACAGCGGCGTACTCTCAGCACTCGGCATGCTCACCGCACCTCGTGCGCGCCAGCTATCACGCTCACTGAATAAACCACTACTCGCATTAAATGAAATGCAGATTGAAGAACAGCTCAACCAACTAAAACAGCAAGGGATTGAAGCACTGCAACAGGAAGGGTTAGCACCGGAAGAAATCACCACACACCCATCGCTAGACCTCTGCTACCAGGGACAATCCAGCACGTTGAATATTCCATGGAAAACTTCAAATGACACGATTGATAACATCATCAGCAACTTTCACCAAATGCATGAATCACGCTACGGCCATCGACTCGACTGCGGTGTTGAACTCGTGAATGTACGTATTGGATTGCGCGGGCCGATGCCATCAATAACCTTGGCATCCCCGGCAAACGATCAACACCAAAATAAAAACCAATCAATTGATATCAATATAATTTCTCGTGACTCGCTAAACAAAGGAAAAGGAATCATCGGCCCTGCACTAATCACAGAAACAGTATCAACAACATACATCAACAAGAAGTGGCGCTGCACCAAAAATGAAGCTGGTAACTTGATACTGGAATGCACCCATTAAACAGCGGCAGAATAACTTCTCTCATACAGAGCACTTGGTTTCTGCTATAGCAAACTTCCCAACCTTATCTAGAAAACTTCGATTTCCACTCGCTTACGACCGATGATGGATATCCTCTTGTAAAGTGACTTGGCCAGGGATAAGCACTCTCATCCAACCCTTTTAATTTTATCTCGACGGCTTCGCAAATAACCTTTGCGGGGTTCCCCGCAACGACCATCCCTTCAGGCACATCTCTATTAACAAGACTATGAGCAGCAACTAACGAATGCTCATTAACAATAACCCCCGGGAGAATAACCGACATCGTGGCGACCACCGCATACTCCTTTACAACGACACCCATTTGAATATTGCTAGGAGGATGCGGATCATTTGTTAACACCACATATGGAAATATCCAGACAAAGCTATCCACTTTAGAATGCTTGCCAATATGAACATTACTATGGGTTCTCACATAGTCACCAATGAGGCAATCACCCTGAAAATCTGACAAAGTCCCAATTTGAAGGTTTTTACCCGCTATCGTTTTCTCACGCACAGTGACTCTATGCCCCGTCACCAAGCCCTCATCAAATGAAGATCCCTCATAAAAAACACTATGCGATCTAATATGAGATCCACTGCCTATTATCAATGGCTGCCCTTCCGCCAATTCAGTTGGATAGCCAATCTCACAAAAAGCATCAATAGTTGTATTATCGCCAATAACAACATTGTCATAGATAATACAATTAGGCCCAACTGTAACGTTACGCCCAATTTTTGAATTTGGGCTGATAATCGCACTGCTATGAATCATAACCATCTCCAATTAACGCACATCATCGACCGATGATTAAACAAACCCTCTCGCCACAAGAAACTGATCATAATCGCGAATGTAATCCTCTTCATCATAGTTATCCGAGGTTAATACAAGACATATAGAGCCAGAGTCAAAGTTCTCTTCAGCCGCCCAAATCATAGGTGGAACATACAACCCCTCCCACGGCCGATTCAAGTGAATGGTTTTTTTATCTCTACCATCATCAAGCGTCACATCAAAACTTCCAGCCAGGCAGATAAGACATTGATGAAGCTGTTTATGCGAGTGAGCACCACGGCTTTCAGCCGTCGGCACATCGTATAGGTAAAACACACGCTTGATATCAAACGGAATGTGATTAGCATTTTCGATAAATGTTAAATTACCACGGGGGTCGGTAATCTTAGGTAATGCAAGAATCTTACAATCATTTACAACCGCCATATCACTTTCCACCAGAGCTCCCCTCGATTATTTTACGACTAAGATAATAGGTAACTGGAATGGTAAGCACGATCACAGCTATTGGTGCAAAATAGGCATCAACACCCAACCACTCGACTAACACTACAAGCAGAAAGACCCCCAATAAATATTGAACAACATACACCACAGGGTATTTAAATGCCTTAACCAATGAAAAAGAAGATTTAAATACAAAAACCGTATTCAGATAATAAGAAATCAATATACCCAGAAAATACGAAATGCTATAGGCCACCTGGTATGACGTTATTTGAAGTGCAGCAACATAAACCCCATAGGAGAGTAATGTGTTGACTCCCCCCATGACAACAAAATGAGAAAACTTCTTATTTATAAATCTTTTCAATGACAGTTTCCGGGCGCTCACTTGTCTGATCAAATATCCGCCATAGATACTCTGCAATTAACCCTAACATAACAATCACAATTCCAAGCAAGAACGATAAAAGCGATGCCGTTGCAGAAAACCCAGGGACCTCTTGACCTCCGATTAATGCTGCCAATACGACAGCAATGCCATACATAAAACTAATCACCGATACCACAAGCCCAATAATCGACATTAAGCGAATCGGCGTAATTGAAAAGCCAAGCACCGAATCAAAAAAATACTTAACCTTTTTAACAAAGGTCCAACGAGAAACCCCATGCACTCGAGCCTGCCGCCTATAATAAATAATATCGGGTTCATATCCCAACCAAAAGCCAAACAGTGAAATATTAATATTTTTCCCGCCCTGCTTCATGTACGGCAGCATTGCGCTATCCATCAATGCCAAGTCGTAACCACCTTCAGGGAAGTCTTTAATGACCAATGTCCGGATCAATTTATAGTGGAGGGCTGCAAACATTTTTGATGCCCAGGGATCATCACGATCCTTTCTAACACAAATCACATATTTCGAACCATAAAGCCAACGCTGAACCATCTCAATAATCAGACCTGGTGAATCCTGGAGGTCCGCAGCTAAAAACATGAAGCAGTCCCCATTAACAAAGTTCATACCTGCTTTTACAGCCTGTATCGCGCCAAAATTTCGAGTCAACTTTACAATAGAAATCTTGGGGTATGACGCCTTCAATCTAACCAATTCCTGCAAAGAGCCATCACCAGAACCATCATCTACAAAAACTAGCTCAAGCTCGACATTAAGCGACTTAAGCTGCTCTTCCACCTTTACCAGCTCAGTCATAAGCGGAGAGAGTGATTCTTCGTTATAGTAAACGGGAACTATGATTGATAAGGTCTTCATATAATACATTCACTACCATTCAGGAGTCACACATCTCGGAAAAAAGGGGACTGAAAAAACTTATTATATCGCGCTTTAAACTTTGCATAATCCTTAAGCTCATAATTAAAATAGACATTCATATCATCTTCACCTGAAACCCTGGCCCCCGATCTTTTATGAAATTCAATTACACGCTCATTACCTTTTCTTACCTCAAAACAGGAGCGTTCAAGCTTAAGAAATCCAAAAGAAAATTCGTACACCGCCAGAGCTGATTCAATTGCGGCATAACGAGGCGCACCACTTTTCAACACCCAGCTTCCCCAGCTAAATGAGCTTCCCGCAAAATCATAGACCCTTACGGTCCCCAATGCACCCATATCACTAGACTCTATTATAAAATAATATTCTTTCTTATCATTTTCACGCAACTTATACTCGCTCAACCATTTTCGTTGTAATTTCAGATCATTATCGACCAATGACATATAACGATTTTTTTCAACATCCGTTCTTAAACTCAAGATGAAATCGGCATCATGCTCATCCACCAATCTTAACCAGACATGAGCCATCAAACCCCGGCAAAATACCCTATCAACTATCAATCATAATTACCTTTTTCAAAAGGCCTCGCTACAACCAACGAAGCCCATCAATACATATCTCAAAGTTTTAACTATCCATCCTGCTTAACAAACATCAACACAGTGTCCGCCACCCTATTAACCTCATCATCATTTAGCTCAGGGAAGCATGGTAGAGTCAACACTTCCAAGCTGCATTTTTCTGTTTCGCTTAGATACACATCCTGGAACTTACCTAACATACATGCCTGATGATAATCGGGCAGCGGAAAATGAATATCTGAAGCAATGCTGTGAGCAGCTAACATCGCTTTCAAGCCATCCCTATTTTTCAGGCGGATAACATATAGATGGGCCACATAAGAAGAGTCTATCGCTTCTGCTTTAATCCCCCGAACATCGCCTAATTTCTCAGAATAAATACGTGCAATCGCCCGACGGCGATCATTCCAGCCATCCAGATACGGTAACTTCTGTCGCAATACCGCTGCCTGTAATTCATCCAGACGACTATTCCGCCCCAGTGATTCACTCACGCAATATTTGCTCTTCCAGCCGTATTGACGCAGCATCACCAATCTTTCGTTTAACACACGATCATTAGTTACAACAGCCCCACCATCTCCCAGAGCACCAAGATTTTTGGTCGGATAGAAACTAAAACAGGCAATATCCCCAACACTACCCGAGCGCTTACCATTATGGATTGCTCCATGAGCCTGCGCACAATCTTCTATCACTGGTATACCATACTCATCTGCCATAGCCATTACCGATGTCACATCGACCATACGACCATAAAGGTGAGTCACAATAATCGCCTTTATATCGCTCGCCAGTGCCTTTTTAAGCAATGACAGATCAATATTCATCGTATCACTGCATACATCGATATAAACTGGCTGAGCACCAATCAAATTAATCGCGGTTGTGCTGTACATGCCTGCATTAGCCACTGTAATGACTTTATCACCAGCCTTAATACCCAGCGCACGCAGTGCCAGCTCCAGGGCATCAGTACCATTTGCAACCGTCGTACAATGTTTTACGCCACAATAATCAGCAAACTCCGACTCAAACCCCTTAACCTCAGGACCTAACACAAACCAACCACTATCCATGACACGGTCAATACTCGCATTTAACTGCTTACGAATAGCCTGGTTATGACGTGACAGATCATTAATAAGTAACATATAAACAGTTCCGTCCTTATTCCGTTAACGCCGGCATCACTTTAACCATGATAGGCTTCGTCCTCCCGCACCACAAAACCGATAATAATCCTAGAATAAAAATAATGGAGATTATTAGGCTACCAGTGAAATAGGGCAAATGATAATTTAATTCAATTGAGTGCTTACCTGATGGTAGCAACACCCCAGAAAACCCAATATTTACCTGCTGTATCTCGACCTGCTCTCCATTCACTGTTGCCGCCCAACCAACATCAAAGGGCAAAGTAAAAAACAGCATCTTTGGCTGATCTAACGCAACCTCACCTTTAATCAGGTTGTGACTAAATTCATTGATTTTAAAAACATCGGCACGGCGCTGCCGAACATCACCGATATACGCATTAGAGTCATAAGCAGATTGAATCGATGCAGGTTCAAAAGATTCCAACTGTGACGGAACCTTCCCATCAATTGTTTTCATGACAGCAGTCTTCATTAGCGCAATCCGTTTCTTTGAAGTCGAAAGCGACATGAATGCCTCTTCACTCAAATAACTATCGTAAGTGAAGCCAAACGGCAGGTAATAGGGGTTTTGCAACACCAGCACATCTCCCGCCTTATGGACTAATTGGTAGCCATACTTAGCAAGATTTTGCACGTGCTGCGTATTTTTAACCAAAACATACTTAACGGCGGAAAACGATGCGAGAATTGGATTATCAGTAATACCACTTGCCCAACGAGTTGCAGATTCACCATCACCGATAATATCAACAGCATCAAGAAAGCGAATATAATTCAGCTGGTTAAACGAGTGATAAGAGTCCGTCCCAAAGTAATGCTGCACCTTGCCATCATTAAGACTAGAGTGCATCGCAGGCCCTGAGCTATATGTTTTACCAATACGATAAAAACCCAAATCTACTTTCTTAATCGCAGCAACGGCTTCATTGCTGTAATCGTTATACCCCGCCCTCGACTCCATTTCCTCAGCCGTCAAAATTGAGCGATCATTCACCGTTTGCCAGGAGAAACTTGCAAGCTCCACACAGACAACTAATAACAACCCCCATTGCGCAGCCTGTCGATATTTTATAGATTTCAAACCCAATACCAATACCAATACTGTATAAACCGACAATAAAACAGCAACAAGTAGGGCTAGATCACCATCGACCACCTCAACTTTAACACCAACAGCCAACATATACGGGGAAAACAGCATTGCCAGCAATACAACCAAAGTCGCTATCAACATGCCTACATGAACCCGCCCTGTTTTCAGGATAAAACTAAGCGCATGCGTGCCAAAGAATAAAAAGACCAATGCAAAGAAGATTGAAAACAGGCGATAATACTCGCCACTGAATGCCCAAAACAGATGTCTAAAAAAGGGCATTATTACAGGCAATATAAAAACTACTGCAAACAATGCATACGCAATTTTCTGCTTGCCATTTAGTTGTACAAAGACCTGAGGTGCCAACAGCAAAGTAAGCAAACCACAATAAAACATCGGTGCCTCAAGGTAGTTATACCAACCACGGAACTGACTGCCTATGCCCAGCAGATCACTAGAGAACAGTCGCATAACTGCAGTAATGTTATGCACAAACCCTTCAAACCTTAGAATAGGTTGATCCATTAACTTATCAAATAGCGATACCTCTCCCAGCACTCGTGGGCTATTCAACATCTCTTGCACATTCGCCACTAGAAAAACAGCGCTAACGCCAATCCCAAGCACAACCAGAGCCGTCAATTGCAACAGAAAGCGCAACAAGGCCTTTGGCTGCCAACCATGACATAGATAATACCGAAAGAGACAATAAGGCAGGAAAAACATCGCATACAGATAAAGATTAAATGACATTCCCGCCGCCACCAGTGCCACGCCAACAGCAAAATAGACCCACACGCGCTCTTTTAAATAGCGCTCAAATGCATAGAGCAACAAAGCAAAATAAACCGCATCGACTGAAAAGATGTACCAGGTGCCACCCAGAATTATAAAACCGGAGAAAGCATAAAAAAGCGCCCCCATGATGGCGGCCATGGGCTCCAGAGAAAGCACCCTTAAGTAAAGATAAAAGAGAATACCCGCCAGAAAAACCTTTAAAACCTGAACATAGATCAGGCCATAGGCAATATAGTCCGCTCCCATCATCACAACCAACAAATTAAAAGGGTCTCCAATACTATGAGGGAAGATGTTCTGCCCCATCCCTTGATTAAACGACCACCCCGGCCAACCTTCAGCGCGCATGTAATCAGCCAGATGAACATACAGCGGGTAAAAACCATTAATCGTGTCACTACCAATATCCTTATATAGATATAGATGGTTAAAGGTTAAAAAATCCCAGTAAACAATACCGGACAGCAGGCATAACAAGAATAATAGCAACGCCACTCGCGCTTTCCTGTCCGACAAGACATCTACAGTTTTCATATTATTTTCCATCAACAACTATGCCCCTGCCTACCAACACCCTATGTTCTAACTGCCTCACTCATCGATTCATCAAGAGTGACCCAATGCTTTTTTATTACAATCCCCACTCACGTGCCTGTAACTCATCTCTTAAACGCTGCATCGCAAGCTTTTCAGTGGTGTCATAGTTCTTTAACCCCAAAGTCCAAAGGTATTGCTTAAAAGCATTTTCATTTGGTTGCCCGCTCATGCCGAAATCAAGCACCCATTGGTCGACTTGACTTTCCACCACATCATATTGCCATGCAAAATCGATAAGATTGATATGATCGCGGTGCGTATCCCACGCATCAAACACTGCTGAGACAAAATCAGCTTGTAACAACTCACTACTATTATTAATCGAACTAGAAGGATAGCCACACTCCTGTAGCAAGATTGGTTTATCTGAAATGGTACTGACCATCAAATTAAAATCTGTCGCGACTACAGATGGGGCATGCATCGTAAAATTAGATTTAAGAGGATAGTAAGTGAGCGTAGCGCTATCGAGGCTTGGTAATAAATTAAGATACTCAGCGCGCTTTCCAGTGTCATTTAAATCAGAAAATTGAATGATACTGCTAACAACGATTTCCGTGCCCCAAAGGGTTTCAATTTTTACCTTTGCCGCATCGAAAAATGTTTTCCACTGAGCCCATTTCGCCGCATCGCTACCAAGGTGAGCTCCAATCTCATTTCCCACATGAATCGCCTTCAACTTTCCGCTAGCATTTAGTGTGGGTAGTTGCCCATGCAAATGGATCAGAAAGTTCTCAAAAGCGGCAATGACAGCTGCATTATCAAAATTTAAACCCACCAACTCAGTCGGCAAGCTTGGGCCCGGCGTATCAAGCGGGCGTAGCACCAACGTCAAGCCACCCGTTTTTAACGGATAGTACGCCTCAATCGTAGCAGGCAAATCATTAACATAGCTGCCTACCATTGGCTCAAGCTCTGCCCAGACTAACGGCACACTCACTTCACGCACACCCATGGCAGCCGCCTCATCATATGCCAGATCATAAGTAACCGATGGTACCTCCTTAATATCCATTCCTAGAATACGACTACCCTGAGCAGGCGGTTGATCAGCAACGGGCGGTAACAAATCATTCCCACCCCCTCCTGAACCTCCACCACAACCAAATAAGAACAGCAGGGCTAGCGCTGCAAGCACTTTGTAAGTCATCTACTATCACCCCCCTATCTAAATAGAACAGTTACATTAACAAACATAAATTTTATATCGAAATTTTGTCAAAACATTGAAAAACAAGTTCTTTATATCCCCGTCGATCCAGCTATTAGTTTAATGACTTACGCAATCTTTCATACATATGCCATAGACACATAACTCCCACAACGCAAGATAACCTCCCAGTTACCAAGACTATCGGCATTTTCCCACGAAGATGTACTGTGTGGAGAGGACAGCTCAGTTCACGAATGATGCTTGGATTCAACATACCCTTTCAGGGACGCTAACAGATAATCCCACACCTGATTATTCATTAACTCATATAACGCAGCGGACTGAATATTACGCTGCGCCAACATCAGTAAGGTGCCACCAGATCGCTTTTCAAGGCGATAACTAATCGTAAGATAATTTCCCGCTACTCTCTCAGTACCGTGGTTATCACTCCAGTAACGATATGCATAATGGCTCGGCGAGGTTAATTTTTCGATAACGCCATAGTCAGTAAACGCAATGCCGTTCGCTTCACCGCGATACAACACCTCCCCGCCAACAATCCAGTCACTCTCAACTGAGGTCAATGGAAAATAGCTAAGAATCTCATCAGATGTAGTTAACGCGCTAAACACGCTTTCAATCGGCGCATCGATTAGAATTTATTTTTGAATGGAAAGTGAGTCCAATGACACCTCTCTTTTATGATTAAGTAATTTCCGCCTGCATTAAGAATGCGTTCACAAAGCATATCCAAATAACGATTAAATACCAAGCTAGTGCCCACAATCATAAAAAAGTACGACATAAAAAAACCGCCCAAAGGCGGCTTTTCTCGAACGAGACAACTCAAACAAAGGCTACGCCTTCTTGTAAATCTCCGCGCCATCCTTCACAAATTGCACCGCCTTCTCTTCCATTCCTTTCTGTAACGCTTCATTCTCGGAAACACCCTGCTTCGCGGCGTAGTCACGGACATCCTGCGTGATCTTCATTGAACAGAAGTTAGGGCCACACATAGAACAGAAGTGTGCAACCTTACCGGAGTCTTTTGGCATGGTTTCATCATGGTATTCACGTGCGCGATCTGGATCTAGCCCAAGGTTGAACTGATCTTCCCAACGGAATTCGAAACGCGCTTTTGATAGAGCATTATCACGCACCTGAGCACCGGGATGGCCTTTGGCGAGATCCGCGGCATGAGCTGCGATCTTATAAGTGATGATTCCCTCTTTCACATCATCACGATTTGGCAAACCGAGATGCTCTTTCGGTGTGACGTAACAGAGCATCGCGCAACCGTACCAACCGATCATCGCGGCACCGATGCCGGAGGTGATGTGATCGTAACCCGGTGCGATATCGGTGGTCAGTGGGCCAAGTGTATAGAACGGCGCTTCGTCACAGCACTCAAGCTGCTTTTCCATGTTCTCTTTAATCAGGTGCATCGGTACATGGCCCGGCCCTTCGATGATGGTCTGTACGTCATGCTTCCACGCGATCTTGGTCAACTCACCCAGCGCTTCCAGCTCACCAAACTGTGCTTCATCATTGGCATCGGCAATAGAACCCGGGCGTAGACCATCACCCAGTGAAAACGATACATCGTACGCCTTCATGATTTCGCAGATCTCTTCGAAATGGGTATAGAGGAAATTTTCTTTGTGATGCGCAAGACACCACTTCGCCATGATTGAACCACCGCGCGATACGATGCCGGTGAGGCGCTTCGCGGTTAGCGGTACATGGCGCAACAATACACCGGCGTGAATGGTGAAGTAATCGACACCCTGTTCAGCCTGCTCGATCAATGTGTCGCGGAAGATCTCCCATGTCAGGTCTTCAGCCTTACCGTTAACCTTTTCCAGCGCCTGATAGATCGGCACGGTACCAATCGGCACCGGGCTGTTACGCACGATCCATTCACGTGTTTCATGAATGTTTTTACCGGTAGAGAGATCCATAATCGTATCGGAACCCCAACGGATGCCCCACACCATCTTGTCGACCTCGGCTTCGATATCAGAGGTGACCGCCGAGTTGCCGAGGTTACCGTTAATCTTTACCAGGAAATTACGCCCAATGATCATCGGCTCCAGCTCTGGGTGATTGATATTGGCCGGGATGATGGCTCGGCCGCGCGCGATCTCATCACGCACAAATTCTGGTGTAATGGTTTCAGGCACACTGGCACCAAACGACTGCCCTGGGTGCTGCTGCGTCAACAGTGCCGCATCGATATCGCCATTAAGGCGCGCCTCTTCCAGCTTCATGTTTTCGCGGATCGCCACATATTCCATCTCAGGGGTGATGATCCCTTTGCGTGCGTAATGCATCTGCGACACGTTTTGACCTTTCTTTGCGCGACGTGGCGTGCGGATATGATCAAAGCGCAGGTGATCAAGCGAGGCATCGGCAGCACGCATACGGCCATATTCAGAACTCAGGTCGGTCAGGAGTTCGGTGTCATTGCGCTCTTCGATCCACGCGGCACGCACATCGGGCATCCCTTTGCGCGGGTCGATCGAAACCGTTGGGTCGGTATAAGGCCCGGAGGTGTCATAGACACGAACCGCCGCATTAGGCTCAATGCCGCCATTAATTGTGGTATCCCCCACTGAAATCTCACGCATCGGCACACGGATATCCGCGCGACTACCCTCAATATAGATCTTTCTTGAATTAGGGAACGGCGAAACCGTATCCTGCTCCAGATGGGCGGTTTGACTCAAAAACTCTTCGGGGATCGCACTCATAAAATCTTTCCTTAATATACAACGGAGCGCCAGTCACTCACTTGGTTAGGCCGTAAAGCATAAAAATGGCTTGATGAGCGATAGCGTGAACCCGCGAATTTAAACGATACCTGCGCTAGATGCAAGCTGGCAAACCACATCGAAACATCATATTCCCATATAAAACATACTGTTACACCCCCACAACAGCCATTAGCCATTGTCATCATCGATCAGAGCGACTTGCCATCACCCGCCAAAACGAATAATCTTTACGGTTCCGCTCGCCTTTGGATTTAAAGTCGAGCGACTGAATTGCTAAAACCAGAATAACTAAAACCAGATTGATGACTTCGAGGGTAGCGGGCGATGAACACGGCATTTGAAGAGAAAGCACGTTTCAACATGATCGAGCAGCAGATACGTCCATGGGACGTGCTCGATCCAGAAACCCTTGAACTGCTTGAGAATATTCCTCGCGAACAGTTTGTACCTGAAGGCCATCGCGAACTCGCCTATGCCGATATCGGTATTCCGCTAGCGCATGATCAGGTGATGATGCACCCGATCGTCGAAGCCCGCATGCTACAGGCGCTGGAGCTTAACAAAGGTGATAACGTACTGGAGATCGGCACCGGCAGTGCTTACGTCACCTCGATGCTGGGCGCTGCTAGCAGCCACGTCACCTCGGTGGATATCAACCCTGACTTCATCAGCGAAGCGGGCAAGCGGCTCGCCGAACATAATATAAAGAATGTCACCCTCGAATGCGGCGATGCCTCGCAGGGCTGGAAAAGTGACGAAGCGTTTGATGCGATTGTGATCACCGGCTCACTGCCAAACCTGCCAGAAAGTTACGCCGGACTGCTGAATCGCGGTGGTCGTATTTTTGCCATCATCGGTGAAGCACCTGTGATGCACGCAACACTACTGCGCCGCACCGACGATGGCGACCTGATCAGCGAACAATTATTCGAAACCGAACTGCCAGCATTGATCAACGCCAGCAAGCCCTCTTCTTTTGTCTTTTAGGCTGTCGCAGTCACGCAAAAACAACGCACACAGCAGAGATCAAATCGGCTAAGATACTCGCCATGCAGAGAACATTAGCCACCCATCTAGCCGGTTTGATCCTGATCAGCAGCACGCCTTTTATCAGCACCAGCGCCGCTGCCACCAGCCTGCTCGACATCTACCAGCTAGCGACTGAACACGACCCGCAATACCGCGGCGTTAATGCGGCGTACCGCGCGACGCTGGAAACAAAATCACAGAGCCGCGCGCAGCTGTTTCCATCGATCAACCTAACCGCCGATCGCACCAGCAACAAACAGAAAACCATCAGTTCCAGCTCTTTTCCTGTTGGCACACGCGATTTTGATAGCAGCGGCTACACGCTTTCATTGTCTCAGCCACTGCTCAATTACGACTACTTTATTCAACTACGCCAGAGTGACGCGGCCATCGGCGAAGCAAAGGCCAACCTCTCGGCCGCACAACAGGCCTTGATGGTGCGTATTTCAGAACGCTACTTCGATGCACTGGCGGCACTCGACAGCCTTGAATTTGCGCGCGCCGAAAAACGTGCAATTGATCGCCAGCTAGAGCAGACTCGCCAACGCTTTGAAGTCGGCCTGATTGCGATCACCGATGTTCACGAAGCGCAGGCGGCCTACGATCTGGTGACCGCACAGGAGATCCTCGCCGAAAACCTGCTCGCCAGCCAATACGAAGCGCTCGCCGAGATCACCGGCCGCTATCACAAAACACTGGCCACATTATCAGCCGAGACACCGCTGATCACACCGGAACCTGCCGACATCGGCAAATGGGGCGATACTGCACTCAATCAGAACTTTCAGCTGATCGCTGCCGAGTTTGTCTATAACAGTGCGCGCGAAGAGATCAAACGCCAACGCGCAGGACACCTGCCAACCCTGGAGTTTAACGCCAGCCACACCTATACAGACTCGGAAGGCGGCAACTTTGGCAGTAACGAATCGGAAAACCAGAGCCTGGAGCTACGCCTTAACATGCCACTGTTTCAGGGCGGCGCGACCAGTTCGCGTACCCGCCAGGCACAGCGCCTCGCCGACCAATCACGCGAAGGCTATGAACAACAGCGCCGTGCCACGCTACGTCAGGCGCGCGATGCCTACCTGAGCGTACTGGCCGAAATCAACCGAGTGAAAGCACTAGGGCAGGCGGTTGTTTCAGCGCAAAGTGCGCTCGATGCGACCGAGGCGGGGCTTGAAGTCGGCACCCGCACCACCGTGGACGTGCTCGATACACGGCGCGAACTATACCGTGCGCAACGTGACCACGCTCGCTCACGTTACGACTACATCCTGCATACCCTGCGCCTGAAGCAGGCGGCGGGGATTTTAACCACGGCCGACCTTGAGCTGATCAATAGCTGGCTTCAAGCAACGGCCGCGCCTGCGGTGCAAACACCCGAACCATCACTGGCCGATGCCCCGACCGCTATCGATACCGAATAACAAAATCACGGCACCCACTCACGCTGACCATGTTAAAATCAGCGTTGCTAAATAGATGCCAACACGATGACCAGTCAATTCGCCGATTTCCAACTTAAACGTTTTCTTGCGCCACGCTTCTGGCCCACCTGGCTCGGGCTCGGCGCGATGTGGCTTGCCGCCCAACTACCCTATTCAATCCAGCTATGGCTCGGCAAGCAGATCGGTACGCTGGCGTTCCATCTGCTGAAAAGCAAACGCCATGTGGCAGAGGTCAATATCGCACTCTGCTTTCCTGAGTTATCTGAGGCAGAGCAGGCCAAACTGGTCAAAGAGACCTTTCATGCCGTCGGTGGCGGCATCGTCGATGCGGGCTTTTCATGGTGGGGTCGTGACCGCCGTCTGCATCAACTGTCCCATATCGAAGGGCTTGAGCATGTCACCAAAGCCTTCGCGGAAGGGAAAGGGATTCTACTACTCGGCGCACACTACACCTCACTGCTGATGTGTGGCCGCCTGATGGCAAGCGAAGTGCCATTTAATGCGGTCGCCAAACGGGCGCACAATCCCCTGTTCGACTCGGTACTAAACCACTATCGCCGTAAACACTTTGCCGGACTGATCAACCACACCAATATGCGCGGCATGCTCAAGGCGCTCAAAAAAAACCAGGCCTGCTGGTATGCACCCGATCAGGATCTCGGTTATGAAAGCACCGTGTTTGCACCATTCATGGGAATGCCCACCGCCACCTTAACCGCAACAGCCCGCATTGCGCGCGCCACTGACTGCGCCATTATTCCAATCGACTTTGAACGTCTGCCCGGTACTCAGGGCTATCGCGTCAAGTTTCGACCTGCGATTAAAGACTTTCCATGTGGCGATGATGTCACCGATGCGGCGACTATTAATGCCGCGATTGAAGAACAGGTACGCCGCCACCCGAACCAATACCTGTGGATTCATCGACGCTTTAAATCGCAGCCAAATAGAATAAGTCCTTACGAATAAAGCACGAACTAGTCATGAATAAACTACCAACGGATCGTGGATAAACTATGTGGCGCTACCATCTACTATTAACACTGTTTTCGATCCCCGCCATCCTCTTCACCGCTTGGCAGGCGTGGCAGCAGCGCGATATGCGTTTTCTGCGCGAAAGACTCAGCTTTATTCGCAGCTTCCATAAAGGCAGTATCTGGATTCACGCCGCCTCCGTAGGTGAAGTTAACGCGGTGATGCCGTTGATCCACGCGCTGCTCAAGCGTTATCCAGACAAACAGATCACACTCACTACCAGCACACCGACAGGCGGCGAGGTTGCGCAAAAACAGCTTCCTGCTGGCGCGACACACTGTTATTTACCGATTGATTTTAATTGGGCAAGTCGACGTTTCATCAACAAGCTTCAGCCCTGCTGCGCGCTGATTATGGAGACCGAGCTATGGCCTCACGTCTACCGCCACTGTGTGACTAGCGGTGCACCACTGCTGATCGTCAACGGCCGCCTGTCAGAAAAGACAGTGGATGCACCCGACTGGTTACGTGCGCTCTGCCCATACGTACTAGCAAATGTGACCGCGATCCTCGCCCGCTCTGAGGCTGATCGTGAACGCTACATATCACTGGGAGCGGCGGCCGACAGAGTCAAAACCATCGGCAATATCAAGCTAATCACGCCGGCAGGTGCAGCCGTCGAATCGATATCACTCGGCCGCCCATTTGCGCTCGCCGCATCGACTCATGACGATGAAGAACTGCGCATCGCAAAGATATGGCTAGCACTTAAAGAGAAAGAGAAGCGATTACTGGTGATCGTACCGCGCCACCCAAAACGCAGTGCCGCAATCCAGCAACAACTCGCGACAATCAACGGCAACATTGCAGTGCGCAGTAATAATGACGCTATCACCGACACCACGGAGATTTACCTCGCCGACACATTGGGCGAACTACCGTCATTCATCGCAGCCTCTGATTTTGTCTTTATGGGCGGCAGCCTAGTACCAACAGGTGGCCATAATATTTTAGAGGTGGCGCAGCTTGGCAAGGCAGTGTTGTTTGGCAAACACATGGAAACCTTCAGCGACGAAGCCGCGTTATTTATCGAGGCAAACGCAGGCATTCAAGTAACGGATGACGAGATGTTACAGGAGAGCATCGCCTCGCTGCTGGCCAATCCAGAGCAGGCGCAACAACTCGGCGATAACGGAAAAAAACTAATCGCTAAGTGCGGCCACATCCTGTCGGACTATCTCAACGAGATAGAACAACTATGCAAGATAGATAACACTTAAAAAATCGGTTCATTGTGGGGCTTGTCATTGCGAGGAGGCACGACGAAGCAATCTCTCATCTGAAAGCGTTAAGATTGTCGCCCTAAAGAGTTTGGACTTCCTATCCATCGTTACTACGCTCGCAATGACAAAGTCGATGCTAGGCCGCGTTATAAA
>Ga0316204_10006002_pt1 | contig 19244 bp, 18 predicted proteins | sample 6monrhotite_MG_2_FD_205661 | JGI IMG/M metagenome (GOLD analysis project Ga0316204, IMG submission 205661) | Microbial mat bacterial communities from mineral coupon in-situ incubated in ocean water Damariscotta River, Maine, United States -... | ecosystem: Environmental > Aquatic > Marine >...
CACCGGCCGCAGGATTTATGGCATTTTGTAACGCCCGATTACCGCGAAACCAATATATGGCTACAGCTTAAAAGCGGTGATAACCGCGACATGAAAGCCGTGGTGGAAGCTGTTGATCTCTTCATCGCAGAAAACCCGCCACCAGCCGCGCTTGCGCATAAGTGGTTCGGGCTAACCTACATTAATGTGGTATGGCAGGAAAAAATGGTTGCCGGCATGCTGGAGGCCTTCGCTGGCAGTTTTGTCATTGTACTGTTGATGATGATGGTGCTGTTCCGCTCACCTTACTGGGGGCTTATGGCCATGCTGCCGCTTAGTGTAACAATAGCGGTTATCTACGGCCTGATTGGGTTGATCGGTAAAGATTACGACATGCCCGTTGCTATATTGTCTGCACTCAGCCTTGGGCTTGCGGTTGATTACGCCATTCACTTTCTGGCGCGTAGCCGCCAAATTGCTGAAAAACACGGCCCCTGGAAAGACACCATCAGCCATGTATTCGGCGAACCCGCGCGCGCTATCACCCGCAATGTAATTGTGGTCGGCGTTGGCTTTCTGCCGCTGTTGGCAGCACCGCTGGTACCCTACCAAACTGTTGGCGTATTTATCTCCGCCATTCTTGTATTGGCCGGTGCGGTAACCCTGTTATTGTTGCCAAGCCTGATCACGCTTTTTTCCAGCCGCCTGTTCCCCAAAACAGCCCAGCATGTGCTTCCTGAAACAGAAGGAACCAAATCATGAAAAAATTTATCCTCAGCCTCATTGCCGTAGCCGCAGTGGCGGTGTCGGCGCACGCTGCACCCACAGTTGACGAGATTGTCGCCAAAGCCACCCATGCCGCTTATTATCAAGGCAATGACGGCAAAGCAAAGGTAACAATGACCATCACCGATAAGCAAGGCCGTACACGAGAGCGTGCCTTCACCATCCTGCGGCGAGACAATAGCGGCCCGGACGGCCCCCAAAAATTCTATGTTTATTTTCGCGGCCCTGCAGATGTAGCCAAAACAGTTTTCATGGTGTGGAAAAACACTGAAAGTGACGACGACCGCTGGATGTATCTGCCCGCGCTAGACCTTGTTAAACGCATTGCCGCAAGCGACGAACGCACCAGCTTTGTTGGTTCCCACTTTTTCTATGAAGATGTTTCCGGGCGCGGCCCTGCGGAAGACACCCACGTACTGGAGGAAGAAACCGAGCATTATTATGTGCTGAAAAGCACGCCCAAAAATTCAGGCGCAGCGGAATTTGACCACTATAAAAGCTTCATCCATAAATCCAGCTTTTTGCCGGTGCAAATTCAATATTTTGACAAAAACGGCGAAAACTACCGCACCTATGATGCGCTTAAAGTAGACATGATAGATGGCTTTGCCACGGTTACCGCTGCGCGCATGACAGATACCCGCATCGGCGGCAATACAGAAATGCACTATACCGGCGTTACCTATGACAAAGGCATCAAAGAGGCTATTTTCAGCGAGCGCTACCTAAGGAACCCGCCGCGTAAAGAACTGAGATAACCGTGCGCAACTTCTCACTTTTTCTTCTGCTCTTATTTGCCTCATCCGAGGCAGCCACCGCGCTTGCTCCGCCGCCGTTACCGGATGGATTGCAGGAACAGGAAAAAGAGAAAAAGAAAGAGGCCCCAGCCCTGCCTGCGGGTTTGTTTGGAGCAGCGCCGCCGTCCCTGCCGCCAGGCCTTGGCGGCACGGAAAAAAAAGATAAGGATCCCGCAGATACAAACGGCTGGGCTAACAACTTTGGTATAAATTTTACCGGTTTTAGCGAAATGCGGGCGGGGTTGCGGCTTCAAAGTGACCCTTATGAGAAAGCGGCATCAATCGGCGAGGCACGCCTGCAGCTTTCCTTCGAAAAAGAATTTACCCTTGGCACCGCAACCATAACTGCCGATGCGCTTTTTGACCCGGTACTGAACAGCCACCATATCAATTTGGAAACAGGCAACGGCTGGCTAGACCTCAGAGAAGCCAGCTTCCTGATGCGTCCGGCATCCTTTGTTGATGTGAAAATTGGCCGCCAAATTCTTACATGGGGCACCGGTGATTTGCTGTTCATCAACGACCTGTTCCCTAAAGACTGGAACGCTTTTTTTATTGGCCGCGATACCGAATATTTAAAAGCGCCGTCAGACGCAGTGAAGCTCGCGCTTTTTAGTGATGCCGCGAACCTGGATGTTATCTATACGCCGCGCTTTGATACAGACCGCTTTATTGACGGTCAGCGCTTATCTTATTTTAATCCGGCACTTGGTGGCCTTGCCGGGCAGAATGCCGTTATCAACTCAGCACGCCCTGACACCTGGTTTGTTGACGACGAATGGGCACTTCGGCTTTACCGGGGCATCGGCACGGCGGAAATTGCGCTCTATTTTTACGATGGTTTTTGGAAAAGCCCGGCAGGACAAAACCCTGTCTCGGGGCTTGCGACGTTCCCCCGGTTGCGCACCTACGGCGCCAGCATTCGCCGCCCCTTGTTCGGCGGCATCGCCCACCTTGAAGCCGGGTTTTACGACAGCCTTGACGACCCTTCTGGCGACAACCCCTTTGTTGCCAATAGCGAATTTCGCTTACTGGCGGGTTTTGAACGGGAATTAGCCCCGGAACTTACCGGCACCTTTCAATATTATCAGGAACGGCTCGCTCACTACGATGCATATCTTGCCAGCTTGCCTTCAGGCCTGCCTGTACGCGACAAAACACGCCATGTTCTTACTACCCGGCTAACAAAGCTTGCTATGAACCAAACGCTAACATGGTCACTGTTTGTATATTACAGCCCAAGCGACAAAGACGGCTATGTTCGTCCCAAAATTAGCTACAAGCTTACCGATGCATGGCAGGCAGACATCGGGGCAAACCTTTTCTTCGGTGCCGAGCCTGATACCTTCTTTAGGCAATTCGAAAATAACACAAACCTGTTTACCAGCCTGCGCTACAGTTTTTAGCACAAGCAACATAACGGCTGCTTGTGCTAAAAACTGGTCTACTGGTCTGACAGGTAATCCGCTAGCGGGCCATTACATCCCGAACGCTGTCCAGAAAGGCTTGCACTTCGGTTTTCAGCGATGCTGCAATTTTTGAGACATCTTGTGAGGCGTTTAAAACATCGCCCGACGCGATTGTTGTTTCAGCCGCGCCTTGCGCCACATTGCCAATATTGTGATTTACCTCGGAAGTACCGCGCGCGGCTTCTTGCACGTTGCGCGAAATTTCATCGGTCGCAGCCTGTTGCTGGCTCACAGATTCAGCAACAGCCTCAGCCAGTTTTGTTGTTTCATTAACAGCCGTTTGTATTTCATCCATCGATGTAAGCGCCACCGACGTTCTGCCCTGCACCAAACCAATTTGCTGTTCAATTTGTTCGGTTGCCTTGGCCGTTTGACCAGCCAGTGATTTCACTTCGCTGGCAACAACAGCAAAGCCTCTGCCTGCGTCACCTGCCCGTGCGGCCTCAATGGTGGCATTAAGCGCCAACAAGTTGGTTTGCTCGGCAATATCGTTAATTAGCTGAATAACTTCAGTAATGGCTTTAGTGGCAGTTTCCAGATCAGCCATCACGGTAGAAGCTTCACCCGCCTTGCCAGAAGCAGCTTCATTCGCCTGTGTTGAACGTCCAATTTGCTGCCCAATTTCGGCAATGGATGCGCTTAATTCTTCCGTGGCGCTTGCCACAGTTTGCACATTCATGGTGGCTTGCTCTGCGCCGGAGGCCACGCTTGCAGACAGTTCATTGGTTTGTTCAGCCGTGCCCCGCATGGAACTTGCCGTATGTTCCAGTTCTTCTGCCGCCGATGCTACAGTTGCAAGCAATTCAGATGCTTTCTGATCAAAACTTGTAATCAGGGTAGCCATCTCGGTAGCGATAGCCTCTTTGTCTGCGGCCAATTGCTGCTGACGGGCAAGCTCTTCTTCGCGGCGGGCGGTTTCTTCTGCAGTACGTTCGTCTTCTCTCTGCTTTTCAGCAGCTGCCGCACTTGCCTGTTCCTGTTCCAAACGCGTTTTTTCCAACGCGTTTTCTTTAAAAACCAGCAGGCCTTTTGCCATGTCCCCAATTTCATCGGTGCGCTGCACATAGGGAATTTTGCTTTCCAGGTCTCCGTGCGCCAAGCCGTCTATGCTGCCGGTAATTTTGGCGATAGGCTGCATCAATATACGCTCAGAGAAAAAGATCATCAAAATTGCAATAAACAGAGCAACAAACAAAATCATCAACGCCCACTGATGGGCCCGGGCGGATTGTTCCATTACAATAGTTGCCGTACGGTGCGCTTCTTCCTGCGCAACCAAAATATGCTCCTGCAGCATTTTATCCATTGCACCTACCTTAACCCGCACGCGGGCCATTTTCGCGTCGCCTGCTTCACGGTCTTCACTGCCGTAATCCAGTACGGCATCAATAGATATATCGGCAATTGTGGTAATTTCACTGTGCAGCATATCGGCATCAGACCGGGACAACAGCCCCGGTTCTTCAATGGCATTCAACAATGTTTCCTGAATTTCCATCACTGCTTCTTCGCCTTCTTCAGAAAGCGAATTGGCCAAATCGGCGTATGAGTAACTCATTTGGCCAAAAAGCAGGCGAATGTCCTGAAAGCGATCAAGCGAAGAAAGGGTTTTCGCCTGTTCACCAATAACGGCGGTAACATTCCCCGTTTGCGATCGGATAAGAATAAGCCCTACAGCAACAACAAATACCAGCATGCTGATAAGCAAATACTGTTTGAACCGCAGAGTATTAATAGAAAATCGTTTTTTATCGCTACTCACTTTTGCTAGCCTTTGTATTTAACCCCCAATACTCACACTGCACTTTCAGAGGCCACCAATTTATGGTGGCCTACCGGTCAGGATGTAAATTCAAATAGTATTTTCACTCCGGCTGGTATTTTCCCGGCGTCAGCTTTTTCAATCACACCAATTGTACCTGCGTCACGCTTGATAAGCCGAAGTAAGATATTGCTCGATCCCACCGATCGCGGCCTTGTGTCACCTGTGGTTTGCTTTTTCCGCGCCCAGTGCGCATCGAATTCAGACTGGTTCATACCCAAAATACCAACAAGCATGGCATCGTAACTGGCATTGCCCGGTTTGCGGGCAAAAGGAACAACATTGCTACCATCAGGCCAGTTTTTACTTTCCTTCAAAAAGTACCGCCGCACCTGATTCCGCATTTGCTCTGCATCAGCGCTAAATGTATTGGCCTCATTAACCACCACAACATAATCACCCGCCGCAGCCGGCATCTGCCACATTGTGGTTGCTGCCAAAGCCACAAACGCAATACGTACCCATTTCAGGGATTGAGAGAGATTTTTCATCATGCTTCCCCTTCCCTAGAACGAGTATGTTGTTGAAAGTTGATACAAACGCGCGTCAGCTTCACCGTAGGCGGTGCCTCGGGCATCAAAGTGACGGAACGTAGCCGTTCCCCGCAGGCGCACACTGGGTAGAGGATTGAACGTTAGGCCAAGTACATGCTCTTTTCTGTCACCGCGTGCGGTGCCGTCATCCAGAAAATCATATCTGTAGAAGGCGAACCAATCATCCTGAAAGCGCCATGCTGGTTGGGTGTAAAAAGCCGTCCGGTTTTCGCCGAAGTCTTCTTCCGTAGTGTGGAATTCCGTTTTCCACAATAGTGCGCCCTTATCATACAGAAGATCAGCGCCGAATAATTTGTAATCGGAATTAATACCTTCAGCCCGCTTGCCGAATGCGCCGTTAATACCAAAGGTAAAACCGGTATCAGAAAGCGTATAGGCCAGCCTGCCGCCTGCGTTAAAATTATCCTGATTGCCGCCAAAATTGCCTACGTAAAAAGCGTAATCAAGCTTGCTGCCGTCAGATCCAAAGAATTTCTTACCGTGCACCTGCACACCGGTTTGGAAATTGGCGAAAATTGTTTGGCCACCGAATGGGCGCAAGAATTGCGGTTGTTCGGTATCCAGCAAAATTGCCGGAAAATGGTCTATGTTAATAATCCCGTGCGGTGTTACCCAGCGCCCTACCCGTACATTAAAGGCGTCGCTCTGACGGTAATTTGCCCATGCAATAGGTGTAGGGGCACCCGTACCCAGATTAAAATCTGGAGACCGGCGACCTTCCGGGTCGGTAAATGTTGGCGTAGCTTCGCGAGTGAAGGCCTGTGCCACAAACATGGAGAATTTGTCTGAAAGCTCGGCTTTCACCAACAATTCAAAAACCTGCCTGTTAAAGCTGGTTGCACTGCCATCTTCGCCGTCAACATGGGTGAGCGTTTCCAAAAGGAAACCACCTATATCAAGCTTTTTGGCATCAAACGCATTCACAACTGCGCGTGAACCAACACGTTCGTCCACATCCAAAACCACATCTTCAATTTCGCCGATACGTTCAGCCATTTCATCAAAACGGTTTTCTGTAAGCGTGAGAAACTCTGGTGTAGCAGAGCCGCCGGCCGGAGCTGGCGCTGACGCGGGCACTGCAGCCTGCCTTGCCTTTAGTTCGGCCATTTCAGCGGCTAACTGCTGTATCAGCGCCATTGCCGTGCCCAGCTTGGCTTCAAGTTCCTGAATTTTGGTTGTATCAGGGCCGTCTTCTAGGTTGCCAGCTTTCGCCGGGAGACTGCCTGCCAGTGCGCCTACAAGCGCAAACGCAACAACTGCGCGCTTCATATCCATACCGTTTCCCACCTTATATTATTCAATCTTTTTTGCTTCCCAAACCCAGCCTTAAGGGGTCTGGTTTATTTTTCCTTAACAAGACTTTGTATTGCGCCCTTAAGTTTACTTAGGCTTTATTTAAGTAAAAACAGGTACCAATAAAGCACAAATGTACACCCTAAAGTTTAATTAGTGCAATTATTGACCTAATATTATATCAATATTTAAACCCTACCTTAGGTAGCAGTTCCGAATAGTACATAACCCCATACCGATACCAATCACATAAACGAGAGTTTACGGTGATACCTCTCATGTTTTGCGCTTAAATTCAGACATAGCTCGCAAAATCGGTGCCTGGTTTCCAGTCGGGTTAGCCAAAGTTTTTCATGAAAAACTCTGTTCTATACTTCGGCAACATTAACCACCCGCACAGGTAGGGTCGGGGCCTAACCGGTTTTTTCTTGAAATGGTTTGCTCCTCTTGAAGAAGCCTTTTAGGCTCGCAGTCAGGCCCGCAAACATACTTGCCACCAGCCCCAAAGGCAGGCCCAGGCTCAAGAATGCCTTACTGCTTGATCTTGGCTTTTGGTGCGCTAGGTTAAGGTCGGGATAGGGGAGTAGGCGCACAGTGCTGGAATTAAGCGATATTTGTGTAAGCATAAACGGTGAGCAACACCTCACGTCGATTAGCGCACACTTCAAAGCTGGCATGTTCAATGTACTTCTGGGACCAACCCTTGCAGGTAAAACCACTTTGCTGCGTGTTGCAGCCGGACTGGACGCCCCTGCCAGCGGCCATATTGCGATGAACGGCAATATCCTAACCGGCATGCCTGTTAAGAAACGCAGCATTGCTTTCGTTTACCAACAGTTCATCAACTACCCCTCGTATAGCGTGTATGAAAACATCGCCTCGCCGCTTAAAGTAGCTGGGGTTAAAAAGCCGGAAATTCGCTCGAGGGTAGAAAAAATCGCAAACCTGCTTTCTATCGATCAAATGCTGGGTCGCAAACCGCTGGAACTTTCCGGCGGGCAACAACAACGGGTGGCTTTAGCACGCGCTCTGGTGCGGGAAGCAGATTTGGTATTACTGGATGAGCCACTGGCGAACCTTGATTACAAACTGCGCGAAGAATTGCGATTTGAGCTGCCAAAACTGTTCGCCGAGACCGGATCAATCGTTATTTACGCCACTACCGAGCCTGAAGAAGCCCTGCTGCTAGGCGGCAACATAACCCTGCTGCATGAAGGCCGGGCACTGCAGGCGGGTCCAACACTGGATGTTTACCGCACGCCGGCAACGCTGGAGGCCGCACGTACTTTTTCTGACCCACCGCTAAATAGCACAACCGCAATCCGCAGCGCTGGCCAAATGCAGCTTGCCGGACTGGATAGCTGGTACAAAGACGCGCACACCCTGCCTGACGGCCCGTACCAAGTGGGGTTTCGTGCGCACCACCTGTATGTGCAAAAGCCCTCAGCAAATGCTTTTGAAGTGAAAGCCACTGTGCGCGTGACCGAGATCACCGGGTCAGAAAGCTTTATACATGTGGAAGCGCTGGGCAAACGCTGGACCGCCCTTAGCCACGGGGTACACCACCATAATGCTGGGGATAAAATTACGCTGTATCTAGACCCCGCTAATTTCCTGACCTTCACCGCAGACGGTAAAAACGTGGAGGCTGCCCATGGCTGAAATCCACCTGAAAGACATGGCGCATTCCTATTTGCAAAACCCGCAAGAACCGGAAGACTATGCACTCAAGGGCCTTGACCATGTTTGGGAAGACGGTGGTGCATACGCGCTCCTTGGCCCATCAGGCTGCGGAAAAACCACGCTTTTAAACATTATCTCCGGCCTGCTAACACCCAGCAAAGGCAGCGTATTGTTTGGTGGCAGTGATGTAACAGCGCTGGATACAGCCCACCGCAACATTGCACAAGTTTTCCAGTTTCCGGTGATTTACGATACTATGACCGTGCGCCAAAACCTTGAATTCCCGCTGAAAAACCGGGGCATGGCTGCGGCTGACATTGATGCCCGCGTGACCGAAATAGCGGATATGCTGGACATCACCAGCCAACTGAACAAGCGCGCTTCAAACCTTTCTGCTGACGCCAAGCAGATTATCTCATTAGGGCGCGGGCTTGTGCGCTCTGACGTGAACGCCATATTGTTCGATGAACCGCTAACGGTGATTGACCCGCACAAAAAATGGCTGCTGCGGTCCAAGTTGAAAGAACTGCACCAGCAGTTTGGTTTCACCATGGTGTATGTAACGCACGACCAAACCGAAGCGCTTACCTTTGCTGACAAAGTTGTCGTAATGTACGGCGGCGAAGTGGTGCAGATAGGTACGCCGGAAGAACTGTTTGAGCGCCCGGCGCATACATTTGTTGGGTATTTTATTGGCTCACCCGGCATGAATATACTGCCCGCGCATGTGGAAGGCCGCACAGCAATGCTTGGGGATATGCAGATACCCCTTGGCTGTGATTACGGCACACCCAAAGGCAAGATTGAAATAGGCATAAGGCCGGAGTTTTTGAAGCTTACTACAGGTACAGACGCCGCGATTGAGGGCATAGAAGACCTTGGCCGTCACAAAATTGCGCGTGTAAAGTTTGCGGGCCACAGCCTTGCGGTATTGGTGCCTGAAAGCCAGCCGGTAGCGCTTGGGCCAACCGGGTTGGCATTCGACCCCGCCTGCACGCTGGTTTATAAAGACAGTCACTTATGTGAAGGGGCCGTCTGATGCAGAAAAAGTTAAATCAAAAAGCCTGGTTCCTGGTGCTGCCTGTTTTCCTTCTGGTTGCCTTCTCTGCCATCATCCCCCTAATGACGGTGGTGAATTATTCGGTGCAGGACAGCTTCGGCAATAATGAATTTTACTGGGTTGGCACCGAATGGTTTGTGGAAATTCTAAACTCGGAACGCTTCCACAGTGCGCTGGGACGGCAGCTGTTATTTTCCGGTATTATTCTGGTGATTGAAATTCCGTTGGGTATATGGATAGCGCTGCGCATGCCCAAAAAAGGCTGGGGCGCTTCCCTGTGTCTTGTATTGATGGCCTTACCGCTGCTTATCCCGTGGAATGTGGTGGGTACCATATGGCAAATATTTGCGCGCGCGGATATTGGCTTGCTTGGCCACACGCTCGCATCCCTCGGTATTGATTATAACTACACCCAGTCGGCGTTTTCGGCGTGGTTTACCGTGATTATAATGGACGTTTGGCACTGGACCAGCCTTGTGGTGCTGCTGTGTTACGCAGGGCTTTCCTCTATCCCGAACGCCTTTTATCAGGCCGCGAAAATTGACGGGGCCAGCCGCTGGGCCGTGTTCCGCTATATCCAGTTCCCAAAGATGAAGCGCGTATTGATGATCGCCGTGCTGCTCAGGTTTATGGACAGCTTTATGATCTACACCGAACCCTTTGTGGTTACGGGCGGCGGGCCGGGCAATGCCACCACGTTCCTTTCAATCGATCTGGTAAAAATGGCAATCGGGCAGTTTGACCTCGGGCCGGCTGCGGCTTTCTCGCTGGTATATTTCCTGATTGTGCTGCTGATGAGCTGGGTTTTTTACACAGTGATGACCGCCAGTGACGCGGAGGCAAACAAATGACCCTGCTTCGCCGTATCCGCATAACGCCCACGCTATATATCATCTTTCTGATGCTGCCCATCTATTGGCTGCTAACGATGGCGCTAAAAACCAATGCCGAGATTTTGGGCGGGTTTTCACTGTGGCCAGAGAACCCCACGCTCGCCAATTTCAAAACCATCCTTACCGATGCCAGCTGGTACAATGGCTATATCAATTCCACCATCTATGTGGTGCTGAACACGGTTATATCGCTGATTGTGGCATTGCCTGCGGCGTACGCCTTCAGCCGCTACCGTTTTATGGGTGATAAACATCTGTTTTTCTGGCTGCTATCCAACCGCATGGCCCCGCCCGCGGTGTTTGTGCTGCCGTTTTTCCAGCTTTATAGCTCCATTGGGCTATTCGATACGCACTTGGCCGTGGCGCTGGCGCACACGCTGTTTAACGTGCCGCTGGCGGTGTGGATTTTGGAAGGCTTTATGTCAGGCGTGCCAAAGGAAATTGACGAAACCGCGCAGATAGACGGCTATAGCTTTGGTTCTTTTTTCCTGCGTATTTTCACACCCATGATTGCTTCCGGCATAGGGGTTGCGGCCTTCTTCTGCTTTATGTTTTCGTGGGTGGAACTGCTGATTGCACGCACACTTACCAGCGTGGACGCCAAACCCATCGCCGCCGTGATGACCCGCACCGTTTCGGCCTCCGGCCTTGATTGGGGCGTGCTGGCCGCGGCTGGCGTGCTAACCATCGTACCCGGTGCCATCGTTATCTGGTTTGTACGCAACCATATCGCCAAGGGCTTTGCCCTCGGGCGAGTGTAGGGGAACGGGCTGATGGATTTTGCATGGATGGGCTGGACAGTTTTCACTGGCGTATTTTTCAGCGTGGTCGCTGGGCTGATCATCACTATGATCGTATGGGAAAAGCTGTCGCCCGGTGACGCACCGCGCATGGGCGTGCTGCGGTTTGAAACAACGCGCGGTGACCGGCTGTTTGTAAGCCTGCTTGGCAGCGCCTTCATTCATTTGGGCTGGCTGTTTTTTGTGGGCGACATACTGTGGTGGGCGCTGGGATTATCACTGCTTTACGCGCTTGCAGTTTTTCGCTGGGTTTAACCCATTATGCTATTCAAATATAATCGAACACATCGGATTAATTGCCAAAACGGCGGCACCATAAAAGGAAGAACCTCGTGAAAACATTTGTGCGCACGCTCTTAACCATTTGCCTGATCACCCCTGCTGTTTCGGCAGCACCAGAAGAGGCTATCAACGACGTCGTGCAGCGCATGCAAGATGAAGGCACAGAGAACATCTTGTTCCTAAGCGATGCAGACCGGCGGATCGCCTTCGCCCATATTGACCGCGTTGCGCCCACGCGCAGCCTTCCTGCGTCTGCAACCCCTTATCCGCTGAGCACAAATTTTGACGAAAGCCTCAAAGGGCTGTCCTACACCGTGGGCGATCAAACCTTTAAGGTTAGCGACCTGTTGGCGCAACAGCCGCTGATGGGCATGGTGGTTGTGAAGGGAGATGCCATCCAGCTTGAGCATTATGCCCCGGACCATAACCCCGACAGCCGCTGGGTCTCATTCTCGGTTACCAAGTCTTTCACCTCAACACTTATCGGTGCTGCAGTAAAAGACGGCTATATCACCAGCCTTGACGACACGGTGGCAGATTACCTGCCCCGCCTGCGCGGCACAGATTACGGTGCTGTCAAACTACGGCATGTTTTGCAAATGGCCTCAGGCATTAAATGGAACGAGGATTACAAAGATCCAGAATCAGACGTTGCCCAAGCCGGTGCGCTGCAAGGCGCTGCGCTTACCAACTATATTGGCAAGCTGGAACGCCTGCACCCGGCTGGTGAAGTTTTCAATTACAACACGGCGGAAAGCAACCTTGCTGGTGAGATATTGCGCGCCGCCATTGGCAATAACGCCAGTGCTTATATGAATGCCAAAATCTGGCAAGGCTTTGGCATGGAACACGATGCTACCTGGCTCATCGACGCACCTTACGGCCAGGAAACCGGCGGCTGCTGCATCAGTGCAAGCCTGCGAGATTATGCGCGCCTGGGCATAGTTGCAAAAAAAGGGGGCATGATGGCAAATGGCGCCAGCATCCTGCCCGAAGGCTGGATGGAAATGGCAACAAAGCCATCCAAAGGCTATAAGGGCTACGGCTATAAGTGGTGGCTTATGGAAGACGGAGCCTACGCTGCCAGCGGCATCTTTGGTCAGATGATTTACATTGATCCGAAGCGGGACCTCGTAATTGCAGTGCACAGCAATGCACCCGCCGCTGTTGATACCGAGTATCACAAACATTACCGCGCCGCTGCGAACGCGATTTCCAAGAAATACGGGGCGGGCCAAAGCGCTGGCCAAAGCGCTGAATGAAGCTCTGAAGGGTGGGATAATTGCCCCACCCTGAACATGTTCGCTGTATTTCGCCGGGTTTAGGACTAGAGTACTTGAATAAGAATTTTCTGATGGGGAGTGATTGATGAAGAGTTTCTTGAAAACAGTAGTATCAGCTACGATTTTGCTGAGCACTATGCCTGCGGTAGCTGACGAGCCAGCGGCAAAAAAGTGGTCTGATAGCGAATTTGCAGTTTCAACGCTCACACCAGAACAGCGCATGGCAGAGCTAAACTGGTTCATTGAAGCCGCCAAACCCTTTCGCGGCATGGAAATCAATGTGGTTTCTGAAACGCTCACCACCCACGAATATGAATCCAAAGTGCTGGCAAAGGCCTTTTTTGAGATCACCGGCATCAAGGTGAACCATGACCTTATCGGCGAAGGCGATGTTGTGGAAAAACTGCAAACCCAGATGCAGTCTGGCCGCAATATTTATGATGCTTACATCAACGACAGCGACCTTATTGGCACCCACTACAGGTACCAGCAGGTGCGTAACCTTACAGAATGGATGGAAGGCCTCGGCGACGATGTAACCCTGCCAACGCTTGATTTGGATGATTTCATTGGCCTGTCGTTCACTACCGCACCTGACGGCAAGCTGTACCAGTTGCCTGACCAGCAATTCGCAAACCTTTACTGGTTCAGGTACGATTGGTTCACCAACCCAACCCTGAAAGCACAGTTTAAAGCCAAATACGGCTACGAACTGGGTGTGCCGGTAAATTGGTCGGCTTACGAAGATATCGCCGAATTTTTCACCAATGACGTGAAGGAAATAAACGGCGAGCGCGTGTACGGCCACATGGATTACGGCAAAAAAGACCCATCCCTTGGCTGGCGCTTTACTGATGCGTGGCTATCCATGGCGGGCGCGGGTGATAAAGGCCTGCCAAACGGCACGCCCGTGGACGAATGGGGCATAAGGGTGGATGGCTGCTCGCCGGTTGGTTCCAGCGTTTCGCGCGGCGGGGCCACCAATGGCCCGGCGGCTGTGTACAGCGTGCAAAAATATATCGAATGGCTGCGTAAATACGCACCGCCAACAGCGGGCGGCATGACATTCGGCGAAGCTGGCCCGGTGCCAGCGCAAGGCGCGGTGGCGCAGCAGATTTTCTGGTACACCGCCTTCACCGCCGACATGGTGAAACCCGGCATCGCAGTGATGGACGGCGAAAGCCCCAAGTGGCGCATGGCCCCAAGCCCTCGCGGTGCATATTACGAAAACGGCATGAAGCTGGGCTACCAGGATACAGGCGCATGGACGCTGATGAAATCCACACCAACTGACCGTGCGCGCGCAGCGTGGCTGTATGCGCAGTTTACCGTTTCCAAAACTGTGAGCCTGAAGAAAAGCCACGTGGGGCTAACCTTCATCCGCGAAAGTGACATCTGGCATGAAAGCATGACAGAACGTGCGCCTTCACTGGGCGGACTGATTGAATTTTACCGGTCAAACGCCCGGGTTTTGTGGACCCCGACCGGCACAAATGTGCCTGATTACCCACGGCTTGCGCAGCTGTGGTGGCAGGATGTGGGCGATGCGATATCTGGTGACAAAACCCCGCAGGAAGCCATGGACAGTTTGGCCTCAGCCCAAGACAAAGTACTACGCAGGCTGGAGCGCGCAAACGTACAAAAAACCTGCGGCCCAAAGCTGAACAAACCCCGCGACCGCGAATACTGGCTAAACCAGCCCGGCAGCCCCAAAGCAAAGCTGGCGAACGAAAAACCGCAAGGTGTAACGGTGGATTATGACGAACTAATAAAAAGCTGGGCCGCCACACCGAGGGGTGAGTAGAAACTGCCCTGCTCATCCTTCGTTTGAGGAGCAAAATTCATGGACGTTACGGACCATTTTGGTGTCGCTAACCTACTGGGACACCCCGCTTTTGAACACTTGGCCTCGGCGCATCAAAATTATACTGAAATTAGGTCCCGTGGCCTTTTTGATCCTGCGCCCCATAAGTGGCCGGCATGTCTAGGATTGGGCGGATCTTTGGAAATATTGCGGCGCAAAGAACTGAAATCTTGCATTCAAGCTGTGATCCTATTTCAAGCGATGATGGAAAAAATCCCCTATTTTGTTCCTGACATTGGTTCCGGCCTACAATCAATCGGCGGCGACAAATTCCGGCCAAACTGGGACAATCTATTGTCTCAGATAAGCGGTTCCTCTGAACGTGCAGAAGCCAAGAAGGCATTTAATGAATACCATACCCACTTTTATAGTGCGTTTCGAAACCCTATAATACATGGCCAAAAAAGTAGCGACGTCCAGCAAGTTAATAAGATTAGGCTGCCGGATGTTTATGAAGGAATGCGCCTCGGTTGGCGCGCCTATGATTATCTGCTTACGGCAGCTTTTGCGCCAGAACAGATTCATGAGCCGTCATGGAATGTAATGTGTAACGCGCACCATTTACCGAGTTCATTAAACACCGCTGATTATCCCGACATTGATGACTTGGGGCGTCAATTCAGAAAGAAACACCTCGAAGAAGCGCGAAAAGTGGCTAGTACTTGAAATAAGAGCAGATTGGATTTTAATTTTCTACGTTGCTCTCACAAATTCAGCCTCACTCACACCCCTTCAGCCATCTCGGCATGTCACTGCGGGCGTGGCGGATGCGGATAATAGGTATGTGCGCGGGCATGATGCGGTAAAAAACCGCGTTTATTATTTAAAGGTTTTTGCCCAGTCGTTTGCCCACGCATCCAACGGTGCAAGTTTATGTGTTAGCGACCAGCCCAGTTTTGTTAGCTCGTATCCGTTCGCACCTGAATCAAGTAAGTGTAGATTTCGAAGGTCCTTTACCCGGCTGTTCAAAAGCGTTGGCGAAACCTGTTCGCATTTCGTACGCAGGTCGCGAAATGTTGCAGGTCCCTCTTGATAAAGTTCCCAAAGGATACGCAGTGTCCAACGCTTCCCCAAAAGATCCAACAGAACCATAATGGGGCGACCACTCGTGGAACCAGGGACCGATTGACCGGGTAGTTTTGTCATGAGTTTCAACCTTACTTGACGCTACAAATAATGTAGCATATGCTGCGCTACATTATTTGTAGCATAAGAGGTAAAAATGACCAACAGCTTATCCCCCGTAGAAGCGCCATACTCTCCCCCAATTGAGGCAGTTTTGGCTCAATACCCCCAGCAGAATGGCTATATTCTGACCTTGTTCAGAACTTTTGCAAATAGCCTGCGTTTTCTTCAAAAGTGTGTCCCTAATCTGCTAGACAGCGAGAGCCCGCTTGATTTGCGAATTCGTGAAATTACGATTTTGCGCGTAACGGCTAATCGCAACTGTGAGTACGAATGGGGTGTACATGTTGCGGCCTTTTCAAAAGCCGCAAAACTAACCGCTGACCAAATTGCCGCGACACGACAAACTATATCTGAATGCTGGACAGTGAAGGAGCAAAGGCTTCTCTCTGCAATAGACCAGCTATGTGCAGCATCCACACTGGATGACAATACGCTTGCAGCGTTTCAATCAGACTGGAGTACCGAGGAGCAGCTTGAAATTCTTGCTCTATGTGGGACATACAGCACTATAAGCTTTGTTGCCAATGTAGCCCGCTTGCCGCCAGAAGGATTCGCACCGCACTTTCCCTCATAAAACTAACACCGTGCATCACCTCTTGGCGCCTTAAATCATTGGCATACTATAAACTGGGCCCTAACGCCGAAATTAAGATTTGCGGCCGGGTGCTGTCTTCGGTCACTTGCAGGCTGCGTCAGCTACCCATTTCATAAGGATACAACGGGTAGTTCGGCCAGAGCAAACCTTGCTCTTTAGTCATTGCGCCTTCTATGCGCCCTGCCGCCGTGTTCGCTTTGTTTGGATTTTGATATACTGTTCGCTTTAGCCTTGGCGCGCGCCTGCCTTGCGGTGGGTTTGGACTTTATGCCCTTAACCACTTTTTTCAGTTTTCTCTTTTTTGCGCCTTCGCTCAAACTCATCTAAACGGCCTTCTCAACTTCACTGTTAAACAGCCCTCGTTCGGGGCTGTGTTTCTGTGGGGTGACGAGACCTTATGGTCTTCTACCCCACCGGTTTTCTGGCGTATTTATTTGCATCAGAGACCCGCTTTGGAACTGGCTTTATAGTGGCCCTCTGCCTTCACCGCTATGCATTTGGTATAAGCCTCTACTCAATTATTGGCAATACACACGCATCGCACATGCATGAAACAACTGGCCAGCATCTGAATGTTAAATCACAGTCGGGGGCAACAAGCGCGCTTAAAACGCTAACAATGAGCATTCATCCGGGATAAACTCTTTATTCTGCTCAAACACGCTGAATGTTAGAACTTGCAGTAATCCTATAGAAAATCAGTATGAATTTGGCGGAACAAAACTGTAAGCAATTGACATTGAGCACAGCTATAAAGCTTATTTGCACAGCACTGTGAAGTCGTCAGTATTAATTGTTAAGCGTCCAAGTTTACCGTCAAAATCGAGCGAAAATGAAAAACAGAAAAAAACTAATGTTGCGAGTGGCTACAGCGATTTTTTTGACAGTCAGCAGCATATTGATATTCGCACCGTGGGAGTTTGCGATTTATTATTTTGCGCCTCTCCCTGCAACAGTTCAAGAACAGGTTGACGATGCCGTTGATCAGGGCCTGGATGGCATACTTGTTTATGCCCAAAAAGAGGGCCAGGAACCTGAATTTTATGCCAGCGGCTGGCATAATAGAGATAAGAAAACCCCTGCTGACCCAAAGGCACTTTTCAAAATTGGCAGTGTCGGCAAATTATATAATGCATCAGCGGTAACAAAACTTGTAGCAAGGGGCAGCCTGTCTCTTGATGGAACACTTGCTGGCTATTTACCATCACTGGCAGGCCGCATCGAGTATGCAGATCAAATTACACTGCGTATGATGGTGCAGCACCGAAGCGGCATACCAAATTACACAGACCATGATGATTTTTCCTGGTCAGAGCCTCCAACTGACGCCTTGGCCCTTGTTTTAGACACACCAGCAGATTTTAAGCCAAACAGTGATTACAGCTATTCCAACACCAATTATCTGCTGCTTCGCAGGATAATGGCCAAAACGCTGGGCTATGATCACACAAAATATATTAAGGATGAAATATTAACTCCACTTGGCCTGAAGCGAACCTTTTTCTCAGTTGATGATATTAATTTAGACGAGCTTATGAGCGGTTATCTTGTGGGGTATGACGTCGATTTTAAAGACCTTGATCAAGGATATATTGCGACAGCTGAGGATGTGGGTGTATTTCTCAGAGCCTTAAATGACGGCACATTTTTTACTGATAAAGAGCAAGCTATATACGGGTCAATTTATGAGTATGGGCATAAAGGCTGGGTTCTGGGCTATGTAAGCATAGCGCGCTATCACAGGGATATCGACACAGTAGTGGTCCAATTTGTGAATACAAATGGCAGTGAAACAGAGTTGCTTACAGACATCGTTTATGACCGGATTATACAAATCTTACAAATGCGCGAAGGCAAATAGTGAGATTATAGATATCGTTTAAAGGTCATAAACAGACGTTTGAAACGCATGTGTTACTGCATGATGGCAGGCACGCCCTTAACCCGACCGCGCAGCACCCCGGCTAGAGGCAGCCAGGTTGGGAATATTCTTTCCGCCACCGCTTTTGCCGCCAGTATTTAATTTAGGATCAAATTTTCCCGGGCCATGTTTTTGCTGTGCAACGGCAGTTGGGGTGGCGTCTTCGCCCGTCTCATGAGTTTCTGCCGGGGCGGATTTTCCAGCCCGCATTTCGGCTATTCTCTTTTTCTTGCGCTCACGTGCTCTGGCTTTGCTCATCGGGCTACCCTTTCTTCCTGATTAATACACACACTAGCCCAAGCCCGGAAGAAAAGGAAGCGAGTGGAATTTCCAGCTTAAAAAGGACCGCTGTGGACCACACTTGCAGACCCTGCATCAACCAGGCGCTTTATTGGAAAACGCCTACACGTGCAGCCAACAGCCACGCCTTCACCAAATTCCACTTGATCCATATCAATTCGCTTGCCGCAAACCCTGTTATTCCTTTTCATGGGCTAACAGGTGTGAGGAAGTTTATGTACCGGGATACGACAAAAACAATGGCATCAATGGCTGTTGCGAAGTTTAATTACCTGAAGCAAAACCCGCTTGGGTTTTCCATATCCACCATGATGGCCGGGGCCTATGTGGGCATTGGCATTATCCTTATCCTCACCATCGGTAATGACGCCGACCCACTTTCGCGCAACCTCATTATGGGCAGCCTTTTTGGTATCACGCTCACACTTATTGTCTTCGCGGGGGCTGAATTGTTTTCCGGCCACACCATGTTTATGGCGTTTGGGTATCTGTATAAAAAGCTCACGGTTTTTCAGGTGATATATGACTGGGTTGCCTGCTGGAGCGGAAACCTGATCGGCGCTATGCTGCTGGGGCTTTTGTTCACGCTGGGCGGCGGTGGCGGCTGGCTGGATAACCCGGAAAGCCTTGTGCACTCCATTGCGCTGCACAAGGTAGACAGCACCATTACTGAAC
>Ga0316204_10006003_pt1 | contig 19237 bp, 17 predicted proteins | sample 6monrhotite_MG_2_FD_205661 | JGI IMG/M metagenome (GOLD analysis project Ga0316204, IMG submission 205661) | Microbial mat bacterial communities from mineral coupon in-situ incubated in ocean water Damariscotta River, Maine, United States -... | ecosystem: Environmental > Aquatic > Marine >...
ACTAACCCGAGAATGCATAAGTAATGATAAGAAACTGATTTCACATTTTCATGAGTGGATGGGTGGAGCATGTATACCGGATTTAAGGCGTGAACAGATTCCAGTAAAATCAGTGTTTACAACGCACGCAACAATGCTTGGTCGGTACCTTGCCATGAATGATCCTCAATTTTATGATCATCTACCGTTTATTGACTGGGAAAAAGAGGCCAATCATTTTAACATTGAAGCCATTGTTAAACTTGAAAGGGCATGTGCTCATGGGTCTCATGTTTTTACGACTGTTTCAGAGGTGACCGGGAGAGAATGCATTCATCTAATTGGTCGAAGTCCGGACAATATTTTACCCAATGGGTTGAATATTGAACGGTTTTCTGTGGTACATGAAGTACAAAATCTGCATCATCAGTTCAAAAATAAAATTGAGCAGTTTATCATGGGACATTTCTTTCAGTCTTATTCTTTTGATCTGAAAAATACCCTATATTTTTTCACATCAGGGAGGTTTGAATACAGAAATAAGGGCTATGATCTTGCCCTTGAAGCCCTGGCTCGACTTAATCATCGAATGAAACAGGAAGATGTGCCCGTGACAGTAGTAATGTTTATTATAACGCGACAGCCGACCCACTCAATTAATCCGGGAGCCCTTAATTCTCGAGCGATGTTAAAAGAAATTGAAAGTAATTGTGATGCAATTCTTGAGCAGATCAAAGGGCGCTTGATTAATCATGCTGCCAGTTACAACCTGGATCACCGGCTGCCTTCACTGAATGATTTTGTGGATGATTACTGGCGACTAAGGTATCGCCGAACTATTCAATCATGGAAGTCTTCCTACCTCCCATCTGTGGTGACTCACAATCTGGTCAATGATGCGCAGGATGAGGTATTGAATTTCCTTAGATCCTCAAACCTGGTGAATAATGCTGATGACAAGGTAAAGGTGGTCTATCATCCGGATTTTATATCATCTACCAATCCATTATTTGGGATGGAATATTCGGATTTTGTTCGTGGTTGCCATCTTGGTGTGTTTCCAAGTTATTATGAACCATGGGGCTATACTCCTATTGAGTGTCTTGCCAGTGGAGTTTCGGCAGTTACTTCTGATCTTTCGGGTTTTGGAGATTATGCGGCTAATGTTCCTGAGGCAAATGAAGAGCATGGGTTATACATTGTAGAACGGGCAAATAAGGACTTTAATTCTTCAGCCAATCATTTGGCGGATCTGATGTTTAAATTTGTTAAGAGCTCCAGTCGAAGAAGGATTGAAAGTAGAAATAAGTCTGAAGATCTTTCGGAACAGTTTGACTGGAAGAACTTGTATGTGCATTATGAAAATTCATACCTTGCGGCCCTCAATGAAATAAGTATACCCACTTAATAAATGCTAATAATTCAATGCTAAGCGAAGCGCAAAAACAATTTATCCTAGAAAGAGGATCTGATGTCGATCTGGTAAATCAACAAATTGATAATTTTATCCAGGGGTTCCCATTTTTGAAATTAAGTAAACCTGCGGTGGTAGGGGATGGACTTCTCAAACTTAATGAAGAGGAAGCGAATCAGTACAAGCAGTATTATGAAGTCAATTCCAAGTCAAAAAACTTACTGAAATTCGTCCCGGCTTCAGGAGCTGCCAGCCGAATGTTTAAGGAACTGTTTTCTTATATTGATAAGGGTGAAAATAACCTAGAAGGCGCAGCGGGAAAATTCATTGAAGGTATTCAAAAATTTGCTTTTGTTAATGATTTGGACGCAGCGTTGCAGAAAGCAGGAACAGACCTGGAAACTACACTTCAGCAAGGCAACTATGTAAAAATAGCTGCCGCATTGTTGGAAGAATCCGGACTCAATTATGGAAACTTACCCAAAGGTCTTTTAAAGTTTCATCAATATGAAAATAGCTCAAGGACTCCAATGGAAGAGCATTTGGTGGAAGGTGCTCGCTATGCTGCCGGTAGTGGAAATGAGGTTAATATTCATTTTACCGTTTCTCCTGAACATAGGGTGAAGTTTGAAAGTCTGGTTAGGGAACTTCAGTCCCAGTATGAGCTTGAATTAGGAGTGAAGTACACCATTAGTTTTTCACTTCAGAAAAAATCAACAGACACCATTGCGGTTGACCTAAATAATGATCCCTTTAAGGAATCAGATGGAACAATCTTATTCAGGCCTGCAGGACATGGTGCATTGCTCGAAAACCTAAATGACCTAGAGGCAGAGATTATTTTCATTAAGAATATTGACAATGTAGTACCGGATAGAATAAAAGCAGATACTGTGCTTTATAAAAAAGTGCTGGGTGGCGTATTATTGAATACTCAGAGCAAGATTTTTGATTATCTGGACAAGATAGATCAGAGTGCGGTAGAGAATGCAGAGGTGGAAGACTTCATAACCTCACAACTTGGGGTGGCTTTCCCAAGTGAGTATACCGTGTATGATGATGCCAAAAAGAAAGAGTATTTGAAGAACATTCTTGATCGACCAATTAAAGTGTGTGGGATGGTAGAAAATAAAGGCGAACCAGGAGGTGGCCCGTTTTGGGTAAGTGCTGAGGATGGATCCATGTCTCTTCAGATTGCTGAGTCTGCGCAGATCGACATGAATGATGAAGCTCAATTAGCCATCTTGAAAAACTCCTCGCATTTTAATCCGGTGGATTTGGTTTGTGGAGTAACTGACCGGAAGGGGAAGGCGTATAACCTACTTGATTTTCGTGATCCCTCTACAGGGTTCATCACTGAAAAATCAAAAGATGGTAGAGAATTAAAAGCACAGGAATTACCAGGTTTATGGAATGGAGCTATGGCCTTCTGGAATACTATCTTTGTAGAAGTACCCATAATTACTTTTAACCCGGTAAAAACGGTGAATGATTTACTAAGGGAAGAGCACCAAAATTAATGCTTCCATAGTGGGCTAGGGTAATGGCCTGCTTGTACCAATTCACCAATATGCTTGATGGCATCTGATTTGTCTTCCTGGTAAGTAACACCAATCCAATTTTCCTCGGTGGGTAACACGGGGACCTTTATCCCCATTTTTACCATGTTGTCTAAAACTTCAGGGATATAAAATTCGCTTTTCAGATCCATGGCATTTGCCTGAATAAATGTATGAAAATTCTCGCGGATCAATGAAAATACTGCCGGACTAAAACCCATAAGGTTCATGGATATGACTTCCTGATCTTTCAATGGAACTAACCCTTCTTCTGCATTATAAATTTCACCATCATTGTGTCTGGAAATCTTGGTCATTTCTGTTATATGAGAAAGACTCATATCCTCATTTAGTGAGCAAATCCCACGGGCAACGGTTCCATGCTTTGAAAGTGTTTTGGAAAGTACAAATCCAACCATACAGGCGCCCAATTGAGTAGGATCCATTGATTTTAAGTGATCGTAAATCAGCTGAAAGGAAGATTTTCCATAAAAATCATCGGCATTAATAATGGCGAAAGGTTCCTGAACCTTAGGCTCTGTTACCATGACAGCATGACCCGTTCCCCAGGGCTTGATACGGTCAGTAGGTGGAATAAGACCGTCGGGTAGATTATCCAATTCCTGAAATACGATTTCTACTTGAATTTTATCCTTAAAATTATCTAGAAAAGCTTCTTTGAAGTCTTGCTCAATACTTTTACGTATTACAAATACTACTTTTTTAAATCCGGCTTCTATGGCATCAAAAACCGAAAAATCAATAATCGTTTCCCCTCCTGGTCCGAAGGTATCCAGTTGTTTTGTGCCCCCGTACCGACTTCCGATACCAGCAGCCAATACTACTAATGATGGTTCCATTCCTTAAATTTATAAAAATACAATGTCATCAATAACAGCCTCTCCAAACTCATGAAAAAGCAAAGCGATAATTTTAGACTTTGACATGCTCAGCTCGTTTTTTAGAGGCGCAGAACTTAATTTGACAAACAGTTTACGGTCTCTGATAAAAATTTTCTGAGTTCTTTTGGCAATCGTATGGCCCAATATCTTTTCCCATGAAGCAATCAGTTCAGTTTCTTTGAACTTATCCTCCAATCGAAAGGTCTTTAGCATATCCTTAATTTGCGAATCAATTTTAAGGGTCTCTGACTTTCTTGGGTCTTTGGGTTTCATTTAAATTTTGTCTTTTCAAATGTCATCAAACTTCTTCAATTATACCTTTTTTAATGTAAAAAATCTTAAAGGGAAGGTTTATATTTTTAAAAATGGATAAGGTCCGTTCGGGTCTGGCATCAGTAACAAACAATTGTCCGAAAAAATCACTGGATACCAGTTCCATCAGCTTATTAATTCTTAAATCATCCAGCTTATCAAAAATATCATCGAGGAGCAGTATGGGCTTAAATCCTTTGGATTCCCGGATCAAATCAAATTGAGCCAGCTTTAAAGCAATAACAAATGATTTTTGCTGTCCCTGTGAACCGAATTTCTTCACGGGAAAACCATCAATCATAAAATGGATCCGATCACGATGGATACCAAGTTCGGTACGTTGAAGGATTAGGTCCTTTTGAAAATTTTGCTTAAACCGCATTGGAAATTTAGAATCAGACATATCTGAATCATAGCGTATCTCTACTTCTTCTCTACCGTTGCTTAACTCAGCATAATGTTGGGAAAAAAAAGGATGAAAATCTTTAATGCAGTCCTTACGAAATTGATGTATCTTCTTCCCAAGTTCTATCAGCCCAGTGTCATAGCTGTCAATGAGATCCGGATCTGGATTATGGTTGTTTTTAAGTAGACTATTTCTTTGGTGCAGTATTCGATTATAGTCTATTAAATTATCGAGATACTCACTACTGGTCTGAGAAAGAATATTGTTGAAAAATTTTCTTCTAATCTCATTGCCTTCATTAATTAATTCATGATCGTATGGAGAAATGAGCACTACCGGTACCAGCCCAACATGATCCTTCAACCGCTCATAGGCCTTCTTATTTTTTTTGACGATCTTTTTTTCTCCTTTTTTTAAACTGCATTGAATGTCATACTTGCCGCTTTCATGGATGAACTTTCCCATAACGGAAAAGAAATCAGTCTCATGGGTGATGTTTTGTCGATCCAGAGGATTAAATGCACTTTTGGCAAGAGAGAGGTAATGAATGGCATCCAGAAGATTGGTTTTTCCCATTCCGTTTTCACCAAGAATACAATTAATATGTTCTTCAAATGAAGCGTTTGATTTTTTGTAATTCTTGAACTGAATAAGTTTGATTTCCTTCAGGATCATCGGGTAAATTTTACCTAAAGTTAAAGGAATATTTATCCTGAAGGAATTCTTTTATCGACTTGCGGAAGATTCTTTTCTGTTCAACTGCTGAAGGACAGTTTGTTTGATCAACGCTTTTTGGGACCAGGGAAGGAAGTGATCTTCTCCTTCAAGACCGATTACTTGTAAAAATGAAGGGTCAATCATTTTTTTACTGAATGCCAAATTTTCGTAAGGAACCAGTCGGTCTTTATCTCCATGAATATGAATAATGGGAGTTTTTAAGTGACTCCACTCCGGCAACATTTTCTTCAATTCCTCAATATGTGTGAATTTTTCATCTGCAGCCACTTTCCAGCTTTTCGGGGTAATCCAGCGGAAAGGTGCCTTATAGCCCAGATATGCAATTTTAAAAATTTTTTCATGCTCCGGGTCAATAGCTGGAGCGAGCATGATTACGGAATGAATATTTTGCGGCTCAAGAAGTGCCGCTTTTGCGACTATCGGACCTCCAAAAGAATGACCGACCAGAATTACCTGCTGATGGTTATGGTGTTTTTTAATAATGCTGTTGAGGATCCCTGCCTGTTGTTCAATGGAAGTCATTGATTTACCAAAGTTAGAATATCCATAACCAGGCCGGTCAATACTAATCATTCGTAGATGACTGTATAGTTCAGGGTCCTCCATAAATTGATAATAATTATCTGAAGAGCCCGGGGCACCATGGACAAATACCAACAAAGGTTTTTCCTCTTGACTGGCATTAACCATAATATATCTTATAAAAGATTGATCAACTTTTTCTTCAATAATATTTACCTCGATATTTTGAGAGGCAAACCTTTTTGAGACTTTTTTTGAATTTGTCCTAAATTGCATACAGGCTGAAGTTAGGGTCAGAATAATTATGGAATAAAAGAAAAGAGTGCTTTTAGAGCCGAACATATAATGCCTAAACGTTTTTTATATGGGGAAGTTAAGAAGTGAAATTTCTTTAATTATGTCCTTCTTAGGGATAATTAAATGATTATTGAGTAGATTTGTAATCCATTTTACACAAGATACCCTATATTTGAAACTTTGGGATAATTGAATATGGCTACAACGACAAAAAATAAGAAAAATGCTGCCAAAACAACTTTTGGTAAAGAGACCTATTTGGACTGGTATGAGAAGATGCTTCTCATGAGAAGATTTGAGGAGAAATCAGGACAATTATATGGTCAGCAAAAAATAAAAGGATTTTGTCACCTTTATATTGGTCAGGAAGCATGTGTTGCCGGTTCGGTAAGTGCTCTGAAAAAAGGAGATAAATACATTACAGCATATCGTGATCATGCCCATCCGCTTGGTTTAGGAACTGATCCAAAGCATATTATGGCTGAGTTATTTGCCAAAGTAACTGGAGTTTCCAAAGGCAAAGGGGGCTCCATGCACCTTTTTGATAAAGAAAATAATTTTGTGGGTGGTCATGGCATTGTGGGTGGACAAATTCCACTAGGGGCTGGATTGGCATTTGCTGAAAAGTACAATAAGACAGACAATCTTTGCATTTGCTATATGGGAGATGGCGCAGTGCGTCAAGGTGCATTTCATGAGGCTTTAAACCTTGCGATGACCTATCTGTTACCTGTGATATTCGTAATTGAAAACAACGGATATGCGATGGGGACCAGTGTAGAACGGACTTCTAATGTAACGGATCTTCATTATCTTGGAGATGCCTATAAGATGCCATCAGAGACCGTAGATGCAATGTCTGTGGAGAATGTTCATAAATCTGTAGAAATAGCAGCAGCCAGGGCCAGAAAAGGTGAGGGGCCTACCTTGTTAGAGTTCAGAACTTATCGATATAAAGGACATTCAATGTCTGACCCTGCCAAATACAGAACTAAGGAAGAACTTGCTGAATACAAAAAGAAAGATCCTATTGAGCAGGTAAAAGACACCATACTCAAAAAGAAATATGCAAGCGAGGAAGATCTGTCCAAAATTGATGCTAATATCAAAGCAATTGTAGAGGAGAGTGTGAAGTTTGCAGAAGAGTCACCTTACCCGGATACCTCCCAGGCTTACGAGCATGTTTATGTACAGAAAGACTACCCTTTTATTCAGGAATAATTGATTCTTATAAAAGGGTTGTTTTTTTCCGTTTATTTCAATTAAATTTGTCGGCCGAAATGGATGGCCTTTGGCTATAAATAACCAAAGCCGACTAAATAAATTATAATGAGTAAGAAACAACAAAGTAATCCTAGTGGAGATTTGCTTGAGAACCCTGAAGTAATCGCAGAGCAAATATCAAAAACTGAAGAATTTTTCACCAAAAACAGAACTATTGTATATGTGGCAGTTACCATTCTGGCTGTAATTGTAGCCGTAGTTTTTGGGTATAAGTACTATGCTACAAACCAGGATGAACTCGCGCAGGTGGATATGTTCCAGGCAGTTTATTACTTTGAAGCAGACAGTTTAGATAAAGCTTTAAATGGCGATGGTAATAACTACGGTTTTCTGGAAATCATTGAAGAGTATTCGGTAACGAAGGCTGCTAATCTCGCTCATTTCTATGCGGGAGCTAGTTTTCTTAAAAAAGGGGATTATTCAAATGCGATCGATTACTTGAAAAAATTTGATTCGGATGATCTTTTGGTACAATCCAGAGCACTTTCTTTAATCGGAGATGCATTTATGGAGCAAGGAAATTTCGGAGAAGCTGCCATTAATTATCAAAAGGCCGCCAAAACCAACTCTAATAAAGATTTTTCTCCAATTTATCTGGAAAAGGCTGCCATAGCCTTTGAAAATAATAGCGACAATCCTTCTGCATTAAAATGCTATGACCAAATTTTGGAAAAGTTTCCTGATGCAGATGACAGCAGTATCCAAAATGCAAAAAAGCATAAGGCAAGACTTTCTGCATTGACTTCCAATTCTTAATTATAATCCATTGGCAACATCTCTGAAAAACCTCAGTGAGCAATCTGTTAGCAGAAAGATCGATCTTTCGGACAAGGCATTTGCAATTGTTGTTTCTGAATGGAATGATGAAATTACAGAGAGTTTATTTGAGGCAGCCCATCAGACCCTTCTAAATCATGGCGCCAAAAAGCAACGCATTATTCGTAGGAATGTCCCTGGAAGTTTTGAATTGACTCTAGGAGCCCAGAGGATGGCAGAAAATAAAAAAATCGACGCAGTGATATGTCTGGGTTGTGTTATTCAAGGAGAAACCCGTCACTTTGATTTTATTTGCGATGCAGTGGCCAATGGCCTTACCCAGGTTGGACTAAAGTTCAACAAACCCGTCATTTTTGGAGTGCTAACTCCAAATACTTTTCAGCAAGCACTGGATAGAGCTGGAGGAAAACATGGGAATAAGGGAGATGAAGCTGCAGTCACCGCAATTAAGATGCTTGGCTTCTAAGCAAAAGCAAAAAACAACAACCAGGTAAGGATCAAAACAGGCAATAAGATCGGAATACTGAATCGAATCATATAGCCAAAGAAAGAAGGCATTTTAATTCCTACCTGCTCAGCAATAGATTTAACCATAAAATTGGGGCCATTTCCGATATAAGACATGGCACCAAAAAATACTGCAGCAACAGATATCGCTTTGAGGTGTAATACTGAATCGGGGTATACTCCACCATTTGCAAAATCTGCAACCTCAACCAACGATGAAATACTTGCCCCTTGTGCTGCCATGGCAGCTGCAAGAAAGTTTAGGTAGGTAGGCGCATTATCCAGAAACCCCGACAATAATCCTGTTCCCCAAAAAAGGGTATTCTGGCTAATCAATGCTGTACCCTGATCGGACTCTGCAAAACTACTGACTAGTTCTAATGCAGGCATCATTGTGCCAAAGATTCCTATAAAGATAAAGGCTACTTCTCGGATTGGCTCAAAACTAAATTCATTGCCTGAAATGGCCTCCTTATTGGCAAACCTAAACGAAAGGTAAGCAACAGAGAGCATGATTACTTCTCGAACAAAAGAGAATTTTTGTCCCTCATAGATAATCGCAGGTACCCAATCAAATACGTTTGGATCTAAAAATACAGAAAGGATTACCACCAATAACCAAAAGAAATTTCGTGTTCCGAGAAATCGTACTTTTCCGGACAAAGGTTGATCGGAGTCATCCTCAAGCTCCAGTACTGTTTTATTTCGTATATCAAAAAAGTAGAAAATAATGGCAAGTACAATACAAGCAACTACCCAGGGAATTAGATTTTGATGAAGAGTCCAGAAGAAAGGAACTCCCTTAAGAAACCCAAGAAATAATGGAGGGTCACCAATGGGGGTTAGCGATCCGCCGATATTACTTACGATAAAAATAAAAAAGAGAACATGGTATGCTTTGATTCGATGACGGTTCATACGAATAAAGGGCCGGATCAACAACATGGATGCACCTGTAGTACCTATAAGGTTGGCAAGTACAGCACCTATGAGAAGTAATGAAACATTTGCAATAGGTGTCACCTTACGCTCAACATTGATCATAATTCCTCCCGAGGCAACATATAGTGCTCCCAGTAATGAAATAAACTGGACATACTCAAATAAGGCATGAACCGGACTATGTTGATTGTGTAGAACAAATAAGTAATAAACCACTACTAAGGCAGCAAGTATAATGGCAATTTTTGGGTAATTTTTATGCCAAAAATGCTCATAAAATAATGGGCCAGTGGCAATCATTAGGAGTAGTAACACAAATGGGATTACAGTCCAAGTTGGAGGAGCTCCATGATGTTCATCATCTGATGCTATATCCGAAAGCTCAGCAATTTCCATAGAGTTTGAGGAAGCCGTGATGGTTTCATCAAATGCAAATGCACTGGAAGCAGTAACGGAAAAGAATAAAAAGAAGACAAGAATTACTTTTCTCATGAGTGACCGATATTCCCAAATCAAGGATAATAAAAATTAATTAAAAAACCATTGAATGTAATTTATATCTGGCTGAATTTATTCAATTTGACCATAGATAGTTCCTGCACTGCTGTCAGAACTTGCTCCGGTAACGGATGAAAGACAATTGATTTCATTGCGCATTCTTAATACCCCCAAAAATGCAAAAATCAGAGCCTCTTTGTAGTTTACTATACGTTCATTGGGCACTACAATTTTTACCGATGTAAATTGTTCAATTAGTTCCATTAAGAATGTATTCATTGCACCCCCTCCGGTAATTAAAAGCGTATCACTGGATGATTCTTGTGTATGTTTTTTTAGATGCTGAGAAATCTGAAAAGCAATATGGTGAGCAGAGGTACATAACATATCTTTCAGGGTAGGATTGTCCTGATCAATCAATGGTAAGAAATTATCAACAAACCATTCCAGCCCAAGGCTTTTGGGAAATGGTTGATTATAGTATTCCAGTTGGTTCATTTTGGAGAACAGATGTTTATCCAATTGCCCATTTCGAGCCATGCCACCATTATGATCAAAAGGATGACCTACTTTAGCTGCCAGGTGGTTTAATGCCATATTTGCCGGACAGATATCATACGCAATCCTGTTTCCATGTTCGTTGAGTGAAATATTAGCGATTCCACCAAGGTTTAAACAATATCGATAATTGCCAAAGAGTAATTCATCACCAATTGGAACTAAAGGAGCTCCTTGCCCGCCTTTGGCGACATCAGGAGATCTAAAATCATTGATGACAGGAAATCCGGTAAGTTCATGAATGATTTTTCCATTGCCAATCTGCAATGTTATACCCCGATCAGGTTGATGAAAAATGGTGTGACCATGAGAAGCAATAAAGTCCGGATTATAATTATGAGTTGTACAAAACTTATTTACTTCATTGCCCAACCATTTACCATACTCAAGGTCTAATTCTGAAACACGGGTATCAGAAAGTTGAATTGCTGCTTGAAGTCTAGACCTTAATTCATCTGTATATTTTATAGTATCTGCATAATCAATCCGATACTGCCATTGACCACCCTTGAAATTAAACTCACACGCTGCAAGGTCAAGACCATCTAAGGAGGTGCCAGACATTAGACCAATTACCTTATAGGAATTCATTCAAATTGTTTAGTTTTGCAAGTTTTCTAAATATAAATAATTCGCATCAGTAATAGTTTGAATTACGTCATCGATATAGGGAATTCTTTTTCGAAGCTCGGTATATACAATAACGGGAATAGGGTAAAAGTGCATGGATCTTTATCAGACGATCAATTGATTCAGAAAATTAGTCAGATTAAAACAGGGAAGTGCATCATCGCTTCTGTCAGAGAAAATATTGAGTTTATCATCGAGTCTATTTCTGAAGAAATAGGTCTATTGTTATTGGATGAAGAGACCTCTCTTCCCATACATAACGGTTATCATACTCCAAAAACGCTAGGTGTAGATCGTATTGCAGGTGTTGTCGCAGCAAATATGTTGTTTCCAGATACTAATCTATTGGTAATTGACGTTGGAACTGCAATAACCTATGACTTCATAAATTCAGATGGCAGGTTTATTGGGGGGGGAATCTCGCCAGGTCCTGAAATGAAATTGAAAGCATTGAATTTTTACACAGACAATTTACCAAAAATTGATCAGGTAAAGGAGTATGGTCTGATAGGTAAAAGTACAGAGGAATGTATCTTAAGTGGGGTTTTTGAAGGGACATGGGCTGAAATAACCGGTATAATTGCTCAGTATAACCATAAATTTACTGAATTGAGGGTGATTATGTGTGGAGGGGGCTTAAATCACTTTGAAAGTAAGATAAAAGACCCCATCTTTGTAGCCCCGGAATTAATTTTGGATGGATTGAATAGAATATTAGAGTACAATGTTAGTGAGGAAAGTTAGCATCCTATTAATTTTAATTGGCCTTTGGGTAAGTTCAAGTGCCCAGATAACCAGCACAGCGTATTCCGCCCTGGGTATAGGCTATCTGCCATCAAAAGGTTTAATAAACAATGATGCCATGGGCGGCATAGGAATAAGTAATGGTAATACCTGGCATTTAAATACCATTAACCCCGCCCTTTTGTATCACAATCAACTAAGTACATTTGAATTTGGATTGACTGGCGAGAGCAGAACCTTGAGTTCTGATATTTCCACCAGTACTATTGGATCAGGAGGATTGAAGTATCTTGGTCTAGGAATTCCTGTTACAGACCCAGTAAAGACAGACATTATTTGGACGATGGCAATTACGCTAAGTCCATATTCTACAGTAAACTATGATGTATTTACTTTTCAGGAAAGCCCTGGGCCTGAAGGGGATTCTCTCGTGGTAAATAGAACCGGAACGGGTGGATTGGTACAGGCATCATGGGCTCATGGAGTTAAGTTGTTTAAAAACTTTTCCTTAGGCGTAAAAGCTTCATATGTATTTGGGAATATTACCCGGGAGTCAGCCAACCAATTATTTTATCCCGAAGAAAGAGAGGTTCTGGTTGGGAATGAAATTGAAATTGACACTATCTATACCACAGATTATAAGATTGTAATTTCAGAAAGGGAGAGTTATAGTGATTGGGCCTTTGAGTTAGGTGCAGCATACAAATATGAATTGTCCGAAACGGAATCCATTAATCTTGGAGCTACCTACGAATTTGAAACGGCAATCCAGACGGAATTATTTAGTAAACTTGAAAGGAGAGATGCCAATAACAGTCTTTCAGGCTTTAATGCAGATACATTGGAAGTGGGACTGAGGGGGGATGTGGTCATTCCTGCCCGACTTGGACTTGGGATTTCATACTCCAAACAAAATAGTTTCACCATAGGATTTGATTATTTGAACCAGAATTGGACAAACTATCGAAGTTTTGATCAGGAATTTACTTCCTTTCAAAATTCCCATTCTTTTGCCCTTGGAGCAGAATTTATACCGGATATCAGCTCGGCAGAGAACTACCTTAAACGGATAACATATCGTTTTGGCCTGGAATTTGATAAAACTCCATATATGGTACAGAATGAATCAATAAATGAATTTGGAATAAATTTTGGTCTATCTATGCCAGTTAGTGGATTTTCTAACGTAAATTTGGCGTTCAAGTATGGCCAATTGGGTACCACAGACAGCGGTCTGATCAAAGAAGAATACTTTAATTTTGCAATTGGAGCTTCCTTTAACACTAACCGATGGAAGAAGCTTCCGCGATTTAACTAAATGAAGAAAAATGGAAAAGAGATTTTACTTTATTCTGCTAATAATTTTATGTAACACTGGGTTGCTTATTGCTCAGCCGGGATGGAACTGGCCTGACGACAAAAAAACAGCAGAAGAAAAGCAGGTGCTTTATTCAGATTATATGAGAAGCAAAAATTATAGTGCTGCTTTATCACATTTAAAATGGCTATTTGACAATGCACCAAGTCTTAACGCCTCAATCTATATCAACGGAGCTAAAATATATTCAGCACTGGAAGAAAAGGAAAAAGATAAAGCCCGGCAAACGATATTAAGAGATTCAGTTTTACTGATGTATGATTTAAGGGTTAAGTACTTTCCTGATGAAGAAGCGGATGTATTAAATCGAAAGTCTTATTCAGCATATAAGTATCTAAAAGATGATCGGGCTCGATACCAGGAACTCTATGATCTTTTTACTAGAACTTATGAGATCAATAACCCCAAGGATCTGTTACCGAATAACCTTGTTGCTTATATGGATGTAATCCGAAGGTATAAAAAGACTGGAGGGGACATCTCAGACGAAACCGTACTTGAAAAGTATGAGCTTGTTACAGAGGTAATCGAGGAAAAGAAAAAATTAGGCAAGAATGTAGCCTTCCTTGATAAATCTCAGGAAAATATTGATAAACTGTTGGCGGCCACTATTACTGTGGACTGTAATTTTATCCAGGAGAATATGGGTCCTAAGTTGAAGGCTGATCCTGAGAACACCAAGCTTGCAAAAAATATTCTAAAATTGACGTTTGCAGGAGAGTGTTGGGATGCGCCAATAGGTTTGGAAGCTGCACAAAATGTACATGGAAAAGAGCCAGAGTATGGGTTGGCAAAATTTATTGGAAACAAGTGTAAGCAGAATGGAGATTATGACTGCGCAGTCAAATATTATGAGGAAGCCATTTCACTAACAGATGAAAATGTTAAGAAAAGTGATATTTATATTCAAATGGCTTCGATAAGTTTGAAAAGAGGTCAAAAAGGCCAGGCCAGGTCTAATGCACTTAAAGCAGTGGCCAATGATCCATCCAAGAAAGAAGCATATAAGTTGATTGGAGATCTTTACTTTGGTAGCTATGAGCAGTGTAAAGAAGGTGAAAATAAAGTGTATGACAGAGCAGTTTTTATCGCTGCGTATGAGATGTACAAAAAAGCCGGAAACAGTGCAGCCATGAATAATGCAAAAAGTCAGTTTCCATCTCAAGAGGAGTTATTTCTTTACAATATGGAAGTTGGACAGACATATACAGTAGGATGCTGGATCAATGAAACAGTTACCCTACAACGAAGAGATTAGTAATTCTTTCAGGATCTATAGATATTGCGGTCAATGATTTAATCATTGACCGTTTTTTTTCCAATGCGCCAACTGATTATTTTAGGACTAATTATATTTTCTATTTGGAGCTGTTCTTCCGAACCGACTTCGATTGATGATATTCAGGAATTTCAAGGCCCTTTTGTAGAGATTGAAAACGGGGAAACCATATTTACGGATTCTTCTGTAATCAAGCTAAAGATGTATTCAAAGCTTCAATTGGAATTTGAAAATGGAAACCGGGAGTTCCCCGAAGGTATATTTATAGAATTCTTTGAAGAAGGAGAAAAAGCAGCAACCCTAAAGGCGAATTCTGGTTATTATAATAAGGAAAATGATAAATACACAGCCCTGGGAGACGTGGAAGTAGTTAATTATCTTGAACACAATAAATTAAATACGGAAGAATTACACTGGACTCCTGTGGATCAAAAGATTTTTACCGAGAAATTTGTAAGGATTGAGTCTGATACAGAAATACTCACGGGTGATGGAATGACCGCAAATCAGGACCTTACTTCTTATGAAATTCTATATCCCAAAGGGGTGTTTACAATACCGGAAGAAGATTTACAAGATACTCTTCAAACCACTAATGAACCTGTAGTTCAATGAAATTAATTCCGACTTTAATATTTTCATTATTGGTGGTAACTTTCATCATAGGGGTTCATCAGACTATTGTTTTAGGGTTTGAGTATTCCTACTGGATTTTTATGTTATCCGTGATACTGTTACTTTTACTTAAATTAATAAAAAAACCTGATCAGGGAGCCACTTAATGGAGTATTCAGTTCTCGCATTCATAATAGGGTCATTGTTGTTTTCCGCATTTTTCTCCGGTGTCGAAATAGCGTATATCTCTGCTAATAAGCTACATATTGAATTACAGAGTAAGGCTTCAGGTCTTACGGCAAGAATTTTATACTTAATTACCAAAAGTCCTTCTGAATTTATCGGAATGACTTTAGTTGGAAATAATATTGCTCTGGTAGTGTATGGAATCTTTATGGCAATACTGTTGGAACCAGTTATTGCTTCATATTTACCGGAAATAATTAACAACTCAATCTCTATATTAGTTTTCCAGACTATTATTTCCACATTGATCGTACTGGCAACTGCTGAATTTTTACCTAAGAGCATATTTTTGATCAACCCAAATTCCCTCCTTCATTTTTTTGCAATACCATTGGTAATCATTTATGTACTACTTTATCCTGTGGTGTTTATTGTGGTAGGTCTGTCTCGATTTGTAATTACCAAACTTTTCCGTTTGGAGTATTCTGAAGATACACCGGCCTATGGATTAACCGATTTAAACCAATACATCAAAAAGACGCTTAGTATAGAGGACAAGGAAGCAAATCAGGAAGTGGATACCCAAATGTTTCATAATGCATTGGAATTTAAGACCATTAAGGTAAGAGAGTGCATGATCCCCAGAACGGAGGTTGTTGCTTTGGATATAAATGATAATGAGTTGCATGATTTGAGAAAAGCATTTATTGAAAGCGGTCATTCTAAAATTATAGTTTACAAAGACTCTATTGATGATGTTATAGGGTACTGTCATTCTACAGCACTATTCAATAAACCAGAAACGATTGAAAGCATACTTACCCCAATTCTGATGGTTCCAGAAACAATGCTGGTTAATGAATTACTTATTCAATTCATTACCGAGCATAAGAGTTTGGCTCTAGTAATAGATGAATTTGGAGGCACCTCAGGAATTGTCAGTATGGAGGATATTATTGAAGAGATATTTGGAGAAATACAGGATGAACATGACAGCGATGACCTTGAAGAGTCAAAGATCGATGAAAACACGTATCGATTGAGCGCCAGACACGAAATAGATTATCTGAATGAGACCTATCAATGGAACATTCCACTTGGGGAATACGATACCTTGGGAGGGTTTATTTTGAATATTACAGAAGATATTCCACATATCGGAGATGTGATAGTTTATGACCTGTTCAATATAACCATTGAGGGGATGGATGAGAATAGAATTGACATCGTCAAATTCAAGTATTCCAGCAGCTCACCGAAGATAACGGAGTGACCGTTAGTTATTCTATAATATTTTGATTTTAAGGATTTAAGGTGTTATTTTTGCGCCTCTTTGAACAGGATTAAATAGAGATTTTTATCTCCTAAACTAAAAAATAGAGTACGTATGGCGTTGATGAATACTTTGAGAAATAAGATGGGCAAGTTTGTTGTCGGAGCAGTTGCTGTGGCAATCCTTTCATTTGTTCTCACAGATTTGCTTGGTCCCAATTCTCAAATTTTGGGTGGACAGGATACCACAGTTGGTGAAATAGCAGGAAATTCCATTGATTATCAGGAATTCCAAAATAGAGTTGAGGAGCAAAGATATAATTTTGTTCTTAATACAAATCGTAACCCAACGGAGCAGGATATGCTTTCGATCAGGGAACAAGCCTGGGAAAGATTGATTTCTGATCTTGCTTTCGGAGATGAGTATGAAAAACTCGGGGTTAAGGTAACCAAAGAAGAATTGGTAGATATGGTTCAGGGACAAAACATTACGCCTGAATTAAGACAAGTATTTACAGATCCTGAAACCGGACAATTTGATAAAGGAAGAATTGTTAATTATTTAGCAAATTTTTCAGAATTGCCTGAACAACAACAAGCGGCCTGGACAAATTTTGAAAGTAATCTTGTACCTGGAAGAACAAGAATTAAATATGAAAATTTACTCCTAAAGACGGATTATGTTACCACTGACCAATCCAAATTTGAATATCATAATCAATCCGATGTTGCGGAGGTAAAATATCTTTATGTTCCTTTTGTATTAGTAAGTGATTCCTTAATTGAGGAACCTGGAGAAAAGGATCTTCAAAAATACCTGGATAGCCATGCCGATAAGTATAAGGTCGAAGAAGCAAGATCCATTAAGTATGTTACACTTCCAATTGATCCTTCTCCGGAAGATACGGCATTCTTCAAAGACGAAATGGTTAAACTAAAGGGTGAGCTCCAAAATATCAAAGACGACTCTATTTTTTCGAGAAACAATTCTGATAATCCAAGAAATGCATTCCTGGTTTATTCCAATGAGAATCTTCCACAGGAACTGGTAGATGTGGAAACACTGGAAGAGGGAACTGTAATTGGTCCGATTCTTAGAAACCAATTCTTGACCTTATTTAAGGTTTCTGAAATTTTTGATGATACAATATATGCCGCCAGAGCCAGTCATATATTAATTAAGTGGGAAGATGACAGCCCGGCAGCAAAATCAACTGCACGTTCTGAAGCTCAGAAAATTCTAAATGAACTAAAAGCAGGGGCTGATTTCGCACAACAGGCTAGAGATCATGGAACCGACGGTACTGCTGTTCGCGGTGGAGATTTGGGTTGGTTTAAGGAAGGCAGAATGGTAGAGCCATTTGAAAATGCGGTAATGTCAGCAACAAGGACAGGTTTGCTTAATAATTTGGTGGAAACTGATTTTGGTTACCACATCATTAATGTGACTAATACTAAAACAAAAACAAACTATAAAATAGCAAGCATTGAAAGAGAAATTTCAGCTGGCGATCAGACCATCAATGAAGTTTATAGAAAGGCAGAATTTTTTGCTATGGACGCGAAAGATTTAGATTCTTTTATTGCTACGGCGAAAAGAGATTCATTGAGTATTCGTACCTCGCCTGATATTGACAAAAATTCCCGTAATGCCGGGGCACTAGTAGGAGCTAGACAAGTTGTTCAATGGTTGTACAATGACGCAGAGGTTGAAGATGTTTCTGAAGTGTTTGAACTGGACAATCAGTATGTTATCGCAATTTTTGATAAGATTAGAGAAGAAGGAACGAATGATTTGAGCAATGTCCTTAACGAAATCTCTCTCAAGGTAAAAAATGAACTTAAGGAGAAAGTGATTACAGAAAAGCTTGCTGGACTTTCTGGAAGCCTTGAGGAAATGGCTACTGCTTATGGTTCCCAAGCTTCCGTATTGAGCATGGCAGATCTTAAGATCTCTTCTAATTCATTAAATGGTATTGGCATTGCTCCCACTGCAGTAGGGACTGCATTTTCCTTAAAGTCAGGGGAAAGATCAGCACCCATAACTGTTGAAAATGGGGTAGTAATTGTAGAAATGGTTGCTTTTACAAAAGCACCTGAAATTGCAGATTATACCATTTATAAGGATCAGGTTAATCAAAGACAATCTTCAAAAACTGCGTTCAGCATCACCTCTGCAATTAAAGAGTTTGCTGAAATTGAAGATGAGCGGTATAAGTTCTACTAATCCTCAAAACAAGAGGATCATGAGTGATAATTTCAAGGCATTCCGAGATAAACTGGAAGAAGGATATAGTTGGCCTTCCTTGTACATGTTTAAATTCATTGTTCCTAAAGGAAAAGAGGATGAAGTTGCTAAGCTTTTTCCAAAGCATGAAATAAAGTCCAGAGAATCAACCCAGGGAAACTATATTAGCATAACGGTGCAATTAATGTGT
>Ga0316204_10006004_pt1 | contig 19236 bp, 9 predicted proteins | sample 6monrhotite_MG_2_FD_205661 | JGI IMG/M metagenome (GOLD analysis project Ga0316204, IMG submission 205661) | Microbial mat bacterial communities from mineral coupon in-situ incubated in ocean water Damariscotta River, Maine, United States -... | ecosystem: Environmental > Aquatic > Marine >...
GCAAGATCATTGTGACTTCGTCTATGTTGATCCATCCAGCAGTAAGGTTGTGTCTAAACCCAACACCAAAGATAAAGAAGATGTTAATCGCCCCGGCTATTTCAATAAGTTATTTCGCCAGAAACAACAAGTAGTCTCCACAACCGTTGAAAAAGAACTCAAACACGCAACCAATGTACACGGTAAAGCAACCGTTTTGGTAAAAACATGTATGGATGACATCGTTATTGGTAATGCCATTAACGAAGAAATGCTGAAAGAGAATGTCACCGAAACCGTAGAGAGTATCGTTCGTAATCCAGATGCCATGGTATGGTTAACACGTTTGCAAAATAAAGATGACCATGCATCGCAGCACAGCATCAACTGTTGTATTTTAAGTGTTGCCTTCGGTCGATATCTAGGCTTACCTAAAGATGAACTAGAGAAACTGGCCATTGGTGCCCTGATGCACGATGTGGGCAAACTTCAAATTCCTACTGAAATACTCAACAAGCCAAGTTCTTTAGGGCCTGATGAGGTCAAAGTGGTATGTGGTCACGCTACTGCGAGTCGGAATCTTCTTATGTCTGCAGGAAGTTACTTCGCACCAGCAGTGGATATAGCTTACTCCCATCATGAACGCATTGATGGTTCAGGCTACCCAAGGGGGCTAAAAGGTACAGGGTTGTCACCATTCTCTCGTATGGTCGCAATCATTGATGTTTATGACGCGATGACATCAGAACAAGTTTACCGAGAAGAACTGGTGCCTTTTGAAGCCCTTAAATACCTCAATCTTAATAAAGGCAAACTCTTCGATCAACAACTGGTTGCCCTGTTTATTAAGATGATCGGTGTGTTCCCAGTTGGTAGTCTTGTAGAGTTAAGTAACGGTCAGATTGCTGTGGTCATTACCTCCAACCGAGATGATAATCTTCGTCCCAAAGTATTGTTAATGCTAGACTCTAATAAAATGCCCATTGAAAGAAAAATCATCAATCTAGCCAGAAATGCCGTTGACTCATTAGGCCGGCCAATAAAAATATCAAAGACCTTACGTAAGGGTGACTACGGAATTGATCAACAACAGTTAGTTCGAGAAGGTGTAGAATTTACAGTGCTAAATTAACCCGAGTTAACTCGCTTGCTAGAGCCTCTAATTGGGACTTTTCTAACATACATATACCTTGTCCACCTCGTTCAAAGTCGAGCCATGTAAATGCTGTATCGGGGTACGAATTCATTAATGCTTCAGCACTATTGCCAACTTCCAGAATAAGAATTCCACCTTCATTAAGGTGCCTACTTGCCCCTTCAATAATCTTTCGGCTACAATCTAGGCCATCAGAACCAGAAGCGAGTGCCAATTCAGGCTCATGTAAGAATTCATCAGGTAATGAGCTCATATCCTGTGCATCAACATAGGGTGGGTTAGTGACAATCAAGTCATATTTCTTGTCAGCTATTGCGGAATAAACATCCGATTCAATAAACTTAACCTGTGATTCCAATTCAAGTTTTTTTAAATTGATCTTAGCAACTTCTAAAGCATCTTTTGAAATATCTACGCCATCAACAGTTGCATTAGGATTGTAGGCAGCACAGGCCAATGCAATACAACCACCACCGGTACAGAGATCTAAAATAGACTCCGGCGCTTCCGTTAACCACGGGCTAAATTCCTGTTCTATCAATTCAGCAATTGGCGAACGAGGGATCAGTGCACGTTCATCAATATAAAATTCAATATTGGCAAAGCGTGTCTTGTTAGTTAAATAGGCAAGTGGTTGGCGTTGATTTAAACGCTTATCAATTCGATCACAAAGTCTATCTCGTTCATTAGAAGTTAAACGACCAGACAATAGTCCTTTATCAATATCCGCAGGTAAATTTAAACTATCAAGCACTAGGGCTACTGATTCATCCCAAGCATTGTCAGTACCATGGCCATAGAATAAGTCTGAGCCATTAAATAGGCTGAACGACCAACGTATAAAATCTAAGACAGAAACTAATTCTGTACCAGATTGAAAAATTTCATCTCGACTTATTGCATTAGTCATTATAGTTTTCTCCGAGTAATTCAAGCATCGCGTTGCGGGTTATTTGAATTAACTCATTACATGATTTTTTATCGTATCCAGCAGAGTCTATGGGCTCGCCAATCTCTATTTCTACTTGACCGTTGATAATTAAGTCATAACTATTGGATGGCAACACTTTATCTAAGCCTTTAATCGCAACAGGTATTATTTGAGCATTGGTATCAATGGCTAAATGAAATCCGCCTTTTTTAAACGGCCTTAGCTTACCATCTCTTGATCTAGTGCCCTCAGGTGCAACCCAAAGCACAATGCCTTTTTTGAGCTTGGTTTCTGCAACCTGAAGATCTTTTTTTGCCTGTTCAATATTGTTACGATCGATTGAGACAAAATCACCCTTATTAAGCGCAGTACTTAAGACAGGAATGTTGAATAACTCTTTCTTTGCAATCATTCGTAGGTCAACATCTAACGATAAAAATGACACTGGAATATCATACAGACTGGTATGATTGCACATTATTACCGTAGGTTTTCCCCTACTCTGTTCAATATGCTCTGCGCCTTTAACCTTTAAAACCAAGCCAGTTGGAGCAATTAGTTTTCGCCCCCACAATCGTGTTACAGCAGTTATGCTTCGTTGCGGCTCTTTACTAAAGATAGAAATAAAAATTATCTTAATACTAGACCAAAGCGTATATATTCCTGTTAATAGTTGTATCCAGGCAACATGTAACCTATGTGCTTTGTATGCGCTCATCTTAGACATTTCTTCCATCATACTGAAGTACCGCATGTAAGTCTTGTTGTGTCACATTGAGTCGCACGAAGCCTGCTACAGGCAATCCATAGATTTCTGTATTAGGACAGAGGTATTGTATTAGGCGGCCCACTAAAGGCATATGACTAACCAGTAACACCGATTCTGAACCATGCCATACTAGGGGTACCAAGCTAGGTTCTGCTGATTGCAAAAGTGCCGAATCCGATCGAATATCAGCATTGAAAAACTGCTTATGGCAAATTTGAGCCGTTTGAGTGGTGCGAGCAAACGGACTATGTACTATATGTTCTGGTTGAAAGCCCATCGCCTGTAGTTTTTTCGCTTGTCGTGAAACAACCATTCCACCTCGTTCTGTGAGATTGCGCAGCTCATCAGACTGAATTAATGGTTCAGCTTCACCGTGGCGAAGAATAACTAAATCAAGCAAGACTTCGGGCATATTTCCTAACCTTTTCTACATGCTCTGGCTTTAATCTTGGACCAAAGACAGTGACCAAGGTTGCAGAAGCATAACTTGCTATGGCTCCTGCCTGAGCATGGCTATAGCCATTACTCAAAGCATATAAGAACGACCCTGCAAATAAATCACCAGCGCCATTGGTGTCTACTGTCTCTACTGTATTAGGTGCGATTTCGATCATTGCCTTACCATCAAACACGATAGCGCCCTTTGGGCCTAGCGTTACTACAAATTCCTTAGCAATGCTTTTCATCCGCTCACAAGCAGTGTCCAGATCATCTGAATCAGTATAGGCTAAGGCTTCAACTTCATTACTAAACAATAAATCAATACCACCTTCCAGCATTGCATCTAAACCATGACGGCAAAAATTAATCATAGATAAATCAGACAAAGAGATCGCCACAGGAACTGAATTATCTTTAGCATGTTTTATGGCATAAACCGAAGTATTTGTCGCCAGCTGCGAGGATGCCAAATATCCTTCGATGTATAGGTAATTACTGCTCTTTAATACATCGAGATCAATACTATCCCTAGTTAAGTCTGATGCAATTCCAAGGTAGGTATTCATGCTTCTATCTGCATCGGGTGTAATCATAACCAAACATTTACCTGTCACACCCTCAGCGCGAGGAGCAGAATCAAGTATTGAGGCGACTCCTTCTCTCTGAAGATCTTCAAAGTAAAAGTCACCTGTTTCATCACTACCTATGCTGCAACTGTAAAAACTCTTACCACCTAGTTGAGCCACCGCGATGGTTGTATTCGCTGCCGAACCACCACAGGCTCTATTGTGCTTTTGACCTTCAACATGACCCAACAACTCATGATGTCTTTGCTCATCAATTAAAGTCATTACGCCCTTATCAACACTCATGCGTTTTAACTCATCATCCTTGACTTCAATTTCAATATCAACCAGGGCATTTCCTAGTCCGTAAATGTGGTTCTTTGACATTATTTGTCCCTATTTATCAATGCATTAGCTCCATCGGAGCCATCTAGTAATTGTTCTACATCAGCTTCTGAAACTACCCTAACACCCAGACTCTGTGCCTTAGTTAATTTTGAGCCCGCTTTTTCACCTGCTAGCAAAACATCTGTTTTTGCTGAGACTGATCCAGTTACCTTGGCGCCTAACAATTCAAGTCTTTGCTTCATTTCAGATCGAGAACCAGAACTTAAACTCCCGGTTATGACCCATACTTGACCAGCTAAAGACTGAGTTCCTTTTATTTCTGGCAATGCTTCAAATTCAATGCCAGCATCAACTAAACGCTGAATAATTTCGCGATTATGCTGTTGTGCAAAAAAGGTCAGTATATGTTGAGCTACGATTGGACCAACGTCTTCAACAGCAATTAAATCTTCGTAACTTGCCTGCATTATAGAATCCAACCCACCAAAAGCTTGTACCAGTGCACTGGCAGTAGACTCGCCAACTTCTCGTATTCCAATGGCATAGATGAATCGTGCTAAAGGTACTGTCTTTGTCGCTTGTATAGCCGAAATGAGTTTAGCCGCCGATTTCTCGCCCATTCGCTCCAAGGTTGATAACTGGTTTTCTTCTAGGTGATAGATATCTGCAGGATCATGAATTAGCTCAGCATCCAGTAATTGTTCAACAATTTTGTCACCCAGCCCGACTATATCCATAGCTTTGCGAGAGGCAAAGTGCTTTACAGCCTCTAGTCTTTGCGCAGAGCAATACAGGCCTGCAACACATCGAGTGACTACTTCTGAATCAAGTCGTTCAAGTTTTGAATCACAGACCGGGCAGTTTTCAGGAAAGTTTATTTTCTTTGCATTGTCTGGTCGTCTATCAATGATCACTTTGACTACCTGAGGTATGACATCCCCTGCTCTTCGTATAAAAACTGTATCCCCAATTCTGACATCAAGCCGTTCTATTTCATCAGCATTATGAAGTGTTGCATTACTAACAGTTACACCGCCCACGAAAACAGGTTTTAGACGTGCCACCGGAGTAATTGCCCCAGTTCGACCTACTTGAAACTCGACATTTTCCACCACAGTCATTTCTTCTTGGGCAGGAAACTTATAGGCTGTGGCCCATCGAGGCGCTCTCGCTACAAAGCCGACTAATTGTTGTAAATCAACATCATCAATTTTAAACACTACACCATCAATGGCATAGCCTAGTCCATCTCTACGTTGCATAATATCTTCATAGTAGGCTTGGCAACCTAAACTACCAATGACTAATTTTGCCTCTGGCGAAGACTGAAAACCTAAACCGCTTATCCATTGCAAACGCTGATAATGTGACAGTGGAAGCGCCTGTTCTGACTCATAAATTCCCATTCCATAGGCATAAAATCGTAATGGCCTTTCTGCAGCAACTGCCGGATCAAGTTGCCTAAGACTACCCGCCGCCGCATTTCTCGGATTAGCAAATAATTTGGTTTCGTCTTTGATAGCATTGGCATTCATTTTTTCGAAACCATCATCGGGAATCAACACTTCCCCTCGCACTTCTAATCGCGCAGGTGGATTATCAGTTCTGAGTCGTAATGGAACGTTCTTTATAGTTCTGACATTATGAGTTATGTCTTCACCAGTGCTGCCATCACCTCTTGAAGCTGCCGTTTTTAATACGCCATTGATATAAAGAATGCTCACCGCAACACCATCTAGTTTAGGTTCTGCGCAAAGCGTTAAGTTATCTAGAGTTACTGAGGAAGTTGTGAGGGTGGTTTCTAGTCGTTTAAGAATACGATTAAGAAAATCTGCCATCTGGCCTGCATCAAAGACATTGTCTAAAGACAACATCGGAACTTCATGCTTAACCTGACTAAAAGAATCAATAGGTTTACCTGAAACCTTTTGACTGACCGAATCCTCAGTTATGAGCTCTGGGTGCTGTCGTTCTAATTCACGAAGTTCAATTAGAAGACGATCATACTCACTGTCCGGAACAGTTGGGTCGTCCAGAACATAGTAGTGATAATTATAGGTTTCAAGAGTTTGGTTAAGCGCTTGAATTCGTTGCTTGGCAGAAGCCATTTCTAATGATTCCATTACTGGCCAATATTTTTACGCTCAAAATCCAGAATTTGTTCTTTAAAGTGCTGGATTGTTTGTTGCGTAAGTACACTCTTAGAATCATCCAATAATTGACCATCGAGTTCAGTCGCTAGATGTTGAGCAGTATCCAACATTAGTTCATAGGCTTTTATTGGCCCTGTCGGACCTGGGACAATCATAAACACAGTCACAGCGCGTGTTTTGAAGCTGTCCATATTATCCAGATTGAAAGTGCCCGGTTTTAAGGCATTCGCAAGCGAAAACTGAACCGGTCCTTCGCCAGATGTGTGCTTATGTCGATGAAATATATCCATGTCTCCGAAGCGTAAGCCTCTAGATAACATACAATGCAAGAGTTTCTCACCATTAAAACCTGATTCAGCCTTGGCTAAAATAGTGACTGCGATAATTAATTCCGGTCTTTGCTCAACCGCAGCTGTTTCCCCGGCTTCATCCCGATTCGCCACCATAGATTCATTGGCTAAATTAACAGAGTCATCACGTTGCGCAATTAAGCCTTCCTCATCATCAGCAATGACTCTCGAAAGACCAACACCCAAAGCGTTGTAGCCAGACTCATCCACTTCGGTTAGATATTCTTCTAGATCATCTTGATTCGGAGCAGGTTCTATCTCTTGTTCAGGCTTATTTCTTCTTTTGCTATCCCAAACCACAAAAATAACAACCAGCGCACCAATAACAAGTAGTACGACCTGTAAATTGAAGTTTTCCATCGAACCTCCTATTGACTGGCTTCAGCCAGACTGGTTGCCTCGTCAAGATCTACAGAAACCATTCGAGATACACCAGGCTCATGCATGGTCACACCAGAAAGATGCTTCGCCATTTCAATGGTTACTTTACGGTGTGTAATATAGATAAATTGTACCGTCTCAGACATCTCTTCGACAAGTCGACAGAAACGTCCTAGGTTTGCTTCATCCAAAGGTGCATCAACCTCATCTAACATACAGAATGGTGATGGATTCATCTGGAAAATTGCAAAAACTAAGGCAATGGCTGTTAAAGCCTTCTCGCCACCCGATAAGGCACTAATACTGCTGTTGCGCTTTCCTGGAGGTCGAGCCATAACTGAGACGCCGGTGCTTAATAAGTCATCACCCGTTAACTCTAGATAAGCATGACCGCCACCAAAGACTTTGGGAAACAGTTCCTGCAAACCTTTATTAACTGCTTCAAAGGTATCTCTGAAGCGACTGGTGGTTTCTTTATCAATTTTCTTAATCGCATTTTCTAGCGTTTCAAGTGCCTGATTAAGATCATCAATCTGCTGATCCATATAAATCTTTCGCTCAGACTGGCTATCAAACTCTTCAATTGCAGCGAGGTTAATCGCACCCAGTCGTTGAATCTTATTGCCAATTTTCTCAACCTTCTCTAACCACTCTTCCTGTGTGGAGCCTTCTTCAAGTTGTTCTAATAATTCTTCGGCTACTTGGTTTAGAGCAACCAGTTGTTCTTCTTCATTTGCACGACGAACTTTAACTGCCTGCCATTCCATGCGCAGGGTTTCTATGCCCGCTCGAACATCCTGAGTATTTCTATCAGCCTGTTGACGTTTCGCCTCATGTTGACGAATGCTTTGTTCTACAACTTCCAACTGATGGCGCGCTTCAGTTACCTGCTTTTCAACCTTTTGATGTTTCTCAAGAGTTGCTTGTAACTTTTCCTCAAGATCTTCTGTGGGAGTCTGTTCCACAGCCAAGGCAGACTTAAGTTCTTCTTTGCGTTGACCTAATTCACTCAACTGAGATTCTGCACGTTCCTTACCTGTTTCAGTTGTTGTATGCTTTATTCTTAAAGACCCAAGCTTCATATCAACGTGATGTTGTTTGTCTTTACAACTTCTGGCTGCATTACGGCATTGTTCTAATTCTGTTCGAAGTTGTTCACGACGGCCCTGTAATTGTTCTCGCTGGGCTGTAACGGCGGCCATTTGTTCAATGGTCTGCTCTACCTGTCCTCTAGAGTCTGATAACTTGTCATTTTCAGATGTAATCTGAGCAAGTAGTTCATCAATCTCAGTGTTTAGATTTTGGAAGCGCCCCTGATCATGTGCCAGTTTAGATTCTAAACTGGTCACTTCTGCATTTAATTCAGCAAGCTTACGGTTACTGCTATTGGCAATATTTTGTTGTTCATGCCATGACTGCTCAACGGACTTAATTTCAGCACGGCTGGCATTCAAGTCTTGATCGGCCTGTTCAAACTCAGCACGCTTGCTAACCAAAACCTCAGCAATTTCTCTCAATTCTTTTTCGCGTTCTAATACACCCTGAGTATCTTCTTCCTTCTGCTGAATCCTTAGCCAGCCTGCACCTAACCATACGCCGTCTTTACTGACAATAGACTCATATGACTTTAACTTGTCTAGTCGCCTTACCGCATCTTCTAAACTATCGGCTAATTGGACATGTGCTAACCAAGCAGGAATTGGGAAGTCTGTATCAAGCTTTGCAGCTAAACTATTATCAGATTTAGGTATCTCAGTATTTAAATAAAAGGTTTGGTCCGAAGACTTCAGTTTCTCTAGTAACTCAGAGGTAATCTGATTCTTATCAAGCTGTAATGCATTCAACTGACCCGCCAATACAGTTTCTACAGCGGTCTCCCAACCCGACTCAACCTTCAGATGCTCAGTTAAGGTACTGGTAGACATTTGATTATCTTCTAGCCATTCTTGTAACTGCTTATTGTCTGTTGCTAGACTCGCCTGTTGTAAGGCGGTTAAACGAACTTCTCTGCCTTCAAGCGTTTGAATCTCATTATGTAAGGATTGAAGCTTTTGCTGTTGTTCATCTCTGGTATTTCTAATACTGCGAATAGATAAACCGGTGGCTTCTGCCTTGTTGGCATCTTCGCTTGCCTGTTGCTCTGTTCGTTTCAGTTCATCCTGTTTATCCGACAGACTACTCTGATTAGGATCAATGCTGATAGCGCCTCGTTCTGACTTTAGATAATCAAGACGTTTATCTGCACGACCAATTAATAATTCGGAATGCTGAATCTGTGTTTGTAACACCTCAACCTTCTGATTAACACTGGCCGATTCTTGTTGATAAGCATCCCAGTCTTGCTGCCAATCGAGCATAGCTGATTCAGCCAGCTCAAGGGCTTTATTAGCCGACTCAAGTAACTGGTTCTGTTCTGCTAGTTCAGGCTCTAAAATTTGGATTTCTTCTGTCACCTGCTTCAGTAACACATCATCCTGTGTAATGTGTTCCAATGCGGCACGCTCAGATTGATTGAGCCTTGATAGATCTTGCTCTAATTGCTGGCGTCTTTCTTGATTATGCTTAATTCTTTGCTCAAGAGTTGATATCTCAGCCGCGACACCATAAAAACGACTCTGTACTTCATTATGCTCATCAGATAACTCACCCTGATTGACTCTTGCTTGTTCTATAAGCGTCTCAATGGACTGTTGTTCTGCCTGTCTTGAGGCTAACTCAACATCCATCTTTTGAATCGAGCCTTCATAGCTTTGCAATGATTCGTTATAGCCCTGCCAGCGAAGTGCAATCAATTCGGCTTTAAGTTGACGTTCTTGTGCTTTAAACTTTTTATATTTGGCAGCAGAATTCGCCTGCCGTTGAAGATGTGCTAATTGCCGACCAAGTTCTTCACGAATATCATTTAACCGGTCTAGGTTATCTCGTGTATGTCGGATGCGGCGTTCGGTCTCTTTACGGCGTTCCTTATACTTTGAAACGCCTGCGGCTTCTTCTATGTAGACTCTCAGATCATCTGGCTTGGCTTCAATCAAGCGACTGATAATACCCTGCTCGATGATCGCATAACTACGAGGACCCAAACCGGTTCCTAAAAATATCGTAGTTACATCTTTCTTACGGCAACTATTACCATTTAAAAAATATTGAGATTGACCTTCACGGGTAACGAGACGCTTAATTGCCAGCTCATTATAGCCAGCGTATTCACCACTGATGGTGCCATCACTATTATCAAAGATTAATTCGATGCTTGCTTGACCCACAGGCTTTCTGCTGTCTGAACCTGAAAAAATAACATCGCTCATGGATTCGCCGCGCAAATGCTTGGCAGAACTTTCACCCATTACCCAGCGGACAGCATCAATGATGTTTGATTTTCCGCAACCATTTGGTCCAACAACGGCGGTTAGGTTACTTTTAAACGGTACTGTGGTCGGGTCGACAAAACTTTTAAAGCCAACCAGTTTAATTTGTTTTAAACGCATTAAGTATTCTTGTTGTAGTGTTTGCTTAGAACTGAGCAGTTAATAAAGCCCATTCCATGGTTAGTATTTATCTCAAATAGCGCCATCATGTGCGGCACCAATTGAGCACTATAAAAGCGGATATTCTATAGGAATTCTATGCTTGTGGACACTATCAATGACAAATTCTTTCACATCAATACTGTTCTAGAGAATTGTCAATGCTTGGTATATATATTTTTCTAGCTAGCCTTACAAACAGGTAACCAAAATAATACCCCAAAGAAGTTGATTTATTAGCACTTTATTAGGCTTCCTGAGTTGTTAAATGGTCATTTTTGGCTTATTGTTAACGACATTGTTTCTGATGCTAACCATTGGCCATAAATCATCTTTACAGGGACTGTAATTTAGCATCAAAAATACCTAAAAACTATGCTCAGCCATAGCCCAATACTTTGATAATTAAGCGAGTTATTATGCAGCGTTCTTTACTCACTCTGACTTTACTTTCCGCCCTCAGTACTTTTACAGCCTGCTCTGACAGCCAGCCGACTCAAGAAGTTAATAAACAACCCGCGGAAACAAGCACTGAAAACCCAACCGAACAAACAAACACATTGTTAGCTGATTGGACAGGTCCATACGGCGGAGTTCCAGCATTCGATAAGATGGCACTCCCACAGTTAAAAGAAGCGCTTCAAACGGGTATGGCGCTTAGATTAGCTGAAATAGATGCAATCACATCTAACACTGAACAACCCAACTTTGATAACACCATTGTTGCTTTAGAAGACACTGGCAGGGATCTCAGTAGAGTAATGAGATACTACGGCATTTGGAGCGCTAATCTATCCAGCCCAGAATTCCGTGCGATTCAGAAAGAAATGGTCCCTGAACTTTCTAAGTACCGCTCTAAAGTCACCCAGAATGAAGCCTTATTCCAGCGCATTAAATCAGTTTACGAATCTGAGGCGGTTAAAACACTCAACCCCGTTCAACAACGTCTGGTAAAACTAACCTACGATCGATTTGCCCATAATGGTGCGACCTTAGATACAGAAGGCAAGAAGCGTTATGCTGAAATCAGTGCACGCCTAGCCGAGATTTATACTCAATTTGGTAATAATGTCCTGCATGATGAAGAAAACTACGTTACTTATATTACCGATCAACAACTCGGTGGCTTACCTGAAAATCTAATTAAAGCAGCCAAGGCAGTGGCTACTGCAAAAGGCAAACCCGACCTATACGCCATTACCAATACTCGCTCATCCATGTCACCTTTTTTAACCTACTCTACTGAACGTGACTTACGTGAGAAGGTTTGGAACAACTACTATAACCGTGGTGACAATGGTGATGAGTATGATAATAACAACAACATCAAAGAAATTCTTAAACTAAGAAAGGAACGCGTTCAATTACTTGGTTATGATAACTTTGCACAGTGGCAACTATCTAATCGAATGGCTAAAAAGCCTGAAAACGCTATGCAACTTATGACCGCAGTTTGGAAAGCTTCTACAGCACGAGTCAATGAAGAAGTCGCTGATATGCAAGCCATGGCAGATTCTGAACAAGCTGCGATTAAGATTGCGCCGTGGGATTACCGTTATTACGCAGAAAAAGTACGTAAAGATAAATACGATCTCGATTCAGATTTAGTCAAGCAGTATGTACAGCTCGATAAACTTCGTAATGCCATGTTTTATGTTGCTGGTAGAGTGTTCGACTTTAATTTTACTGTTGTAGAAGAAGGGTCTGTTCCGGTTTTTCACCCGGATGTACAGGTCTGGGAAGTCACCAAGAAATCGACCGGTGAGCATGTTGGACTCTGGTATCTTGACCCATTTGCAAGAGCTGGAAAACGTTCTGGCGCTTGGGCAACAGCTTATCGTAGTCATGAAACCATTAACGGCAAAACCAATGTATTGTCTTCAAATAACTCAAACTTTGTAAAGGGTGCTGAAGGTGAGCCAGTATTAATCTCTTGGGATGACGCCCAAACTTATTTCCACGAGTTTGGTCATGCACTTCACTACCTGTCATCCAATGTTGATTACCCTAGCTTGAATAATGGTGTACGGGATTACACGGAGTTTCAATCTCAATTGCTTGAACGTTGGCTAACAACAGACGAAGTTATTAATAACTATTTAACACATTATAAAACTGGTGAGCCAATCCCTGCTGAATTAGTTGCGAAAGTAAAGGCAGCTGCCAATTTTAATGAAGGTTTTAGAACCACTGAATACTTGGCATCAGCACTGATGGATATGAAGTATCATATGGCGGATCCTGAAACCGTTGAACCGGATAGTTTCGAACGAGACACACTCAATAGTTTAGGTTTGCCCCAAGAGCTAGTGATGAGACACCGTTCTACTCACTTCAATCATATCTTCCGCGGTGAAAGTTATGCTGCTGGCTATTATGGCTATATGTGGGCAGATGTACTGACATCTGATGCTTCCGAGGCCTTTACTGAAGCGCCTGGAGGATTCTATGATAAAGACGTCGCTAAGCGATTGGTCGATCATTTATTTGCAATTCGTAATGCAATGGACCCTGCTGAAGCCTACATTCTTTTCCGTGGTCGTGAAGCGACTTATGAGCCTTTAATGCGAGATAGAGGGTTTCCAATTCCTGATAAATCGGAATAACTTCCAACAAAGTCAAAAGCCCGGTCATAACTGGGCTTTTTTCTATAATAATTTCAAAGTTTTAGCTCAGTTAATTGCCAGATGGTTTCAGATGCATTACTCTAGGTATCTAAAGGATAAAAGCGGTTCAAACTTTAGTGGAACTTACTAAAAAATGCCGATAAAAAACGGCAATCAAATGGCTACCAAATTGTTACGACAATCACTGATAGTTATTTGGACAGTCATATTAGTACTTCTTGCGGTCGACATCCTTGTCGATTATAAAACTCATCGCTCTGAAATAAATGCCCAGTTTAAAAGCCAAGTCGAACTTATCCAGCCTTCCATTGCCACCGCAATAGAACAAAAGCAAACTGAAAATGCCCGGCAGTTGTTGGTACAGCTGCTTTCATCTGATAATCGAATTTATAGAACAAGCTTGAAAGCACCGGGTGGCAAACTGGTAGTCAATGCTTTAAAACAAAGCACACTCGATCAAATTGAACAGTTTAATGAAGTCAAATCTTTTGAAATACCAGTCAAAGCGGGTTACTCCTATTGGTTAGAAATCGACGTCGATCTAAAAACGTCTGATTCAAGCTTTCTAAGACGCTCAATCGCTATGACCATTATCACCATCCTGGCCATGACACTCATCAGTGTCTTACTTTATATCTTATTTGAACGAAAAATTAGTTCGCCATTTAGATTTTTACTCAATCAGTTGAAAAAAAGAACCAAGGGCAGTCTAACGCCAATCAATCCATTTAAACTGGATCAGCAAGATGAGATTTCTGATTGGGTGGAACACACCAATGAGATACTTGATACTGTACGTGAAGTGCGCAGTAAAGAATCTGTTGCTCGTGCTGAAGCATCTCGCCTACGACGATTTGATGAACTAACTGATTTGCCTAATCGCAGTTATTTTCAACAACAATTACTCCAAAGAGTCAATCTCGCCAAAATACACAAGCAGTCCCCTGCCTTACTCATTTTTGGTATGGATGGCTTTTCTATAATCAATTCTAAATACGGCAGTGCCATTGGCGATAAACTTTTAGTTGCTGTAACGAAAAGAATGGCCAAGCATAGGGGCCAAAGCCAATTTATTTCTCGAATATCTGGCGATCAGTTTGCCATGTTATGTGAGCACATCGATCAGAGTTTCGAAGCTGGCCAGTTAGCTCAAAGTATGCTGCATGCCATATCACGCCCCTTCTCAATTAATGATAAACAGTTACAGGTAAGTGCATCCGTCGGTATTGCCATCTACCCACAGGATGCCAAAAGTGCAGAGCAATTGATGGAGCATGCTGATAAAGCCATGCAGCAGGCGAAGGTTCAAGGTCGAAATCAGTATCAATACTATCTCGCCAGTACGGATGCCATGATGCGTCGTCGTAAAGCATTACAAGATGCGTTGCGAAATGCACCAAAGACAGGCCAGTTGTCACTGGTTTACCAGCCCAAGTTTAATATCTCTAAAAACAAAGTCTGTGGTGCTGAATCGTTAATTCGCTGGAAACATCCGGAATTTGGTATGGTTTCACCCGATGAGTTCATTCCTATCGCTGAATCCTCGAGCCTAATTATTCCAATTGGAGCCTGGGTATTGCAACATGCCTGCCAACAGCTTGCCAGGTGGCACAAACAAGGTCACACACACTTCCAAGTTGCCGTTAATCTTTCTGCAGTACAATTAAAGCAGCCAGGCATACTAAATACCATCGAGGCATCGATTAGAGAACATAGTATTCCACCGTCAAACCTGGTATTGGAAATAACTGAAACCTCGATTATTGATGATATCGATCACTGCATTGAAGTGTTAAATGACATTCATACGCTAGGTGTCACAATAGCCCTTGATGATTTTGGTACTGGTTACTCATCACTGAATTACCTTAAAAGACTGCCCTTACATAAGCTCAAAATCGATAAAAGCTTTATTGACGATGTAGGCAAGCATGAAAAAGACAGTCTTATTCTTCAATCCATTATTCAGTTAGCGCATAATTTAAAACTGAAGGTAGTCGCCGAAGGCGTCGAAACGTATTCTCAACATCAGTTCTTATCCGAACTAGACTGCCAAGAAGGTCAGGGTTATTTCTACTCTCCGCCACTCAGAGCCCAGGAGTTTGAAGAGCTTATCTTCGATAACCGCTTTGTTTCTACCAATGATTCACATTTCCCAAGCATTAGAGACCATTAACGGCGAGCAGCAAAATCCTTAAACATCTGCTCCAAACGCTTTTCTGAGACTTTAACCTTAGTCCCCAATTGCTGGGCAAATAATGAGATATGAAATTCCTCTAAAGTCATTCTGGTTTCTGAGGTTTGATATTGGGTAGGTAGATCTAAGTATTTCTGCCAATACTTATCCCATACGATAGCACGAGCACGCTCCTGCTCTGGCTTGTTGAGCGCCGTTTCTAAGCGTGCAGCAACCCCTTTGATGTAGCGTGGATAATTACTTAACAGGGTTTCTCCCATCTGATGAATAAAGCCTTGATACATAAGTTCGTTCAAACGCAGCTTTATTGCTTGTGCCACGGCTAGAATTCTTAAATCCTTGGGCTTATCAATGTTGCCGCGTATATTGCGTGACTGTTCAAATATCTGATTCAAAACAGACTGTTGCTCAATAATGAACGGGAATATTTGTGCTCGAATGTCGGCTTGAAAACTAGTATATTGCTCAGGCTCATAACAAAGACCGGTATCATCCAAAATTTGTTCCGCTAATAAGCAAATCAAATCCTCATATAAACCACTAAATTCAACATGCTGTGTTGATTCAGTTAATTTAGGTAAACCAGCGTAGGCAATCTTAACTTTATCCATTTCCTTAAGATATTCACTTAACTCTTTGATTAATTTATTATTATCCCTTAAAAGAAGGTTGATAATTGAGTTGCGATGCATGTAATTAGCTTGATATTCACTGTCGGTTTGAACCAGCTCAACTCCTTCAGCTGAAAACTTTAAGCCTTGATAAATGGGGATTTCCATTGCGCTTTGTTTGATTGAAATTTGTTTTTCTATCTTAGTGTCAGGAAATTCTTGCCATACCTGCTGTCTATCCTGCTGAGCAAATGATGACTGTACCTGCTCACCATGTGTATTCTGAAGAGCGCTCAGATCACGTGACTCATCAATGATTGCCTCCTGCTCATCAATGATTACAAACACCGGTTTTAAATTAATAGGCAATTCAACCTGATCAAACTCCTGTTGTTCAATTGCCACACCTGTCATGCGTTTTAAAGCTGAACTTATTTGCAGATGTAATGGTGTATCTCCCTCACAAATGCTTTGTACTAGCGCATCAACATAGTTTGGTACCGGTACAAAATTCTTACGCTTAGCCTTGGGTAAGCCTCTAATCAATGCGGTTATCTTATCTTTTATCAAGCCAGGTACTAGCCATTCAAAGTCAATGTCATCAACCTGATTTAGTACCAGTAACGGAATCTTAATATGCAACCCATCATCTTCTCTGCCAGGTTCAAATACATAATGCAATTCAAACGGCATACCCTTATACATTGATGATTTAGGAAAATCTTGCCGTTGTTCAGTAAGATCCTTGGGGCTGATATCTTCAAGATTGTAGCCAAAGTGCTGTTGCTTTTCTGCATCCAGCTTGCGATACCAATGATCAAATGCAGGGCCATTATTGATGTCTTCTGGTATTCTTTGTTGGTAAAAGTCTGCCAACCAATCTTTTGACACCAGTAAATCACGGCGACGACTCATTTGTTCCATTTGCTCTACTTCGTCAAGAAGATTCCAATTATTTATCAATGACTTAGCTGAGGTTCTAAAGCCTTTTTCTAATATTCCATCGGTGATAAACATTTGCCTTGCTTGAATCGGATCCGTGTTCGCAAGCGGTTTAGCTCGCCCACTGTAGATCGTTAGGCCATAGAGTAATCCCGACTCTTTCACCATGGCGCGCGCCATTTTAGTGGACCAATAAGGATCCGAGTTTTGTATTTTTAGTAAACCTTGTGATGCTTGCTCTATCCACTCTGGCTTAATTTCTGCTGCTTGACGGGCATAGAGTTTCGACGTTTCAACCAACTCAGCTGCCATTATCCATTTTGCTGATGCGGGTTTGGTTTTAGTTTGTGTTGTAGTTATCTCTTTATTCTTATTATGCTGTTTTTTGATAAATAAACCCGAGCCTGGAAACAAATGCACCTTAATTTGCCTTGGCGCCAAGTAATAGCCCTTCGGATCGTGTAATGCCACCTGGGTTACAAAACCACTGAGTAAAGCTTTATGAATCGCTTCATAATCGGCATTGGTAGTATTAACAGTATGGTCAGTTCGTTTCATTAATTGCGTTAGCTGAGCGACCTGCTCTCGCCATTCGCGCATACGATTAAAATGAATGAATTCTCGTAGGCACTGCTTACGTACTTTGTTCCATGACAACTCATCAGCAAGATCATGAAAATAGTCCCACAATTTCAACATACTGCTAAAGTCAGACTTTTTATCTCTAAAGCGTTGATGCATCTCATCAGCCTGTTGCTGTTTGTCCAGAGGCCGCTCTCTTGGATCGGGCAAACCTATAGCTGCGGCTAATATAATGACCTCTTTTAGAGCGCCCTGCTTGCTGGCTGTAACCAATATTCGTGCAATACGTGGATCTAGGGGTAGTTTAGCAAGCTGCCTACCCAGTTTAGTTATCCTACGGCCATCGTCCATGGCACCTAATTCTTTGAGTAATTGAACTCCGTCATTGATCTGTTTTTGCTCAGGCGCATCGATAAAATCGAACTGTTCAATATTTCCGAGCTCTAAAACGGTCATTTGTAAAATGACTGAGGCAAGGTTGGTTCGCAAAATTTCGGGCAAAATAAATTCTGATCGGCTGAGAAAGTCATCTTCACTGTATAAACGAATACAAATACCGTCTTCAAGCCGTCCACAGCGCCCCATACGTTGATTTGCACTGGCTTGAGAGATTGGCTCGACTGGCAAGCGTTGTACCTTGCTGCGAGTGCTATAGCGGCTAATTCGCGCTAATCCAGAATCAATGACATACTTAATGCCAGGCACGGTTAAAGAAGTTTCAGCAATATTGGTTGATAATACGATACGCGGCTTGTGGTGACTGCCAAATATCATCATCTGTTGCTTTTGAGCCAATCGAGAATACAGAGGCAATATTTCTATATCTCCTTTCAGCCTACGCCGAAGATGGTCCGCCAAATGTCGTATCGATTGTTCCGTCGGTAAAAATATCAAACAATCACCGGGTCCGGCCTTGATCAGTTCATTGACCGCATGTAAAGCTAGATCTTCAAATGATTCGGTCGCGTTATAATCCTCAAAGGTTCTATAGCGAACTTCCACAGGAAAGGTTCTACCTGATACCTGAATTATGGGTGCATCATTAAAATGATGTGAGAACTTATCGAGGTCTATGGTCGCAGAGGTTATGATGATTTTTAGATCATCTCGCTGTGCGAGAATATTTTTTAATAAGCCCAGTATAAAGTCTATATTAAGGCTGCGCTCATGGGCTTCATCAATAATTAAAGTATCGTATTTTCTCAACAACGGATCGTCATGCAACTCATTGAGTAAGATGCCGTCGGTCATCAATTTAATATAGGGGTTATCAGATACCTGTTTATCAAACCGAACCTGATACCCTACGGCCTTGCCCAGTTCGGTTTGTAGCTCTTCAGCAATTCGGCTAGCCACCGATCGGGCTGCAAGTCTTCTGGGTTGGGTATGGCCTATAATACCTGCCTGTCCTCTACCTGCCAGTAAACATAATTGAGGCAACTGAGTCGTTTTACCCGAGCCAGTTTCACCGGCTACTACCAATACCTGATGGTTTTGAATGGCACTAACCAGTTCATCTCGTTTAGTAAAAATCGGCAGGCTTTGATTTAAGTTCACCTTGGGTTGGTGAAATAATCGCTCGGATTGAGCAGAATTCGCTTTCTGCATCGCTTGGAAACATTGTTTGAGCGAACGATCGATCGGTTGTTTCTTGTTTGCTCTACGCTTTAAACGTTGCA
>Ga0316204_10006005_pt1 | contig 19227 bp, 9 predicted proteins | sample 6monrhotite_MG_2_FD_205661 | JGI IMG/M metagenome (GOLD analysis project Ga0316204, IMG submission 205661) | Microbial mat bacterial communities from mineral coupon in-situ incubated in ocean water Damariscotta River, Maine, United States -... | ecosystem: Environmental > Aquatic > Marine >...
TAGCCGGCTGGAGCGGTATCGTTCTAACCCCCTCCTCAATAGGCGCACCAACAATCATCGCCACCCTGGCGATTGCTGACTGCGTTCACATACTCACCAGCTTCTTATTTGCGTATCGCAATAACACTAGCAAGCAGGACGCATTAATTGAAAGTCTACGCACAAATTTCAACCCTATTCTGCTCACGTCGTTAACAACAGCTATAGGCTTACTTAGCTTAAATTTTAGTGACGCCCCTCCACTTCGCGACCTCGGAAACATCGCCGCCATCGGTGTCATTGCCGCCTTTTTTCTCTCGGTCACGCTACTGCCGGCACTCATGATGATCATGCCGACAAAAACTCGCAGCAGTAAGCAGACTGACGCCTCAATGGAGTTTTTCGCCAACTTTGTGATAAACCAACGAAACCGTCTACTTTGGGGGATGGCTCTATTGATACTTGCGCTGACTGCCGCAATCCCTGAAAACCAAATAAACGATGAGTTTCACAAATTTTTCGGCGAAAACACTGACATACGACAGGCAACAAGTTTCACCGATAAAAACCTGACTGGAATTTATGAAATACACTACTCATTGGCTGCCGATGGGCCTGGAGGAATTAGCAACCCGGAATATCTGAAAATACTTGAGAATTTTACCAACTGGTATCACGAACAAGCCAACGTAATTCATGTGCAAAGCATTCTCAGCATCATGAAACGCCTGAATAAAAACCTACATTACGACGACCCTTTCTGGTACCGCATTCCGGAGCAACGTGAGTTATCGGCCCAATATCTACTTCTATATGAAATGTCACTACCCTACGGTCTTGATCTCAACGACCGTATTAATATTGATAAATCAGCGACGCGACTGACGGTAACCCTGAACGCCTCATCAACCAAGGAACTCTTAGCCCTCAAACAACGCGCTCAAGATTGGTTACGCAACAACACACCGCCCCCCATGCAAGCCGAAGAAGGCGCCGGGATAACCCTTATGTTCGCCCATATCGGCGAACGCAATATACAAAGCATGCTCGTAGCAACGGTCATTGCCTTAATCTTTATTTCCCTAATTCTGGTTTTCGCCCTACGTTCTTATAAAATTGGACTCATTAGCCTGATCCCCAATCTCGTACCATTGATGATGGCATTTGGCATTTGGGGACTCACTATTGGCAAGATCGGCTTTGCCTTGTCTGTTGTTGCAAGCATGAGTCTCGGCATTATCGTTGACGACACCGTGCACTTTCTTAGCAAATACTTACACGCAAAACGAGAAAAAGGCATGCAACCTGACGCCGCTATTCGTTATGCCTTCTCCACGGTTGGCAAGGCGCTTTGGGTGACATCACTGGTTTTGATAAGCGGCTTTCTGGTTCTATCTCTATCTGACTTTTCATTTAACTCATACACTGGGGCGCTTATGGCAATCACAATTGGCTGCGCCCTCATCGCCGATCTTTTATTTTTGCCACCTTTGTTAATGAAAATCGAATCTATGACGTCTAGAAACACACATAAGCAGCCTGAAGAACTATAGCCATGAGGCTCGCATCTTTAGACGCCAGCGAAGCTAGCCAACGCCACTGGGACGTTATTATTATTGGAACCGGTATGGCCGGGTCAACTATAGGATTTGCCTTAGCAAAGGCCGGCAAACAAGTATTATTCTGCGAAAAGGGAAAATCGCTTCTGCATCCCGAAACGGGACTACGAGGGAATTTTGCCGAAACATTTTTTGAACGTCCCACTATACCTAAGACTCAACACCGTGAGGTTCTGCTTCAAGCAGGACGCTACGCAGACGAGATTGAGGATGTTTCCTGCGCACAAAGCCGCCATACAATACCATTCATTGGCAGTGGAACCGGGGGCTCAAGCGCACTCTATGGTGCTGCCATGGAACGATTTTTCCCCTCCGACTTCACACCAAAAAAAAACCATCCTGAGGCGCAAGAATCAACGCTGCCTGAGCAATGGCCCATCAGCTACACAGACATGCAACCTTATTACGAACGTGCGGAGCAGCTCTTTCGTGTCCGTGGCAGCACCGATGCCTGCCACCCTGATCTGCAAGCCTCACATTTTTTGACACCACCACCACTTGGTACAACAACACAAGAACTGAACGATTTATTCACCGATAACGGACTTCATCCATATCGTTTACCACAAGCGTGTGAATTTGTACCTGGCTGTCGTGGCTGCCAGGGATTTCTTTGTCCTAACAATTGCAAAAACGATAGTGTACGAATCTGTCTATTGCCGGCACTTGAAAAACACAACGCTTGCCTACTGGATGAGTGTGAAGTAGTTAGACTTGAATCTGACCAGGATTCAATTACCGGCGTCATATGCCATCAACATAACCAAGAAATAGCCCTTCGCGGCACAACAATTGTCCTTGCGGCTGGCGCCCTGGAAACACCTCGACTTCTGCTCAACTCGAACACAAAACAATGGCCCGATGGATTGGCAAACGATTCAGGACTGGTGGGGCGAAATTTAATGCGCCACTATGTCGATCTCTACGCATTATTACCCCGCTCTCGAAAAGGCCATCCAGGGAATCTCAAGGAATTAGCGTTTAACGACTTCTACCAAATTAATGGCGAAAAATTCGGCACAGTGCAGTCATTTGGGGCCTTACCTCCATCAGCCGTTATCGTTGATGGCATGGAAAAAGATCTTCAAGATAAAGGCCGTGGCTGGTTAATACCATTTTTAAAAATAGGTAAACCACTGATTCGCCCCACGTTAGAGCATATATTCAATCGGCGAGTTCTGTTTGCTTCAATAATGGAAGACGTTCCCTACCTGGACAATCGAGTAATGCTCAGCACTGGAAACAACTCAAAAATACATAACCGATTGTCGATTCAATATAAAATTCGTCCTCATGAAAAAAACAGGATTCAGATGTTTCGAAACCAATTGGCTGAAGCTTTTTCACCAAATCGCTTCATGTTAATAAAACAGGCCGAGAACAACGAGAGAATTGCTCATGCCTGTGGCACATGCCGCTTTGGATTAGCCCCTGAAGATAGTGTCTTAGACATGAATAACCGGGCGCACGGGCTAGATAATCTTTATATTGTGGATTCGTCCTTTTTTCCTTCCAGTGCTGGAACCAATCCCTCGCTCACACTTGCCGCTAATGCATTACGAGTAGCTGAACAAATTTTGTGAGGATAAACTGCACTATAGAACTGACTTTGCTCAAAAAACATTGGCTGCATTAGCCAAAAATAGTCAGACTGCTAAAATCAGGCGACAAGAATGCATAAGGATTAAATCATGAAAAACAAACAAGACTCACCACCTATGCATTGCCCGGTATGTGACTACAAAACGGACAAACCACGACCTCAGGACCTGGGCGAAGTAAGAGGCAATACAGAGCGATACCGCCAGACCATGTTTCAGCTCTGGAAGTGCCCCAAGTGTCAGACAATCATCAGTGTCGAGCCAGTCGATTTCCACGACATCTACAGCGACTACCCACTCAACAAACGCGAACTGGATGTATTTGCCCGCGGCACACTCAACAACCTACTCGGTCGACTCAATCGCGCAGGCATGGGCACAGAGAATTCGATTCTGGATTTTGGCTGCGGCAATGGCATCTTTGTTGATTACCTAAAAGAACGCGGCTATCAAGATGTAATTGGCTATGACCCCTATGTGCCTGAGTTTGCACACATACCGTCCGAACAGGCACCATTCGATGTGATTGTGAATAATGACACGCTCGAACATTGCGATGACATCCATACAATGATGAACGAATGCCTTGGGCTGCTCAAACCCGGCGGCCTGTTATATTTGGGCACGGCAGAATCTGATCCTGTAGAAATGTCAGACCTGGAACCACACATAATGCGTCTGCACCAACCTCATCATAGAATTATCCTGACGGAAAAATCCCTGCACAATTTTGCGAGCCAATTTGATGTGGAAATAATCACGTCCTATCGACGCTCATACCACGACACGCTTAGACCATTTGCCAATTATCGCTTCCTGGATGAATTGAATAAAGCGGTGGGACACAACCTGGATCTGGCACTAGACTCTGCTGCCACAACTCGCATATTCCTTCGCTCACCACGGCTTTGGTTCTATGCCCTGTTTGGTTATTGGTTCCCTTCAGCATACGAACCAGCGGTCGTATTACGTAAGCGTTAAAAAAGACTCACAACTTAATAGCGCCACAATATTTATCTAAATATTTTTACGGCGACGCATAACTAACTCACTTGATTGATTGAAGAGGAAGAATGATGTCCACTCCCAATAAACCAACGATCCTCTTCGTTGCTGAGGCAGTGACCCTTGCCCACTTCGCCAGAATTGTTACGTTAGCAAAGTCTCTCGATCCAGCTGAGTACAACATCGTTGTTGCATCCGATCCTCGCTATCTAGGACTGGAAAAACCATTTCCCTTTGCTTTTCATCCTATTCAGTCCATTCCTTCAACGCAATTTACTCAAGCGCTTGCCGAGGGAAAACCTGTTTATGATGTCAGAACACTGACTCAATACATTGAAGAAGATCTGCTGCTGCTCAACAAAATAAAACCCGACCTGGTGGTAGGTGACTTCCGGCTATCGCTTTCGATTAGCGCGCCCCTTTCTCAGGTGCCTTACGCGGCAGTGGTCAACGCCTACTGGAGTCCATATTCCGATATCGTTTACCCGATACCAGACCTGATGCTAACAAAGATTTTGGGCGTCAAACTGGCACAAAAACTGTTCAACACTGTCAGGCCAGTAGTCTTTGCCTTACACGCGAGACCACTAAACAAGACACGCCAGAGGTTTGGCCTGCCGTCTCTGAAAAATGACCTGCGCGAAGCATACACTTCGGCGGACTTCACCCTGTATACAGATATTCCCGAAGCAGTGCCGATGGTGCAAAAGCCAAGTAGCCACCACTATCTTGGCCCAGTTCTTTGGTCAACCAATACACCCTTACCCGAATGGTGGGACAGTCTACCCGACGACAAACCAATCGTCTTTGTCACCCTTGGCAGCTCCGGACAATCAGGGCTTCTGCCTATGGTGCTGCAAGCCTTGGCTGAGCTTCCCTTGACGATCATTGCCGCCACAGCCGATAAGATCCACCTCACCGACCTGCCAGATAATGTGTTTATCAATGATTTTCTACCACTTGATATCGCATGCCAACGATCACAAGCCGTGATTAGCAATGGCGGCAGCATGACTACCTACCAGGCCTTTGCTAGTGGTGTGCCCGTGATTGGAATTGCAGGAAACATGGATCAACTCCTGAATATGCAGGCAATTGAACACCTGGGTGCAGGCATAACACTCCGTGCAGATAGCATCTCACAGACAGGTATCCAAAAAGCAATAAAGGCTCTGCTGAACAACCCTTCTTATGCTCAGGCTGCCAATAAAATTACTCAAACACTAGCCCACTATGACCCAGCACAGCGTTTCCGCAAAATTGTGACTGACATTATTGACTAATAACTCAGAATCGTAGCCTCAGTCAGAGGCCATCGAGGATGGCCCTCTACACCACCACTTTCCCATATACCGATTAAACGCTCCCCTCCAAACCCCTGCTCGCTGATAAAAAACCAGCCTGACACTTATCCACAAAAGCCTCAAACATTTCCTATAGGCGAAAAAAAACGTGGCCCCATCTTACCGATGGTGCCACGTCTTAAGCTTAAAACAGACTCTAAATTAAGCAGTAACGTTTGCTTTTTTGTTACGACGGGTTCTTGCTGCAAAACCACCAGCCAGCAAACCAGCGCCCATCAGAGCCAATACTGAAGGCTCTGGGACAGTTGTAACGTTATCTAGCGTCAAATCAATTGCAGTACTTAGACCCAGAGGATCGATACGTACCTGCAACGCACCTACATTAGAAAAGTCAGCTGCACCATCAGCACCACAGCTAATTAATTGGATACCCAGGCCAGGAGCCGACAAGCCACAGTCGCCAAAGTCAGAGAAAAACAAATTTCTTGTGCTTGGGGTAGTTACCGCAAACGATAGCAAGCTGGCACTGGTAAAGTGAGTAGCGTCAGTATAAACATCAATTATGAAATTAAAGCCAGCATCAGCAAATAAAACATCCAAGGCAAAGGCATTCAAAGTTCCACCTTCAGTAAAATCAACACCACCTAAACCAAGGATATCAAGCGTACTGGAGTTATCAGCGCCATCCCACTGCACAACCGCTGTACCTGCAGCCAAAGAATCAACACTAAAATCTAACACACCACCAGCAACACCAAGCGTAGCATCACGGGTAGGAACACCACCGTTGCTCAAGAGCTCAACAAAAAGATCGCGCTCACCACCAACGATATCCGTACCCAAGGTAGTGACAGAACTACCTACACCAGCGCCGTTAACAGTGTTATCAACCAACTCGGCCTGATCCGTGGTGAACAGATCGATAGTTCCCGCATTTGCAACAGAACTTACAGCAAGTAAAGCTGAAGCAGCCAACAATTTCATTTCATGTTTCATTTGTGTGTCTCCCTAAAAAAACCAAAAATTAGATAACCTGCCCAATACAATGCGATATCCGTGCCAATATTATTTTTATATTCATTATCAATAGGTTATTTATTTTAACAATATTCACAGAATCAATTAACGGGCAAATATGTAAAATATTCCGACACCACATTCGTATCACCACCCCTGCCGCCAACGCATAGCAAAAAGCCTTCAAGCAACTTAAGCCCCTATAAAACAATAATAATACTATGGCTATATTTGGTAAAAGAACAAATTATCGATGATGGCCACACACCCCATTTAAAACGCACACCTAAAATCAGCAACCAACTAGATTACAGACATAACACAAGCAAGCTACTAGCCCTAGCAATGGTTGTACTCGCTTTCGTGCTCGGGCATCATGCATACTAAATATATAATTACATTCAGACACACCAACCAATATTTAATTGCATGCATGATTTCTCGCAGCGGCCGCAGCCAGTGCCCTACCAATCAGCACCCTTGGCGACAGCATGAAGTTTGCTTGTCACACCTAATATATTAGGAATAGAACATGACTACCTGGAAACTTACCACCCTCCTCTTTATCGCAGCACTCATCTCAGGCTGTGGCACCAGCCTAACGGACAAAGAACTGCTCGACAGCAGCAAGGATCATATTGATAAAGGTGAGCTACGGGCTGCGGCCATTCAGTTAAAATCAGTTCTACAACAGAGCCCTGACAATATGGAAGCGCGCTGGCTGCTAGGTAAGATTCACATGGAACTGGGCAATCAAGCCTACGCAGAGAAAGAGCTGCGCCGCGCCAAGGAACTTGGGTTGGCTGACGAAGCAGTGCTTCCGCTGCTTGCCCTCACGTTGGCCTCGCAGGGTAAGCTTAAAGACCTGCTTGAAATCCAGACAAACGGCTTATCGGTCGCTTCTCAGACGCAAATTCTAGCGGCCCAGGCCGCAACACTAATAGCACAGAACAAGCCTGACCAAGCCGAGGCAAAAATCAGCCATGCGCTTTCGCTTGACCCAAACTCAGCACCCGCCTTGACCGAGCAGGCAAGACTGCTAACAACAAAGGGCGAACTGGCGCAATCACGCAACCAACTGGAAACCCTGCTAAAGCAGGACAGCACCTATGCACCGGCATGGAGCCTGCTGGGTGAAATACATCGTCGCGACCTACAACCGGAAAATGCTGAGGTTGCATTTAGCAAGGCGATTAAACATCGACTGAATAATTTCGCTGACAGACTTAAGCGCACCCTGGTTCGCATCGAACTGAAAAAGTATGATGAAGCCCAAGCCGATATAGACATTCTCAAACGAAAGCTGCCGCAATATTTTGAGATTCTCTACGCTCAGGGCCTGGTTCATTTTTACCAACAGCGCTATCCGCAGGCACAAACCTCCTTTGAAGCCGCTCTTAAGGGCAATGAAGGATACCAGCAAGCACAATTCTATCTCGGCGCAACCTACGACTTACTTGGCCAACAGGTGCAGGCGGAATACTACATTTCCCGCTTCGTTGCCGCCAACCCTAACCATATCGCCGGCCGCAAGGTATTAGCTCAAATTCGGCTGCGAGCAGACGAGTTCACCGATGTGGAAAAACTACTCTTGCCTGTTATCCGAACTAAAGAAGATGACACTGACTCTCTCAAGATGCTTGCATCGGCCTACATGCAACAAGGCAGAGGCAGCGAAGGCATTGCTTTGTTTAGCAAGATTGCTACTTTGCAACCAGACTCAGCTATCGCACAGCTGGACCTGGCTTCAGCACTGCTAGTAAGCGGCGATGAAAACAAAGGCTTGAAGCAACTGGAAGCAGCGCTAGCACTCGATCCCAAGATGCAAAATGTCGCTGATGAGGTGCTTATACGTCATTACCTGCTTCGCAAGGAATTCGACAAAGCCTTTACAGCGGCGGACAGCTATCGGCTGCGAAACCCGGAATTGGCCGAACCCTACAAACTACTTGGACTAATTCATCTTGCAAAGCAGGAAAACCAGACTGCCAAAACTGATTTTGAAAAGGCCCGGCAGTTAGCACCCGGTGACATCCTCGCCAATAACAGCCTTGCGTCCCTGGCCATGCAAGACAACGACTACGTAGTGTCACGACAGCGCTATGAAGAAATACTGGCACACCACAAAGATCACCTAGATACGCTAATGAAATTATCATTGCTTGATGAGCTAGAAGGCCGCGAGGAGGATATGATAAAACACCTACAACAGGCCATTGCAGCACACCCGGACGCTGTTCAGCCACGCACTTCTCTGGCCCGCTATTACCTGACCAAGGGAGCACCCGAGCAGGTGACAGCCGCACTTGGCGATCTGCAACAATCTCAAATCAAAAATCCATTGGTACTAACTGTACTGGGACAGTCACAGCTAGCGCAGCGTGCAGCAGCAGACGCAAAGGTTACATTTGACAGGTTAATAGAGCTGCAACCGGAATCGGCTCAGGCACATTATCTTTTAGCCCTCGCCCACGCCCAGCTTGGCAACACACAGACATTAGAACTGGAACTCAAGAAAACCATTGCACTTGAAACCAACCATCTGCCTGCGCGACTGGCACTGGCTCGAGTATCGTTATTACAACAGAACATCGAAGTGGCCAAACAACAACTGGCAAGCCTCAAAAGAAACGCCCCTGACAATCCAGATGTAATGACCCTTGAAGCAACACTGGCACGAGTAAGCGGCAAACAGGACAAGGCGTTAGATATCTACACCGAGGTATTTGAAAACGTCTCAAGCAGCACTAGCATGCTGGCACTGGCCCAGCAAAAATGGGCAATGAACGACAAAGAGGGAACCCTCACCCTGCTGGAGCAATGGCTAGAACAGCAGCCTAAAGATATTTCCGCCCGTTTACGGCTAGCTCACGCGCTTTCCAACATGGGACGGACAACTGATTCTGTTGAGCAATATAAAAGAGTTCTAGCACAATCAGAAAACAACCTTGCCGCCCTTAATAATCTGGCCTGGCTATTAACCGAACCCAATCCCAAGCAGGCCTTGGAGTACGCCGAAAAGGCGAGTTCACTTGCTCCTGGTTCGGCAGAAATAACCGACACCCTGGCAATTATATTAATGAAAAACGGTGAATTTGAGCGAGCCTTACGAATTAACGAACGGGCAATGAATAAATTTACTAACAACCCATCATTCCCGTACCACAGGGCACAGATTCTGGAGGCAGCCGGACGCCGCACGGAAGCCCAGTCACAGCTCTCGTCCCTGTTGCGTAACACACAACCGTTCCCGGAACGCCAGGAAGCCGAACAGATGCTAAACAGATTAAGTGCCGCGTCCAAGCCATAAAATAATTCAGGCGGCAGAGAAGAGCCACCAGAACTCGTACACCTTTTATCAGAGGATATGCTGGCCGCTCTAAACCTGGCACTAAATATATTAGGTGTGGCCAGGCTGAATAAATAGTAACTATCGCAGCGGTAAACCAGTCGCTGCGATGATTTTCTGCCAATATTTGCCGCTGTCACCCAGGTTAGGTATTTACCGCCTAAAAAATCATAAAGCCGCATCATAATCGCCAATGCAATTGCAATCATATTGTCTGCAACCTCAGCCTCGTTAAAATGGCATGGGTGGATACTGCTCCAAACTTGACTAAGAACAACAAGAGAACGATGTGAAAAAAGTTACTCAATGGTTGCTGCTGATATGCATTGTTATGCTCAGCGGTTGTCAGCTGAACAATGCGGAAGTACGTCAGGGTAATCTTCTCGACGTCACGCCAGAGTGGGAACGTTTCACCTGGAAGAAGCATGGCCGCATGACATTCGAAAAAGGCGTGCATAGCGGCAGCGATTCAAGTTATCGAATATTTACCCATAAAAAAAATGATCTTCGTTTTACCAAAAAAATAAAAGTTTATGCCGGACGTTACTACCGATTCAGCGCCAAAGTTAAGACCGAAAATGTTAAAGGTGATATCGGTGCCAATCTATCCGTATATGGCACCTATAATCACAGCCAGCTTACCTTGGCAGGCGATAATGACTGGACCCTAGTCGAGCAGGTTTTCAGAGCGCTCAATGATGACGAAGTCGAATTTGCACTCAGACTCGGCTATTGGGAGGCGGCCGCAACCGGGGCGGCTTGGTTTGATGATGTCCAGTTGGAAGAACTCGCCGAATGGAGTGGTGCCTATGAGCCTATTGAAAAATCGTCACCACAAGCAAAGCTTTCAAGCGCACCGTTACGGGTCTTTAATTTTCTATTCTTTATTCCTTTCCTGGCTGCGTACCTCATCATTCTTCGGCGGCAGCAACTAAAACCATATCTGCCGAGCACCCAGCCTCAATGGGCAAAGCCACGGGCATTTTGGTTTTTACTGGCTATCGCTCTATTGGCGCGACTAATTTTTTCAGCCTATATGGGGTTTACACCTCAGTTGGTGGAATATAAGGCCCTGGCGCTGTCGCTTGCCGAGCCATTCAATTTCTCCCACTTTCCATTGGCATCTAATGCCAATTTAGCCAGTCCGCTATGGCTATATTGGCTAAGCGTTGTTGGCGCTATCGTTAAAGCCAATCTGCTAGAGACAACCGCGTTCTTTACCATGCTGTTGAAGCTGCCCGGAATTGTTGCAGAAATGGGCCTGATCTATTTGTTGCTGGTGCAGCTGTCGAGATTAAATCATGCAAAAAAAGGCTACGGGTGGCAGGCCTATTTTATTGCCCTGAACCCGGCCTTTATTATGGTGACCGCATTTTGGGGCCAGCCCATTGCCATTTGCGCACTGCTCGTGATATCCGCAATTTTGCTAGCGTATCAGTCAAAATCATCTCTGGCTGCAGTTGCGTTGGCTGCGGCGATAGTTTGCAATCTACTCAGTCTAATCTTCGCCCCAATTATCGGCTTATTACTGCTTCGTCAGACTTCTTGGTCTTCCCTGGCAAGATTAATTGTTATCACAACGACAGCGACCGCAGTTTTCTATCTGCCACTATTAACCCTGACAGGAGGCATATCTCAAGATAACAGCGCTGTATTAGTTTCATTTTTCAGCCAGGCAGATAGCTTTGCAGTATTGATCATTGCTATTTTCAGCGTCTGCTTAGCGGCCGTGCTGCTGCTGGAGCGCTGGCGCCCCATCGAATGGATTGGCAGCAAGGGGATGGAACCATATTTTGCCCTATCTTATTTTGCAGCATTGCTTGCCGCAGTACTGCTGCCATGGTCCAAGGATCTTAGCCTATACATTGCACTTGCCTGCCTTGTGCCACTGCTTGTGCAAAGCCGTCACTATCGATGGAGCTTTTTTATTGTCAGCATCTTACTACTGCTCAAGCCCGTTTATCTATTCTCTTATTATGTTCTAAGCCAAGGCGGCATGCCCAAAGACTCCATCCTTCCCTATGTTGGTGTTGGCACGGTATTGTTTTTAATTGTATTAGAAATCCTGTGGCGATTTTCCAGGCCTGTGCCCTTGTCCAGTTACCTTGATCGCTTCAAGGGACAATTTACTGATAACTATCTTGACCATCATCACGTACCGGGCACGATATTCATTGTCAAAAAATGGGACTATGTTGCTGTTGCTGCCATCTGGCTTGTCGCATTTTCACTATTGCTTTTTAATATTGGTGAGTTGAAATACCCAACGACGGGGCATACCTATTCCACAGCGAGCGAGTCCTTTGAACTTGAGTTCATCCCCCCCCAGAAGCTCACCCAGGTAAGGGCCTACACCGGCGCAAATGGTAGCGGTGTGGTGCGCGTTGAATCCTGGACAGGTAATGCCTGGAAACCACTATGGAGGAAAGGTAATGGTGTTCTGCGCTATCAAGGTAAAAAACAATATTACAGCGCCTTCAAAGTCTTAAAGAAAAGCCTGCGTCAGCTGGCGCCGGTTGAGCGACTACGTATCACCATTTCAGGTGATAACTTTGATCTCAATGAGTTTGCCATGATAGGGGCTGATGGCAAGCCTATCCTGCCTGCCAATATTATTTCGCAGCAAGGAAAAGAAGCATTAACACTGCCTGAGAACCATCCCCTCTTCAATGAGCAGGATCAGATTACAGCTCAAACAGGCTATCAAGCCAGGACGGTTTGGGATGAGGTAACCATGGCTCGCTCAGCCAACGAGCTAATCAATGGTATAGAGCCATACGAAAGGGCACACCCCCCCTTAGGTAAGAGCCTTATTGGCGTCGGTATCCAGCTATTTGATATGACACCCTTTGGTTGGCGTTTTATGAATGCGCTGGCGGTCGCCTTGCTTCCGGTCCTGTTGTTCATCGGTGGTCGCTGGCTCACAGGTAACCGCATCGGTGCCTATTTGGCCGCAGTGCTGGCAGTGTTTGAGCTGATGTTCTTTATTCATGGTCGCTGGGCCAATATTGATACCTTCCTGGTATTGTTTATCACGGCCTGCCTATTGGCCTTGTATCGCTGGTATATGCTTGGTCAAGGACGTTTTGCACGCGACAATCTAAGCTGGTTTTTATTGGCAGGCCTGTTATTTGGGCTAGCGGCATCGGTGAAATGGAACGCCCTGTTCGTTGGTTTTGCGGTGTTTATCCTGTTGGTTGGCGCCAAGGTATATGGTCTCACTGCTGCGATGACAGCGCAGCGCTCTGGCACTGGTGAAGCGGTTAGCCAATTCTGGCGAAGTGACCTATTGCCGAGCGTGGCCTATTGGGCATTAGGCTTTTTGCTGTTGCCGGTGCTGGTTTATTATTTTTCTCATTATGAGTTTATCCATACCGCCCCGGGAAGCCCAAGCGTCTGGTCTGTGGAAGGCTTACGGACTTTCATTGAGCAACAGTCGTATGCCTGGCATTACCATGCCGACCGAGACGCAACACACTCAGGCAGCTCTCTGTTCTTCACCTGGCCAGTGATGTGGAAACCCATGTGGATGTATACGCCGGGGGGCATCCCCGCAGGAATGCATGCCAGCCTGAATCTAATTGGCAATCCCATCATCTGGTGGTCGGGTTTTGTCATTATGCTTGGCATTGGCTGGACAGCATTGACCGGCAAAAATAAAGTCGCCCTATTTCTTGCCGGCCTCTATTTTCTACAATGCCTGCCATGGCTGCTGGTCACACGTACCAGCTTCATTTATCACTACTACCCCTTTCTGCCACTGCTAATACTCGGCATCGCCTATGCTGCATCCCGACTTAACTATGGCAAATGGCTACCACGCATCATGCTAGGCAGTTATTTGATTTTGGTGATTGTGGCCTTTGCTCTCTATTATCCGTTGGTTACCGCAATGCCTGTTCCTGAAAGTCATATCGAAAGTCTGCGAATATTTGATACCTGGTCTGTTTTATAACCCAGTTGGCTACTAATCTCAGGCTTTTCTCATCACGTTGTTTACATAGGCTGTGACAATCCCTGTAATGCCACGACCTAATAGACTATCCATTGCATTGATAAATGTATCTATGTGTTCACGCTCTATGCTTAGGGCTGGCTCAAGGCGTATCACGTTGCGGTTGTATTCGGTAAAGGCCAGTAGAATATTGTATTGTTTAAGCAATAGCGCCCCGATAAAACCACAGAGGCTACCTTTGAGCTTTTCATCCAACATGGAAACCATTTGGCGAACGCCAATAGGCAGGGTCTGGCTGAAGTCATTGAATTCAAGCCCAATCATTAATCCCTGGCCGCGTACCTCTTTGATGAGTTTTGGATATTTTGTCTGCAATGCATTTAATTGTTCGAGCAGATAAGCACCTTGTGTCGCGGCGTTGTCGATTAGCTTCTCATCGTAGAGAATGTTCAAGGTCTCAATGGCGGTACAACAGGCCTCGCCGATACCACCAAAGGTTGCCGGTCCATGGATTAATGCAGTTTTGGGTGTGCCGTAGGCTTTCATATAGAGTGGTCGCCGGGCAATCATTGCCCCCATGGCGGTTTTGCCACCACCGAGCGCCTTGGCAAGCGTAACTATATCAGGGACAACATTGGCGTGTTCAAAGGCAAAGAAGCGGCCGGTTCGGCCCACACCACACTGCACCTCATCAGCAATCCATATAACATCATAGGCATCGCAGAGTCGGCGTACTTCTTGCCAATATTCAGGCGGCGCCGTGACTATGCCCGCGCCGCCCTGAATGGTTTCGAGGATTAGAATGCCGATAGAACTATCCTGTTTCAGGGCTGACTCCAGTGCAGCAGCGTCACCAAAAGGAATGCGAACACGATTGTCGAGCAGGCGGTATGTTGACTGATAAAAGCTGGAATCTGTCACCGACAATGCACCACGACTTTTGCCGTGAAAGGAATTCTCGGCATAGGCAATGGTTGCACGCTGAGGCCCCTGCACACTCTCGGCCAGTTTGAGCGCGGCTTCTACTGCTTCCGAGCCGGTTGAACCCAGGAACACCATATCAAGATCGGCAGGTGCTATTGCTGCCAGATTGTTTGCCAATGTGGCTGCGTACTGTGACATGAAGGCCATGGCAATTTCGTGGCGCAGTTCATCTTGAAACTGTTTGCGCATCGCCAGGATGCGAGGATGATTATGCCCCAGTGCGACTGAACCAAAGCCGCCGAAAAAATCCAGTATCTTGCGACCTCTCTTGTCGGTGTAATACATGCCTTGCGCGGATTCCACCAATACCTTGTCGAAGCCCAGCAGTTTCAGGAAATGAAGCTGCCCCGGGTTCAGGTGTTGGCTAAACAGTTCGGCTGTTTCTGCAGCATTCAGATTTTTTGCATCTGCCACAGTTAATAATTCTGGTTTGGTGATCTGAGTGGGTAGAGTGCTCATTGTTAGTTGCTTCCGTAACCGTTCATGGTGGTTGTGATTAACTTGCCTGCTCAAGCCAATGCCAGGCGTATGTTATTTGACGCTCTTCAGGAGATTTGTTTATGCCTTGCAGCGGCACTTTAATTATTTCTGATATGAAGTCGCCTGGCGAGGTCTGACATCATGCGTTGCTCAGGGTCAATGTTATCCAGCACCTGGCGCATTTTATCAAGTTTCGGATACATGCGTTCAAATGCCAGTGGTGACAGGCATGCGTCCTTAGCAAGATAAATACGACCACCGTGGTCCAGGGTTATAGACTCAAGTTGCGCCAGCAGTATTTTAGTATCTGCCCTGCGAGGAAAATCCAACGCCAGCGTATAACCACGTTTGGGGAAGGACAAGAAGCCCTGGCCTTCACCACCAAGTGTTTTGAGCACAGCTAGAAATGACGCGGCACGGGATTGCGAGATAGCCTCAAGCAGACGGCGTATGCCGACCTCGCTAGCGGCGTCATCAAGTACGCATTGAAACTGGTAAAACCCGCGTCGTCCGTAGATGCGATTCCATTCCAAAATAGCATCGAGGGGATAAAGAAAGCGCTCCATTGCAACGATGCGTTTTCGTCCCTGTGTCGGGATGCGATGGTAATAGCAATGATTGAATGCACGCACAGATAGGGAATTTAAGGCAAAGCCGGGCAAGTCCATGGGCACCTTCAGTCGACGCTGTGACTGCACCGGGATAGTTGAGGTCGCCAGCTTGGCTGTTTCCAGGATGCCACGACCGAGATTAACCCCCCGTGCCATTGAGTCAATCCAACCAACAGAATAAGTAGCATTGGTTCGTGCATGCTCAAATGCTGTGAAGAAATCGTCCAGATTTTTGATGCGCTGTTCCTTTAATGCAACCGCATTTGTCTCGACAGGCTTCATTCTAAAACAAATGGCCAGCATTACCCCTGTGAGGCCGACACCACCGATGCTGGCAGCAAACAGCTCGGGGCGAATATCTCGGGAGATACGCACCAGTTCACCTGCTGGTAATAACAAATCGATCCACATCACATGATCACCAAAGCTGCCGCTATGGTCATGATTTTTTCCATGGACATCATTGGCCACCGCGCCACCGATGGTGGCAAGGCCTGTGCCGGGGCTGACAGGAACCAGAAATCCCTGCGGCAGTAGCTCGTGCAACAAATCATTAAAGCTGACACCCGGCCCGCAAACAATTTCACCAGAGGCCGGATCAAAAGAGTGGATCTGATTGAGGCGGTTAGTTAAAAGTGTTTGGCCACCATCATTCAAAGCGGCATCGCCATAGCTACGGCCGTTGCCATAGACAATGATGCCGTGATCGATGACGTTGCGGATTGCCTCAGCGACATCCGTATCCTGACCAGGCGCACACGCCATGACTCGAGCCTGCGAGGTTCGCCCCCAACCGCTGAGTGTTATCTCGCGCCAATTCAATGTCATCAGGTTTGATTTGGCATCATCATTAAAGCCCTGCCCAAAGAATGGCTAAAGTGATCAAGGCCAACCAGCGACTACGTACGTCTTGTATGGCAAAGACTACCGGGTCCTCATCCATCTCACCGCGGCGGGCAAGCAACCAAACCCTGCTGATCCAATATAATAATATCGGGCACAGCATCCAGATTGCCTCCGGATAACTATAAAGCAGCCCGATCTCACTACTGTTAATGTAAAAGGCCAGTACCAGCACGGCCATATAACCGCTGGAAGCCCCAAACTGAGACAGGATATCCAGATCGCCTACACTGTAGCCACGGCCATGCAGAAATTCGCTGTTATCTTTTGGCTGTGCCAAGAGTTCAGAATATCGTTTAACCAATGCGAGACTGAGAAACAGAAACATGGCGAAGGCCAGCAACCAAAATGAGTAGTCCACGCCCACTGCTGCAGTACCAGCAATGATTCGCAGGGTATACAGGGCCGCGAGTACCAGCACATCGACCAGCGCCGCCTGTTTAAACCAGACCGAATAAGCCAGTGTAACGAAAAAATACAACGCCAAGATGGCAAGAAACTCAACAGGCAGACCGAGCGCTATCGTAAAGCCAATCAGCACAAGCACAGGGATTAGCAGCGCACCGTGTTTAATTGGCAGGACACCTGCGGCCAGCGGTCGGGCGCATTTGCTTGGGTGACGCCGGTCGGCAGGCAGGTCCAATAAATCATTAAAAAGGTAGATACTGGAAGCACACAGCCCAAAGGCAATGAAGGCCTGAACGGCCTGTACCAGAAGCGTCAGGTCATCGACCTGGTGGGACAACGCCAGAGGCACAAAAATCAATAAATTCTTGACCCATTGGTGTAGACGCATAGCCTTGATATAGGTGCTTACACTCGCCTGCTGGCCAGGAAATATCTTTTTTGTCCTGCCCAGTTTCTCGGCCTGCTCTTGAACGCCCGCCTCTGGTGTCACCAATATAACGCCTTCGGCGTGGGACCAGATCTCCAGATCAACCTTGGCATTGCCGGCGTAATCGAAACCGCGTTCACCAAAGGTTTCGACCAAACGCTGACGTTTACAATGGCCTGACAGGTTGGTTTGATTGTCACTGGCCAGAACTGTCTCAAACAATCCCAAATGCAAGGCGATTTGCTCTGCATATTTAAGGTTAGAGGCAGTGGCAAGGACAAGGTGACGGCCAAGGGCCTTCTGCTGTTTTAAGTAATCCAGAAATTCGTCATGGTAAGGCAGCAGTTCGACATCCAGTTCTACCCGGTCAGCAATCTGTTGCTTGAAATAGGACTTACCCTTAAGTAACCACAGAGGCAGAAATAAAACGTAGATAAAATTCTGTTTCAGCAGCGCAAAGATAGATTCGAGCAATACATCAGTGCGAACCAGTGTACCGTCTAGGTCGACACACAAGGGCAATTCCGAGTTGGCATTTTGAATATTAAAATCCTCCATGCTGATATCCGGCTCGTAACCGACTCAGGTAACGGTTCCAAAAAGGATGAGCTGACAACGTTGGCAAAACATTCATTTCAGGCGCATGCCCGCATGCCAAGCCAACGCTGTAGTAAGCTCTGTAAATCTTAATCTGCCTTGGCAAAAGATTTATATGCCTCAAGTAACATATCGAAATCCCCATCTTTCGGTGTCCAGTCCAGCACTGATTCAGTATGGCTGATGTCAACAATATAGTCTTCGTCGGCAATCTCAAACTGTTCTGGGACCAATGGCGACAGATTAACTTTATCCAACGCTCTCAAGGTGAGCTTAATCAAGCTGGCCGGGGTGCTGACAAGAATAGAGCGGGAGCCCGCCTCCCTGATCAGGCCATTCAAAAGCTCACGAACTGTTGGGGCGTTTTTTGAGCCCAAATTAAATTCACTATTGGGGATATTTTTTTGCCAGGCACGAACCGCCGAGCTGGCGCAATCAAACACTGAAATCATTTGATAGTGATTGCTGCCATTGCCTATTAATGGCACGGGTAGACTATGTTTAATGAAGCGAAACAAATGCGAAAGGATACCCAGTCGTCCCGGACCAATAATCAGCCGGGGGCGAAAAATTGAAACATTTAGACCTTCGCTGCGTTTTTCAATGCAGTAATTTTCGCAGTGACGTTTGCTATCGGCATATTCGCCAATGGGGTTGCGCGGATGGTCATGCATAATCGGTTGTTCTGTCAGGATCTTGCCGTAAACCATGTCGGTGCTGAATTGCACTAGCTTGTTGCAATCTTTCTGCAGCATGGTATCGACAACGTTCTTTGCACCCTCAAAATCAACAGAGAAGAAGTAATCGTGACGCTGCTTACGCGGCATCACCGGATGCAACATTCTTGCGGCCATGTTGTAGACAACGTCGTCAGGCTCAATCGGCGCACTGGCCAATGCTTCTTTATCTGTTATGTCCAGATGTACAAACTGGGCATCCGGATAAATTGGCAGGTCACTTTTATGAATGTCACAAACAACGACTTCCT
>Ga0316204_10006007_pt1 | contig 19222 bp, 15 predicted proteins | sample 6monrhotite_MG_2_FD_205661 | JGI IMG/M metagenome (GOLD analysis project Ga0316204, IMG submission 205661) | Microbial mat bacterial communities from mineral coupon in-situ incubated in ocean water Damariscotta River, Maine, United States -... | ecosystem: Environmental > Aquatic > Marine >...
CATGCTGTTTCCACCCGACTCACCGAGCACGATTCCGATTGCTGCGGTGACCGGTACAAACGGCAAAACCACGACTTCGCGCATGCTCGCGCATATCTTGAAAATGTCCGGTCGAACAGTTGGGCTGACGTCAACCGATGGCGTCTATATTGATGGCAATTTGAGCGTGCCTGGCGATATGACCGGCCCCGTCTCTTCGCAAATGATATTGCGTGATCCCTCCGTTGATGCCGCCGTCATGGAGACAGCGCGTGGTGGCATGCTTCGTAGTGGTCTCGGCTTTCAAACGTGTAACGTGGCCGCCTGTCTGAATGTGACGGCGGACCATCTTGGCCTGCGTGGTATCGATACGCTGGAACAGCTCGCGGAAATAAAACGGGTACCGATAGAGATCGCGACCGATGCCGCAGTGCTAAATGCGGATGACCCGCATTGCTTGCAAATGGCGGACTATACGGACGCAAAAATCCTCAGCTACGTGACGATGAATCCGGCTCATCCGCTCGTAAAACAACACATACAAGCGGGTGGTCAGGCTTTCGTCCTTGAGCAAGGAATGAATGGCCATCTCATTTCGATTTACGATAATGAAACGCACACGCCATTGCTCTGGACGCATTTGATACCAGCGACAATCGAGGGCCGTGCCCTGTACAACGTGCAGAACGCCATGTTTGCCGCAGCGCTTGCCTACAATATGAAAATTGGACTGGAAGATATTCGCCATGGATTGCGGACCTTTGATTCGTCCTACTTCCAGGCGCCTGGACGAACGAATATCTACGATGAGCACCCGTTCCGCGTCATCCTTGATTACGCACACAATCCGGCTGCAGTTCGAGCGATGTGTGGACTGGTTGACCGCTTCGATGTTGAAGGAAAAAGAATTGTCGTTTTATCGGCGCCAGGCGATCGTCGTGACGAAGATATCCGGGAGATTGCCGGAATTTCGGCGGGTCACTTTGACCACTTCATTTGTCGTTGTGACGATGGCCGTCGTGGACGCGGAGAGGATGAAGTCGCCGTAATGCTGAAGAACAAATTGCTCGAAGAGGGGATTTCGGCCGATCAAATTGAAGTGATTCCGAATGAGCAGGAAGCCGTTGCTCGGGCACTTGAAATGGCAGCATCCGGTGATTTGATTTTGGTATTGGGCGATAACATCAAGCGCACCTGGAAACAGATTATCTATTTCAATTCTGGTGCACATGCTGAAGATTCGGCGAACAAGGTAACTGCGGCGATTGAAATGCCGGATACCGGCGACTTTCAGATCGATTCCAGTCTCGAGATTATCAGCGATGAGCGTGGCGTCCGAATCGCTCGTGACGAGGGCGATTAGGAACTCGTTATGGAGTTTATCGACGCCCGGAGACTGACAGGACCCAGCCTGATCTTCGATATACCGGGAGCCGTTCTGGACGTTAGCTGTACCGCAGAAGAAGCAGATCGCTTGCTGCCGGTCTGGCAGAAAAATGTCAGGCAGATGCTGGATGCATTGGACTGGGGCGAGGCAGAGTTTGCATCGCAAAAACTCCTTGGTGGCATCAGCATGGCGTTTTCAGCGCCCGTTGATGCCTTGTATGCGGCATCCGAAGTCAATGAGTGGGCCTGGGCTGCCAGCGCGCGACAACTTGGCACCCCGATTGAAGTACCCGAATTTGCTGCAACGGTTGATGCCATCCGCGCTTCGATGGCGGAGGAAGCGAATCCGAAATTGCTACACCTCATTGAAAATGCGACCAAACATGGCAAGACGGTGTTATGGGACGACGATGAAGTATCGGTCGGTCTTGGCAATGGCTCAGAAACCTGGGCGGTACGCGAGATTCCCGACGACCTGGAGTGGCAGCAGTATCACGATGTTCCCATTGGGCTTGTAACCGGGACGAACGGCAAGACGACAACCGTGCGACTGGCAACACACATCGCTCGCGCGGCGGGCAGGAATGTCGGTTTGAGTTCGACCGACTGGATCGCCGTAAATGATCGTGTGATCGACCGTGGCGACTGGTCAGGGCCGGGTGGCGCGCGTGCCGTGCTGCGTGAGCGGGACGTCGATGTTGCCATCCTGGAGTCGGCACGTGGTGGGCTACTGCGGCGGGGACTCGGTGTTGAACGCGCAAACGTCGCGCTAATTACTAATATTGCCGAGGATCATCTGGGAGACTTCGGGTCACAAAATCTCACAGAGCTATTGGATATCAAATGGATTGTGAGTCGCGCGGTTCGGCATTCAGGCCAACTGGTGTTAAACGCCGACGATGCTCTGCTACGTGAGAAAGCGCTGCAGTTCGACGGCAAGATCGTCTGGTTCAGCCTAGACGCCGAGAATCCGCTGATAACATCTGCCCTGAAAGATGGGCATCTGTGCTTTTTTCTGGAAGGTGGGGCGCTGCTCAAGGCGGAGTCTGGTGAACGTGAACTCATATGTCACAGTTCAGAAGTTCCGATAACGTTGGGCGGCGCGGCGCGACACAATATTGCCAACTCGCTTGCGGCCGCCGCATTAAGCTATTGTCTTGAGCTGCCGTTCGCGGCGATTCGGGATGGTCTGAAGACAATGGTGCAGGACGAAAATCCCGGTCGCTGCAATGTTTATGATCTCGACGGCTTCAAGGTCCTGGTGGATTTTGCTCATAATCCCGCGGCCATGCACGCATTGTTTGATATGGCGCAGGCGATCCCGGCAAAGCGGCGCGCGCTGTGTTTTGGCCAGGCGGGCGACAGACCCGATCGTCTCATCCGTGAAATGACAGAAGATGCCTGGGAGATCGGTCTTGATCGAGTTATGGTCTCCGAATTAGCCGCCTACCACCGAGGGCGAGAGCACGGCGACGTTTATGCAGTCATCCAGGATGCGCTGCTGGCAGTGGGCGCAAATGCGTCTCAGATTGAGCACCATGAAGAGGAGATCGAGTCATTCTCGGCAGCTTTGAAGTGGGCAGAACCGGGCGATCTGGTCATCATGCTGGCACTGGGTGGGGCAGCGGCCGTGCAACAGCGCCTCAAAGAGCTTGGTGCAAAATAAAGTCTTCGATTTGTTCAGCCATCGATAGCGTATTGTCAGGCGATATGATGTCGCCGGCGAGAATGTGTGCACTCGGCGAACCGGTTTCCATTATCTTGTTAATTTCTTTCTGCGGCGTTTGAATCTTCTCGTATGCCAAGAGCAATGCGGCGGTCGAAATCACGCTGTCGTTGGGCGAATAGAACACCTGCACCCTCGGTGCTTTGACAGACTCTATTTTTTCGTTCGCGCGATCAACAACACGAATCACTTCGATGAGAGTTTTCGTTGGATAACTCGTCGTCCAATAGCGTCCCTGCAAATCGTTATGTGGCTCCCACGATTGCGTGTCTCCTGCAATCATGCGCAACAACAATGGACCCCCAGGTGCTGTAATCCACATGGCTTTCGGGTCGGCGGGTGCGAAATTTGGTGACATCAAAATCAGGGAATCAACGTTTTGCATGGTCTCGTGATCAAGCATCGACAGCGCAAGTGCCGCGCCGTTAGACACGGCCACAACGACAATCTTTTCACCAATTAAATGGCCGATGGTTAGCGCATCTGCAACGTCGTCAAGCCACTCTTCTGCCGTTACGCCAACAAGTCCATTATTCTTCAGGCCATGCGCAGCAAACCGTGTTTCAAACATGTTCGCACCGAGGCTGGTGGCAACCAGATTGGCCAAGGGCGCGGTTTCCTGTCGAGACGCCGAGAAGCCATGCAATGCGACGACCGCCCACTGTGTACGTTGCTCGCCGTCATGCCATACGAGGCGCTTTTCCGTACCCGGAATCAGCTGTTCCAGCGGTTCGCTCAGCAGAATCTCAAGATCCGGATTCTCGTTACTCAAAGGGACGTAGTCGAGGCGTGCCGGAGTGCTGGCAATCAGCGTTCCGCCCACCACGATTCCGATGGCCAATAATATTTTGCTGAGGTGTTTCATTCGAGGCTTAAGATCTTGTTCCAGTGCTTCTTATCAACCGGCATGATCGAGAGTCGATTTCCCTTGCGCGCCAAAATCATATCCTCCAACCCTTTTTGTGATTTGATTTCTCTCAAAGTGATATTGCGCGATAGCTTGCGTACAAATTCTACGTCAACCAGTATCCACCGCGGATTGTCATTTGTGCTCTTGGGGTCGAAGTATTTTGACGACTTGTCAAACTGTGTCGGATCCGGATAGGGTTTGCTGGCGACCCGGGTGATGCCAACGATGCCGGGCTCTTTACAATTGGAATGATAAAAGAAAATTTCGTCGCCGATTTTCATGTCGTCACGCATCATGTTGCGCGCCTGGTAATTGCGAATACTGTCCCACTTTTCGCGGCCATCTCTTTGCATATCATCGATCCCATAAACATCGGGTTCGGACTTCATTAACCAGTAAGTCATAGCGTAATATCTGTGCCAATTCAGTTTTTCGAAGCTGCGCAGTCTAGCATGCGGAAAATAGTAAATTGACTGCTATCGCTATGATAGGATTGCGATTCTGAAGTCCAAGGCCCAAAGAGGTACGTGTCGGATGGCAAATGTTCTGGCAAATATATTCGGTGTTTCACCGGTGCGACCACTCGAGGAGCACATAAATATTGCTTTTCGCTGTGCCAAGCAGCTTCGAGGCTTCTTCGCAGCGACAATAAAAGGTGATTGGGATACCGCCGGGAAAATTCGTAGCGAAATTGAGATGCTCGAGCACAAGGCGGACGATCTCAAGAAGACAATTCGACTGGGTCTTCCCAAAAGTCTTTTCATGCCGGTACCTCGCGAGGATCTGCTTGAGCTGCTGTTGGTGCAGGACAAAATTGCAAATCGCACCAAAGACGTATCAGGTTTGGTGCTCGGGCGTAAGATGCAGATTCCGGAGCCAATTGCCGAGCAATTTCTTGAGTTTGTTGACCGCAATATTGATGCGGCAAAACAGGCGCGAAAAAGCGTTCGCGAACTTGATGAGCTTTTTACTGCGGGGTTTCGTGGCGCAGAAGTTGATCTCGTTTCTGCCCTGATCGAGGAGCTCGATCTCATTGAGACCGATACGGATGACAAACAGGCTGCGCTACGCGGCGCCTTGTTTGATATTGAAAAAACCTTAGATCCCATCGATGCGGTTTTTATGTATCAAGTCATTGAACTGACGGGTGAAATCGCTGATATGGCCGAGCGCGTTGGTCGGCGTCTTGAGCTGCTGCTCTCTCACTAAACTAAAAATAAGAAATCGGGGCACATGAGGTCCTCCGGGGAGTAGTCAATGGAAGAGCAAACTATTTACATTTGTCTGGCTGCCGCATTTGGTTTGTTCATGGCTTGGGGTATCGGTGCCAATGACGTGGCCAATGCGATGGCAACGTCTGTTGGCTCCAAGGCGCTCACAATCAAACAGGCGATTTTCGTCGCGGCGATCTTCGAATTTGCCGGGGCAGTTCTGGCGGGTGGCGAAGTGACCTCGACGATTCGCAAAGGCATTGTCGACACGACGTCGCTAAGCGGCGTGGAGGACGGCGCAAAACTACTGATATACGGCATGCTGGCAGCTTTGCTGTCGGCCGGAACCTGGTTGCTCATCGCATCACGCAAAGGTTGGCCGGTATCGACCACGCATTCCATCGTAGGTGCGATCGTTGGCTTCGCCGCGGTAGGCATCGGTGTCGACGCGGTGCAATGGAGCAAGGTCGGCACAATTGTAATGAGTTGGGTGGTGTCGCCCGTTACCTCCGGTTTTATCGCCTTCCTGATTTACGGCAGCGTGCAACGCTTGATCCTGCGCCAGGAGGATCCGTTGGCGATGGCGAAACGCTACGTGCCCATCTACATGTTTTTTGCGGCCTTTACGATTACGCTGGTAACGATACTAAAGGGCCTGAAGCACGTTGGCTTGACGCTGAGTACTCTGGACAGTTACTTGCTGGCAATTGCAATTGCATTAGGTATTGCGATTTTGGGTGGGGTTATGATCCGTCGTATTCAGCCTAATAAGAAGGCAGAGAAAAACGCGCACTTCCACACCGTGGAACGCGTTTTCGGCGTGTTGATGGTCGTGACTGCTTGCGGCATGGCGTTTGCGCACGGTTCCAACGATGTCGCGAATGCGATCGGTCCCGTGGCAGCGGTTATCAGTGTGGCTCAGTCCGGATCTATTGCATCCAAATCGGCACTGCCGATCTGGGTGCTCCTTATCGGTGGTGGCGGAATCGTTGTAGGTCTTGCGACTTATGGTCGCCATGTCATCGCAACAGTTGGCAAGAAGATTACGCAGCTAACGCCAAGTCGCGGTTTTGCAGCGGAGCTTGCGGCAGCAACCACAATTGTCATTGCGTCGGGAACCGGAATTCCGATCTCGACGACGCACACATTGGTGGGTGCTGTTCTCGGTGTCGGTTTGGCGCGCGGAATTGAGGCGATTGATCTTCGGGTGGTTTCTCGCATTTTTGTTTCATGGGTAGTGACGATTCCTGCGGGAGCATTGCTGGCTATCGTGTTCTTTTTTATATTCAAAACCATCCTGCCGTAAAAAAAAGAGAAGCAATCAATGCGACCACTGTTTGTCCTGCTTGCTGTGTTGCAGATTTCGTGCACTGCGACGGTCGCAGGTGCGCAGGGAATTGCGTCTTACCGCGACCTTCATCATCCTGAGTTCAGTAAAACTGGCATGGTGGCCGCGCAGAACAGAGTTCCTGCCGAAATCGGTGCTCAAGTACTGGCAGATGGAGGGAATGCGGTCGATGCTGCTGTCGCGACGGGTTTCGCGCTTGCTGTAACACTGCCGCGCGCTGGCAATATCGGCGGCGGTGGATTCATGCTGGTCTACGATGCGGAGTCGAAAAAAACAATCGCGATCGACTACCGCGAGACTGCACCACTGGGTGCGACCCGCGACATGTTTCTCGACGCTAAAGGTGATGCAGATCCTGTCCTGTCTCGCGACTCTCACAAAGCTTCGGCGGTACCCGGTACGGTCGCGGGTCTCTATGTAGCGCACCAGAAATTTGGCAAATTGCCATGGAAACGGCTGGTTCAACCCGCCGCAGATCTGGCGCGCGAGGGCATTATTGTTACCCATGACCTGGCGGCGAAACTCAAAACTTATCAACCGCGACTTTGTCGCGATGAAACCTCGTGTGCGAATTACTACAAAGCAGACGGAACGCCCTACGAGATGGGCGAGCGCCTGGTGCTTGGGGATTTGGCTGAATCGCTGCAATTGATCGCCGATCAAGGTCGAGATGTGTTCTATCGCGGCGTCATCGCTGAAAAGATCGTTGCTGAAATGGAACAAGGCGGTGGATTGATCGATCTGGCTTCCCTGGCCGCTTACGAACCCATTGTGCGCGAACCGCTGAGCGGCACGTATCGTGGCTATGAGATTGTTACCATGCCGCCGACCAGTTCTGGCGGCGTTCATATCGTACAAATGCTGAATGTACTTGAACACTTTCCAATCAGCGAAATGGGCGCAGGCAGCGCTGACGAGGTGCATGTCCTGGCTGAGACCATGCGTCTCGCCTATGCGGACCGCAGTGAACACCTCGGCGACCCTGACTACTACGAAGTTCCCGTGGATTGGTTAACCAGCAAAGAGTATGCAGCAGAACTTGCCGCGACTATCAGTATGGAAAAGGCGAGGGCGTCATCGGATGTTAAGCCCGGCGTACCAGTCGCTCCGGAAAGCGAAGACACGACGCACTTTTCGGTCATTGATGTCCACGGTAATGTTGTCTCCAACACATACACACTGAACACATCCTACGGCTCCGGGATTTCTGTCGATGGCGCCGGAATTATTTTGAATAATGAGATGGAAGATTTTGTCTCGAAGCCGGGTGTGCCCAACGTCTACGGTTTATTGGGTGGCGACGCAAATGCGGTTGAGGCAGGCAAACGACCGTTGAGCTCGATGACGCCGGTGATTGTGTTCGATAACGGCAAGCCATGGTTCGCGACGGGCAGCCCCGGCGGCAGCAAGATAATTACGACTGTATTACAGATGATCGTAAATGTTATCGACCACAAGAAAGGAATTGCCGACGCGGTGCACATGGTGCGCATGCATCATCAGTGGTTCCCGGATGTGTTACAGGTTGAGTCAGGCTATGGTCCGGATACCATCCGACTATTGGAGGCACGTGGTCATACTGTCAAAGTGCTGCAAACTCTCTATACCAGCTTGCAGACGGTCGCGTTCAAGGATGGCTTGTTTATCGGTGCCGTTGATCCTCGCCGCCCCGATGCGGCTGCGATCGCTCCCCAGGAAATAAATGCCAACCACGACTGACAATAACAACACAGTCTTATCCGTTGGCGCACGTCGCTATGCGATGGTGATACTCGCCATCGTTTACATGTTCAATTTTGTCGACCGGCAAATTCTCGCTATCTTGCTGCCACAGATTCGCGATGAATTTGGCACAAGTGACACGTACCTGGGTTTCCTCTCGGGAACGGCATTCGCTCTGTTTTATGTGACTTTGGGTGTGCCAATTGCACAGTACGCTGATCGTTGTAACCGGCGTAATCTCATTGCTGGTGCTGTCGCTCTGTGGAGCGCGATGACAGCATTGTCCGGTTTGGCTGCCAATATTGCGCAATTAACCGCCGCACGTATCGGCGTTGGTATCGGTGAGGCCGGCTGTAGTCCACCCGCTCATTCGATGATTGCGGATTATTTTCCGCCTGAGAAACGCTCCACCGCCATGGGTTTTTATACGCTGGGAATTTCCGCGGGCATCATGATGGCTTACCTCGCCGGCGGATGGGTAGCCCAGAACATCGGTTGGAGGGAGGCCTTTTTCGTTGTAGGTATACCGGGCCTGCTGCTCGCCGTGATTGTGCGATTTACCCTTAAAGAGCCGCAGCGTGGTGCGTCGGAAAGCCGGGCGAGCAATGCTGAGCAGCCAAAACTGGTTGAGGTCTTGCGGTTTTTGGTGACACGGCGATCGTTCATTCACATGGCGACTGCCGCCGGGTTGTCGTCGTTTGTGGGCTACGCCGTTATCAGTTTTTTACCGAGCTTTATGGTGCGAAGCTTTGACATGGAAGTTGCGGCATTAGGCCGCTGGTTGGGACTCATCCTGGGTATTTCGGGTGGCGCTGGATTCTTTCTGGGCGGCTATATCGCTGATCACCTTGGTCGGGGAAGCCATCGGAAGGCACTGAATTTTGTTGCCGCAATGATGCTTGTCACCGCTGGACTGTCCGCGATGATGCTGATGGCCGAAACCTCGACGATGGCTTTGTTGCTGTTTATTTTGCCGGCCGGGACGATGAATGTTTATCTTGCTCCGGTATTGTCACAAGCACAGAGCCTGGTCGCGCTGAGGATGCGGGCGACGACTTCGGCACTGATCTTGCTGATTATCAATATAATTGGACTGGCGATGGGCCCACTCATCACCGGGGCGCTAAGTGACGCGTTGGTGCCGCGATTCGCGGAAGAGTCGATGCGATACAGCCTGCTTATCGTGACTTTGGTGATATTGCCCTGGGCGGTCTGGCACTACTACCGTGCGGGCAAATGGATCGACAGCGATCTCGCTCGCGCGACTGAGAGCGACTAAGCACGATCAAACCGCACGCAAGTACCAGTCGAAGTCCAGCTGACTAATAACGTTGTGGAACTTCTCTGCCTCCGCTCGTCGATTCATCGCATAGTATTTGCAGTAATCCTTGCCTAAATACTCGGGTAACACTTTGCTTTTCGCGAACCGATCGATCGCTGTTTCCCAGCGATTCGGAATCTTGAGCTTCGGGGTTATGTGCGCGCCTTGTTCGACCATTACCCCCGGATCAATCTTGTTCTTGATGCCATGGTGTACGCCCGCGGCGATCGCGGCCATGACAAGGTATGGATTCGCATCAGCGCCCGATGTGCGATGTTCGAAGCGCAAATTGTTTGCGTCAGATTCGGGAATCCGTATCGATACGACGCGATGATTAACGCCCCAATTCGGCTCGACCGGTGCAAACATTTCGGGTCTCAGACGGCGGTAGGAATTGGCGTTTGGTGCGCCTATCAAGGTTGCTTCGGGCATAATTTTCAACAGTCCGCCGACCGCATGGCGCAGGCGCGCCGAAAACGGTGGCAGCGCCAAATTTTCCTTGCCCTGTGAAAAATAGTTTTTGCCGTTCTTGTCAACAATACTCATGTGTATATGCAGGCCGCTCCCGGCGTCTTCAGCAAACGGCTTCGCCATGAAGCAGGCGATGAAGCCATGCTTACGGGCTGCAGCCTTGATTATCCGCTTTAGCAATACGGCATGATCACACGCGAGTACCGCGTCGCCCACATGCTGCAGGTTGATTTCAAATTGACCCGGCGAGTATTCCGAGATGGCCGCTTCCGCGGGTACATTCTGTGCCGTGCACCAGTCGTAAACATCGTCGAGAAACCCTTCAACCTCGAAAAGATCATCAGGGTGATAGACCTGCGTGCCGGGCTGAGTGCGGGCGGTTCCGGGAATGTTCGGCGCGCCCACTCTGATCTCTTCCGAGTTCGCATCCAGCAGGTAGAACTCAAGTTCCGTCGCGACAACGGGCGTCAGGCCCATCTTCGTCAACGGTTGCAGTGCATTTTCGAGCACTGTACGAGGGTCGCCGAAAAAGTTCGAGCCGTCCTCGGCTAACACCCGGAAAAGCGCTTGCCCCATCGGTTTGTTAGCCCATGGGACCGGTGATATGGAACCTGGGATGAGCTTGGCAGGAAGGTCAGGATCGCCATCATCCTGCCCGTAGGGGATGCCGGCGACGGTTTCCCCCAAGCCGGTCAACAGGGTTGCGCCGGCACAAAACACGAAGCCGCCCTTGCAGCTTTTCTCGAAATCATTCGGCCGAATGCGCTTCCCTCGAAGGATGCCGCTGAGATCCGGGATCATGAGCTCAAGCGATTCGAACGGTCCGTTTTTGGCTTGTATAGACCTGATTTCGGTGATCAGTGGGGTTTGCTTCGCCATCTTGATGTTCTCGTTTTTTGGTTGGCAGAGGATCAATGATTTTCATCGATGCTGCAACCGCAGGAGGGTTACTATATTATGAAATCCGAGTTCATATTATGGAATTAGCATGCGTGATCAAGCACCACCGCAAGGCGCTCAGGCTGCGCTCAGAGCGATTCGACTGCTGAAGCTGTTCACAGCCCAGGCACCAGAATTACAGCTTGCCGAAATTAGTGTGTTGTCCGGTCTTAACAAGACGACCACGCATCGCTTGTTGCAGGCCCTGCACAGTGAGGAGTTGCTCGATCGCAACCCAGGCAATGGTGCCTACCGCCTTGGTCCAGGCATGATGGCGCTGGGTGTGCAGGCACTGTCGAGCAATGACTTGCGTATTCGCGCGCGACCGTTGTTGAAACGCCTGGCCGATGAGACCGGCGAGACGGCGACACTTGAGGTTCCCATTGATGACACGATGCTGATTCTTGATGAGGTTACCGGGAAGCACGTTATCGGTGCTTCCGGCAATGTTGGGACCCGCTGGCCGATACACGCGACATCGACCGGCAAAGCCTATATCGCCTTTGAGCAACAGGGTTCGGCACGACTGGCCGCGACGCTTTTATCGCTGACATCGAGCACAATTACTCAGATCGAGCAGCTGGAAAAGCAGCTCGGGGATATTCGGCGCCGGGGTTTTGCGGAGACGGTTGATGAGCTCGAGGATGGGTTTTCCGGTGTCGCCGCGGTTGTCAGGGGCGGAATGGGAGAACTTGTGGGTGCTTTGTCAATCTGCGGGCCGAGTCAACGTATGTCAGAAAGTCGTCGTGCGCAGCTCGGTATGACGCTTTGCACGGTCGCCAAACACCTTCAGCCACGATACTGATTTGTTGTCAGCATGATAAGATGCCGATGACGAAAGCGGCAGGAATAACAATATTAATACTCGCAAGCTAGTCTCTAAAAACCTCTCATCAATGATTGCAACCGTCAGCCTGTTTGCGGCTGTGCTTTCATGTCCTGCTCAGGCTATCGAAATCGAGACTCCCTCGGTCGCGTTGTCCGGAGTGCCCTTATTGTACGCTGTCAGTGACGCAACCCCTGACACTCCCGTTCGAATTACGATTGCCGGCGAGACTCACACCGCATTGGCCGATGCAAACGGGCGGGCAGAATTTACCGACATTATTGTCGATGCTGCGGGCGAAGCCTCCGTAAAGGCATCGACAGACGAGGCATCTGCAGAGACAAGCGTTCGCGTGATACCGGGGTGGGTTTCCATTTTGCCGGCCATAGTGGCGATCGCGATAGCACTAACGCTACGCAATGTTATTCCGGCACTGGTTCTTGGCCTGTGGCTGGGGGCGACAGCACTGCAATCTTTTACCGCCAAAGGGGCGGGACTTGGTCTTCTGGACGTTTTTCAGGTTTTTGTCAGAGGCGCATTAGCGGATTCAGACCGTGCGTCTATTATTCTGTTCACGATGATGATCGGCGGTATGGTAGGAATCATCACGCGTAACGGGGGTATGGCGAGTATTGTTTTGTCCATCGTAAGTCGTGCGAAAACAGCTATTGGTGGGCAGGTCGCCGTCTGGTTAATGGGCTTGATGATATTTTTCGACGATTACAGCAATACGCTGGTCGTCGGTAATACCGCACGTTCTCTGACGGATCATTTGAAGATTTCACGCGAGAAGCTCGCCTATATCGTCGATTCCACTGCCGCACCCGTCGCATGCATCGCCCTGATAACCACCTGGATCGGATACCAGATTGGCCTGATTGATCAATCGTTGGAAACGATCGCGGGTCTTGAGAATATGCAGGCGTATTCGGTATTCATTCAGTCTATCCCGTATAGCTTTTACCCTATTTTGGCGATCGTATTCGTTTTTATGGTCGCCTCCACGGGACTTGATTTTGGACCGATGTATAAGGCGGAACTCAGGGCTCGTCGCGGCCAGGTAAAGCCCGAGATGGCAGAAGCCCTGCCGGCACTCGAGGGCGAGGAACTTACGCCGAAAGACAATATTCCATTACGGGCATTTAACGCCTTCATACCCATCATCGTGCTAGTCGTTGCCTTGGGCGTGAGTCTGATCATGCTGGGTGAAGGCGATACGTTGACGCAAATACTGCAGAGTACCGAGCCCTACAAAGCGATGATGTATTCGTCGTTCGTCGGCGTTTTGGTCGCAGCGTCGCTGACCATTGGTCAGGGAATATTATCGGTGCATGAAACTATCGACGCCTGGTACGGGGGCTTGCGAGCCACTTTATTCGGCATGATTATTCTTGTCCTTGCGTGGTCGTTATCGGACGTTACAGCGACGCTTAATACGGCATCGTATTTGGTGACGCTGCTGGCTGATTCGATCCCGGTAGCTCTAATTCCGGCGATAGCATTTGTGCTCGCAGCGATTACCGCATTCACGACGGGCACAAGCTGGGGCACGATGGCAATCCTGATGCCGCTTGTGATTCCGCTCGCGTGGGCGGTCATGTTGGTGAACGGGATCGCAGATCCGAGTGGCATGCATATTCTGTATTCATCGGTTGCCTGCGTTCTTGCCGGAGCGGTGTGGGGTGACCATTGCTCGCCGATATCCGATACCACGGTATTATCTTCGGTGGCGAGTGGCTGTAACCATATCGAGCATGTGCGCACGCAGCTGCCTTATGCATTGCTGGTCGGCGGTGTCGGATTGCTGGTCGGAACGATTCCGGGCGGCTTCGGATTGCCGCCGTGGATTTCGATATTGCTGGGTATCGCTATCCTGTACGCGACTTTGAGAACACTTGGACGGCGCGCCGAGGCCTAGCCGTAATTGAGTGAGCGAAAGTGACTGACCGACCCATAATTGCTTTGCCTTCTGATCGGCGTGTGCTGGACCCGCATCCGTCACACGTCACCGGCGAGAAATACCTCAAAGCGATCATTGACGGCGCCGATGGATTCCCGGTTATTGTGCCGTCCATGGCTGAGGATATCGGCGTTGACGAGATTCTCGAGCGCTTTGATGGCATAGCCCTGACAGGAAGTTACTCAAATATTGAACCCCATCAGTACGGCGGCGAAAAGGCTGATGGCAATGGATTCCATGACCCGCATCGGGATGCGATGACGCTACCGCTGGCGCTACGCGCTTTGGAAAAAGGTGTGCCATTGCTGGCTATCTGCCGTGGGCATCAGGAGTTGAATGTCGCTCTGGGTGGCACTTTGCATCAGAATGTAGCCGAGGTTACCGGTTACCATGATCATCTTGAGAACAAGGACGATCCGCTTGATGTGCAGTACGGTCCCTCCCATCCTGTAGCGCTGATGGAAGGTGGTTTGTTGCGAAAACTAGCGGGAACGGATTCCGTCATGGTGAATTCATTGCACGCCCAGGGAATCGCGAGGCTGGCAGACGGAGTGACTGTCGAGGCGGTTGCCAACGATGGCTTAATAGAAGCATTTTCGGTGGACGGCGCGCCGGCATTTAATCTGTCTGTGCAGTGGCATCCAGAGTGGCGAGTAACCGAGAACGAATTTTCAATGGCGATTTTTAAGGCGTTTGGCGACGCGTGTAGAGCTCGTGCGTCAAAACGACAGGTGTAATGTGATTAACAACGAAGTATTTCAAGCTTGGCTGCAGGAACGGAAGATCGAGGATGTCGAGGCCTTTGTTCCCGATATGGCCGGGTCCGCACGCGGCAAAGTGGTTCCCGCTGATAAATTTGGCGCAAGTCAGATGAAAATGCCGGAAGCGATTTTTTCGCAGACCATTTCAGGCGACTATGTGAAGGATCCGGAAAACGTCGAAGATCGTGACATGTGGCTGGTGCCCGACTCGTCGACGCTCAGGCCGGTTCCATGGGCGACTGATCCGGCAGCGTCTGTCTTCCTGGATTGCTACCATCGCGACGGCGCGCTCGTCGCCAAGTCGCCGCGCGCAGTTTTGCGTAGCGTACTGGCGAAATTTGAAGCGCGCGGCTGGATTCCGGTGGTCGCTCCCGAAGTCGAGTTTTACTTACTCAGTCCGCATTCTGATCCCACTGCTGAAGCCGAACCACCGGAGGGTCGATTGGGGTGGACAGAAGGCGCAAGGCAGCCGTATAGCATCGACACCATGAATGACTTTGAGCCATTCATAAATGATGTTTACAAATATTGCGAAGCGCAGGGCATACGCATCGATACATTGTCGCAGGAAATGGGTCCGGCCCAATTCGAGATAAATTTTCTGCACGGGAATGCTATCGAGTTGGCGGATCAGGTGTTTCTTTTCAAACGCACGATTCGCGAAGCTGCGATTGAACACGAAATGCATGCGACGTTTCTGGCCAAACCTATGGCCGACGACGCCGGCAGCGCACTGCATATCCATCAGAGCATAATCGACAAAGCGGGCAACAATGTCTTTTCGAATGCCGATGGCAGTCCAAGTGATTTATTTAATGGTTACCTGGGTGGCCTGCAGCGATACATGCCTGATGCGATGTTGATATTCGCGCCGTACGTGAATTCCTATCGTCGCTTTATGAATCCAGATTCTTCGCCAGTTAACCTGGCATGGGCAATTGATAATCGTACGGTTGGCTTACGGGTACCCGATTCGCCTCCGGAGTCGCGGCGAGTCGAAAATCGCCTGGCTGGCTCTGATGTGAATCCGTATCTGGCAATTGCGGCGTCTTTGGCCTGTGGCTACCTGGGTATGATTGAGGGACTGAAGCCGACAGCAGAAGCAGAGGGTAGTGCATACGGTGGACGATTCGAATTGCATCGCCATATATATTCCGCAATTGAAGCCATGCGCGATAGCGATGCCATGCGGAGCATGCTCGGTAGCGAATTCGTGACGCTTTATACGGCGCTGAAAGAAGATGAGTACCGCGAATTTCAGGAAATTATTACGCCGTACGAGCGCGAAATCCTGATGTTCAACGTCTGATTTCATAACCATGTTTCAGCATATGGTGTGAAACTGACGCGTTATAGACGAGCCGTTAGAATTTGCACTATTGAAAATATTACAGGCCTCGAGGCCTAGAAGAGGTTGCTATGGCTGCAATTGAAAAGCGTTCGCGGAGCGCTTGGCAGGAACTGGACAAAGACCATTACCTGCACCCGTTTACAGATCACAAGGAGCTACACAAACAGCGCTCACGTATTATTACGCGGGCCGACGGCGTGTACATTTTTGATGCTGACGACAACAAAATGCTTGATGGTATGTCTGGGCTCTGGTGTGTAAATGCCGGTTATGGGCGCCAGGAATTAATTGACGCGGCGACGGCACAACTGCAGGAGCTACCCTACTACAACAGCTTTTTTCAATGCGCGCATCCGCCTGCTATTGAACTCTCGGCTATGCTCAAAGAAGTTAGTCCGCCGCAGTTTAACCGGGTATTTTTTACAGGATCGGGTTCTGAATCGAACGACACAATTGTTCGCATGGTACGTACTTATTGGGACCTGATGGGGCAACCCGAACGCCATACGATCATTAGTCGCGAAAATGCTTACCACGGTTCCACGGTGGCGGCTGCGAGCCTGGGCGGAATGAAGGCGATGCATAAGCAAAGCGGGCTGCCAATTCCCGGGATCGTGCATGTCGAGCAGCCGTACTGGTTTGGCAGCGACCAAACGCTGTCTCCGGACGACTTCGGTATCGCCGCCGCGAGATCCATTGAAGACAAGATCAAAGAGCTTGGCGCTGACAAGGTTGCTGCATTTATTGCCGAACCGATTCAGGGTGCGGGTGGCGTTATTGTTCCACCGGACACTTACTGGCCGGAAGTTCAACGCATTTGTGACGAGTACGGCATCCTTCTCATTTCTGATGAGGTGATTACAGGTTTCGGTCGTTTGGGTGAATGGTTCGGCGCGGATTACTTCTCAACGCGGCCCGACTTCATGCCTTTCGCCAAGGGCGTGACGTCCGGATATTTGCCGTTGGGTGGAGTAATGGTTAGCGATCGTGTTGCCGACGTTCTGATCGATAAGGCCGGCGAATTCTTCCATGGCTATACATACTCCGGACACCCGGCCTCATGCGCGGTTGCGATCGCAAATCTGCAAGTGATCCAGCGAGATAATCTCGTCGAACGTATCAGGGATGATATCGGTCCGTATTTGCAGCAAAAGTGGCACGGTTTGCTCGACCATCCGCTGGTTGGCGATACGCGCATGGTTGGCTTAATGGGCGCATTCGAAATTGTAAAGAACAAGACTCCGCTTGAGCGATTCGATAGCGAGCAAGGTGTCGGTTCGATCTGTCGCGATCATCTCATTAGCAACGGCGTATGTCTGCGCGCCGTCGGCGATACGATTATTTGTGCGCCACCTTTTGTTCTGTCACACGGCGAAGCTGACGAAATCGTTGAAGCGGCTTGGAAAGCTCTCGATCTGACGCAAAAACAACTATCGGGCTAATTTCTATGGACAAGCACAGTAATGACCATGCAATAACGCGCGATAACCTGCGCGGCACGAAACCAGAGCCGACATACGGTGGTGTTACGTCTTTCATGCGCCGCAAATATTCAAAGGACATGACAGGCGTCGACGTTGCCGTTCTTGGCGTGCCATTCGATACGGCAACAACGAATCGTCCGGGAACCAGGCTCGGGCCACGTGCTATCCGCAATGCGTCAACCATCATGGCCTGGGAAAAGCCCTATGGTATGGAATTCGATCCGTTCGATCGCTTAGCGGTGGTGGATGCAGGTGACGCACATTTCGATTTCGGCCGGCCAGAAAATGTACCGGATGAAATTGAAGAAGCAGCCTACAAATTGATTTCCCAGGGGCCGGGTCTTCTGACATTAGGTGGCGATCACTTTATTTCCTATCCGTTAATCAAGGCGCACGTAAGAAAGCACGGCGGTCCGGTTTCGATTCTGCATTTCGATGCGCATAGCGATACGTGGGCGGACCAGAATGATCGTATTGATCACGGTACGATGTTTTGGTGGGCCACAAAGCAGGGTCTGATAGACCCTGCGACATCCGTGCAGGTCGGTCTGCGTACAACAAATCCAGACACATTGGGTTTTAATATTATTGATGCGCCAATGGTGCATTCGCAGTCGATAGAAGAAACGGTCGCCACTATCAAGCAGCGTCTTGGTGATACGCCGGTATACCTGACGTTTGATATCGATTGTCTTGACCCAAGTTACGCCCCCGGGACGGGTACACCCGTCTGCGGTGGCCTTAGCAGTCATCAGGCACTACGTATCTTGCGTGGACTGCAAGGCATCAATGTCATCGGCATGGATGTTGTGGAAGTTGCACCCGCTTATGATGTTGGCGAAATCACCTCGCTGGCGGCATCGCACATAGCGATGGAAATGCTCTATCTGTACGCCAATCGCCCCAAGGCTTAGTGGGGTTTACGACAGCGGCGCGTCAGCCAGCCGCTTTTGGCGCCCAGTTCTTGGGCATGTCGCCAGGCAGGAAGACGCTGATTATCAACTTCGCGATTTCGTCAAGCGTTTCAGGCGAATCAATATCAATGTCACTGGATGCTTTCAACTCATTGCCAAGGGCCAGCAAGCCTCCCGACGACAATCGAATCATGTTGAACAGCAAGGCCGGATTTCCTTGCGGAGCGACACCGAGTGACTGTAATTCCTTGATCAAGCCAAAGGTGGATTCAAACAGAGGTTTCAGGTGCTTTTCGATTAACCAGTCCAGCCGCGGATTCGCATAACTGGCTTCCTGCACCATGACCTTGTGCAGTGCCGGCTGACGTTTGGCGTATCGCACGTACGCGTAAATCATGTCGGCCATGCGCTCCTTCGGATTCATGTCCTTGCTGTCCTGAAACGCTATTGCCAGAGATTGAGTAAACACACCAAAAATGTGGTCTGCGGCTGCGCGCCAGAGCTGGTCTTTGTTTTTGAAGTGATACGTGATGAGCGGATGATGAACGCCAGCGCGCTCGGCAATGTCTCGCGTCGAGGTGCCTTTGAAGCCATTCTCGGAAAACGCTTCGACAGCAGCATCCAGCAATTTTTGCTGGGTGACGAGACTGCGACTTTGCTGCTTGCGGGTCGGTTGTTCTTGCTGATTAACGGTTTCTTCTGACACTTTCATATCTCGGACTGCAGAAATCCGATTCACCATAGCGTTATTTGTTGTTTTGGTCCAATTTGGAAAAACTTACCGCTCAGACAAAAAAGCGGGTTCGGCTTATTCGAGTGCGAACATCATCCTCACGCCAGCGCGTTTCTCGATTGTCTCGCCGTTTTCGACGATAGGTTCGAATAGCCATTTTTCGACGGCCTTCGTGGCCGC
>Ga0316204_10006009_pt1 | contig 19217 bp, 14 predicted proteins | sample 6monrhotite_MG_2_FD_205661 | JGI IMG/M metagenome (GOLD analysis project Ga0316204, IMG submission 205661) | Microbial mat bacterial communities from mineral coupon in-situ incubated in ocean water Damariscotta River, Maine, United States -... | ecosystem: Environmental > Aquatic > Marine >...
GGGCGCTGGAGCTAATCCTCCAAACAAGACGCCGGATATACTGACGCATCTGATTCTTTTTTTGCTAAACTTGCCTTGACAGCCGGGAGGAACCATATACTGTCACCTGATTTTAAAACCTAGTATTCCGTGTCTGGCTGTTGACCGCCCACTCGGCACTGCGTGCCGCCTCGCAGACCTGTAGTCATTCGGTTTTTAGAAAGGTGAAGTTGCTCATTGTGACGCTCTCTGACCCTTTAAAGAATTGAAGGGTATGGTGGACTGCCTCACACAAGTTGTTTCAAGCCCTAATTCAATCAATTTTTCCTCAAGCCAACCTTTCATAGCTACCGAATCCTTATTTGGCCCAACGACAATTTCTTGAATGAAAAATGTTGGTTTCGAAAACAACAGCTCACCTCTACTAAACTTCGTACCCTCTTTTGGGTAGGGCATAATGTCAAAAATACCTTGAGTGTTGATGTAGGGTATTTGTTGATCGTGGCTCTGGCGGAGCTTCACGTTGTCTTGATTATAAAGAGTGGCGACCATTCGAAACTCTTCTTCACAGGCAAAAGCATGATGCTTCATGGTCAAGATTGAGGATAGGCATTCCTGAAGAAATTCATTCGCCTGTCTTTTAGGCAGAAAGGAGGCGTGATGTTGCTGGTCAAACAATTTCTTTAGTGAGAGAAATGTCTGGATCAGGGTACGAAAAATCTGTCGTTGCTTTTCAGGGGCGTATACGCATGTCCCACGTTCCACTCCTTTTAGCTCTAAATAATCCGCACCAATAAAGGTTTTTCGTGCCAAACCAATCGCAAATCCTTTTCCTTCATCGGCGTAAGAGCGCCACATTGTCAGGTTGTCGCCATTATTGGAAAAACATGTGACATACATCGGGCTAAATCTTATCGTTTCCCCAGACAACAGGTCGTAGATTTTCTTTAAATCTTCGGAACTCGAAAAAGTATCTTCGAACTCAGCTAATACCTGTTGTAATTGTTGTAAACCAAATTGGACCTCTCCTGTGTCATTTAAATGACGATGATCTGTCATCCACAGATTAGAACCATTTAGGATTCCTTCGAGCCCCGTCTGATCGGTGTAATGGTAGATGATCGGGTTGTCTAGCTCCGGCTGCCGAACATTGAACGCTTCTGGTCTGTAGGTGCCACAACGCAAAAAATCATGCGGGTCATCGTGGGCAAGCTCGTACCATGCATAGACTTCCCCCCTGGTTGGGGATTCCCAGGAAACCCGTTTTAATGGGTATTTAAACCCATTTTTCGCAACTGCGTTAAACGGAACCCCATCGTCAATCAAAACTCCATTTGGGCAACCTGGGTAGGGGCATGGTGTATCGATACAGATATGATTATGCTGGTCACATTTTCCAGGCTTTACTTGTATTTCAATCATATATAAGCCTCCAGTACTCGAATTATATAATTTTGACCCAGCTCAATTATGGGCCCACAGAAAATCAGGTGACAGGGTATTAATTTCCCATTGGACTCGGGGGGCTGAAATTGTACTGATTCACTGAAAATTAGAGTCTTACGATTTCAATTTAAACAACTATCCAGCTTTCAGACTAGGTCTTTTTGATTTCTCACGAAACCCTTTCGCTACCGAAAGTTTTTCTAGACTTCCCACCTAAGCTTTATAGGAAGATACCGTTGTTGAAATACAAAATAGAGGAGTCTGGTAGAATCTAAAGGGGATGGGCTCCCCCAACCAAACACAAACACTTGGTTGGGGGAATGAACTAGGAAACTAGTCTTTTTGTAGGGGGGTGACGACTGCGGAGACCTCGTCGGCTGCTTCCACGTTGAAATGCATCGCACGGGCGGCGGAGGCGATTTCTAGGCCGAAGTCTTTGGCCAGGGATTGGATGGACTCAGGGCCAGATAGGGTGACCGCTTCGACCTTGGTGGCGATACCGATTTTATTCTCTATCTTTGCCTTTCGGATCACGCTGAGCAGGTCGGCGACTTCGTTGCCTCGCTTGACGTCTTCCGCAGTGTAGCCGTTGCCGTTTACTTTGGGCCACTCGGCGATGTGGATGCTTTCCGGTCCACCGATGGTTTCTCTGAAGAAGCCTTGGTAGATGTGTTCCGTCACAAAAGGAATGAACGGGGCAAAGAGTTTGGCCAAGGTGAACAACACCTGTGCCGCTACGGCTTTGCCTGCTTGCACTTGAGCGGGAGAATAAGGCTGTTCGTTTTCTGGGTTTTCCCAAAGCCGGAACTTGATCATCTCTAGGTAGTTGTCACAATAAGCATCCCAGAAAAACCGTTCCATGCAACGCAGGGCGTTGGAGTAGTCGTATTTTGCAAAGTGTTCGGTTGCGGTGGCAACCACATGATCACAGGCCCCTAACAACCACTTGTCCACCGGCAACAAAGCGGATTCATCGAACCCATGTTTGTAGTCTTCCCCAAGGCTCATCGCCAAGAAACGGGTGGAGTTGTACATCTTGTTCAACAGCTTTTGGCCGCTTTTGACTTCGATTTCGTTGTACTTGAGGTCGTTGCCTAGGGTGCCTAAAGCAGACCAGTAGCGCAGGGCGTCAGCACTGAATTTTTCCACGATCTCCACAGGGTCTTCATAGTTCCCTTTGGATTTACTGATCTTGTGGCCTTTTTTGTCCAAGCCCCAACCGCTGACCACGATGTCCTTCCAAGGGAGTTGGTCATGGTGGAAGTGGCTTTTGGCGACAGTGTAAAAAGCCCAGATTCGGATGATTTCAAAACCCTGAACTCGGATATCCATCGGGTAAATGTTAGGCCGTTTTGCGGTCCATTCCCCTTGGTCGTCCACCGTCATTTGGGCGTTGAGCTGAGGGGTCATGCTGGAGGTCATCCAGGTATCAAAGACATCCTGTTCCGCCTTGAACTCGCCGTGCCCACAATGGGAGCAGGTCTCGGTTTTTGGTCCGATGGTGGTTGGATCTACCGGGATTTCTTCCGCAGTGGCGAAGGTCGGTTGGTCGCATTTGGCGCAATACCAAATCGGCATAGGCACGCCGTAAAACCGTTGCCGGGAAATACACCAATCCCATTTGAGCCCTTCAACCCAATGGTCGTAACGTTTTTTCTGGTACTCAGGGAACCAGTTGAGTTCTTCCGCTTTTTTGAGCAGCGGCTCTTTGTGGTCCATCAAGCTGATGAACCATTGCAGGTGTGGGATATACTCCACGGGGGTGCCGCTTCGTTCGGCGACTGAAACCCGCTGCAAGGTTTGGGTTTGTCCTTTCAAGTACCCTTCGGCTTCTAACTGCGCTAAAACCGCCGCCCGAGCCTTGCTGAGGTGAGTGCCAGCAAAAGGGCCTGCAAGTTCGCTCAGGATGCCTCGTTCGTTGAAAATCACACGGGTATCTAGTTTGTACTTGTGCCATTTTTCAATATCTTCTGGGTCACCAAAGGTACAGACCATCATCAAGCCCGTACCAAACTCTAACTCAACGGTTTCATCCGCCAAGATAGGCACTTCATAATCAAACAAAGGCACCTTGGCCTTTTTGCCAATCAAGGACTGGTATCGTTCGTCCGATGGGTGGCAAAACAAGGCCACACAGGCGGGGATCATCTCAGGTCTTGTGGTGGCAATGATCAATTCTTCGCCGGTATCCACCGAGTGGAAGGCCACGTCGTTGAGCTGTCCGTTTCGTTCAATGGTCTCGATGTCCGCTTGAGCCAAAGCGGTTTGCAAGGAGACGTCCCACATGATCGGTTCTTTCTTCCTGACCGCCAAACCTTTTTTCACTAAGTCCAAAAAGCTCGACTGAGCCACATGAACCGAATCGGGGCTGATGGTGGAGTATTCTAAAGACCAATCCACACTGATGCCCAGCATCCGCCAAAACCGGCGGTAGCTTTTGGTGACTTCTTGGGTTTCTTTGACACAAAGTTCAACAAAGTCAGGGCGGGTGATTTTATTTTTATTGATTTTGTACTTATTTTCAACATACCGCTCAGTGGGCAGACCGTTGTCGTCAAAGCCCATGGGGTAAAATACATTGTACCCCGCCATTCGTTTTTGCCGAACCAAAATCTCCGCCTGAGAGTAACTCATCGCATGGCCAACATGCAGGTGAGCCGCCGAAGCGTAGGGCGGTGGGGTGTCGATCGAGAACAGAGGTTTGGTGGAATCAGGGTCGTATTTATGGATCTCTAAATCGTCCCAGGTTTTTGACCAGCGCTCTTCGGCGTTCTGGTGATCGTAGCGTTTTGGTTCTAGTAGGCTCATCAATGGTTCGGGCTGTAGGTCAGGTAAGTTTTAAAGGGCAAATCTGGCAGAAAAGGAAGGTTTTGTAAAGTGGGCTGAAGCTCCAGGTCACTTGGCCTCAGCCAAGGACTCGACCAGCGCAGGGGCATCAAGCACCGCAATCACTCTACGGTCTAGTTTCAACATCCCTCCAATCAACCTTGTGTCTAAATGGTCCCCAAGGTCCAAACCTTCTTGGAGCTGGATTTCTTCATAGGTCACCACTCCAACCAGGAAATCAACCAACACCCCGGTTTCTTCGCTGTTGACGGTGACAACAACCATGCAGGTTTCTGCGGAGATGATGGTTTTTGGAAGCCCAAGCTTGAGCCGCAGGTCGATCACCGGGACAATTTTTCCCCTTAAGTTAGTCACACCTAAGAGGAAATCAGGGGTTTGAGGGATGATATCAATCGGCAAAAGACCGACAACCTCACGGGCCTGCTCGACCTTGATTCCATACTCCTGATCGGCGACCAAGAAGGTGAGCAGTCTCTTCTCTTCGGTGGTCTGGGCTTCCCTGTCTTGGCTCATTCGGTTCCTTTTGATGCAAAAACCATTAACCTTTCGCCTTGCAAGTCAAGCAAGGAGCTTTGCAGAAGGCAGATTCGGTTTGCTAGTAAAGCGAAAATCCCTTATAGCTAGTATGGAATAGTTTGTCACTTTTTTTGAACTTTGGATATGCCCTCACACGAACTTTTGAATACCTTTGTGATTGCCGGTTTTGCGGGAATATTTTTAGTGGTGCTTGCCCAAAAACTGAGGGTCAGCTCCATTGTCTTGTTGCTGGGCGGGGGCTACCTATTGGGCCCTGAAGTGCTTGGTTGGGTTCACCCTCGCGCCTTAGGGGACGGTTTATCCACCATTGTCTCCCTCGCTGTAGGCTTGATCTTGTTTGAGGGCGGTCTGACTTTAGACGCCAAGGGATACCGGCAAAGTGCCGGGGAAATCTCCGGGCTGTTGACCAAAGGGGTCTTGACCACTTGGTTGGTGAGCGCAGCGGCGATTTACTTCACCTTAGATTTTACGATCAGTTTCTCCTTGCTGTCCGCCAGCTTGATCATCGTCACGGGGCCAACAGTGATTGGGCCGCTGTTGAAACGGGTCCGGGTCCCGAAGCCTCTACACCAGATTCTTTATTGGGAAGGGGTGCTGATCGATCCAATCGGGGTGTTTATCTCCTTGTTGTGTTATGAGTGGATTTTAACTGCTGGTTCCCCCAATGCGTACTTGAACTTTGTGAGCCGGTTTTTAGTCGGAATCATCGTCGGTGGATTGTTTGGTTTCGGGATTGACTGGTTGTTAAAAAAGGGCTGGATTCCAGACGAAAAGTTGAATGTCTTTATGTTGACCGTGGCGATGCTCGATTTTGCAGCGGCAGATGCGATATACTCAGAGGCTGGGTTGTTGTCCGTGACCGTGACTGGGTTTATTTTAGGCTATAAAAAGAGCCCGAAAATTGACCGAGTGATTACCTACAAGGTTGAGCTGAAAGACTACCTGGTGGGGCTGCTGTTTATCCTACTCGCCGGTGATCTAGAACGTGAAAAGTTTGTCACATATGGTTTGACCATGTTGGGGCTGGTTGCCTTTGTGATGTTCGTGGTTCGGCCCCTCAATATTTGGGTCTCCACCACCAACAGCAAATTGAAAATGCGGGAGAAGCTCTTTCTTTGCTGGATTGCCCCTCGGGGGATTGTGGCGGCCTCCATGGCCTCACTCTTCGCTTTGCACCTTGGAGAGAAGGGTTTTGAACACGCTTCCTTTTTACAGGCCTTTGCGTATGCTGTGATTGGGGGGACGGTGGTGGTCCAGGGTTTTTCCGCCAAGTGGGTCGCCAAGTTGTTGGGAGTTTGGGAGAAAGAACCGGATGGATGGATGATCATCGGGTCACATCAGTTGTCTCGTACCTTGGCCTTGTACCTTCAAGGAAAAGGGTTGTTTATGGTACTTGTAGACTCAAACCCCAGGGAAGTGAAAATAGCCCAGCGAGAAGGGTTAAACGCCATCCATGACAACGCCATGACCATGGAGTTGGAGCAACACATGGAGTTGAACTGGGTGGGTCATGTGTTTGCGGTGACCGAAAACGAAGAGTTGAACCGGTTGATCTGCCAACGGTGGAACAATATTTTCAGCAAAGTGTCCCTGTACTATTGGACATCAACGATGCTGGATCATAGCCATCAGCCGTCGTCGGCTCTGGTCGGCCAACCGGTATGGTCCCATCTGCCGCTCAAATCGATCATCGCCAACAGCATCAGCCAACGAGAGCTGATTGTTTGCGAAGATAGGGTGGCACCGAACCAAGACACCTTACCTTCGCACCACTTGCTTTTTATCCAAAACGATTTGGTTACTCTCGAACGGCCTAAAAATCATGCCCTAGAGACCTCAATTTTATACTTGCAACCCCCAAAACAAAAGCTGTTGGGGCCGACAAAGCCCGAGTGGACGGTGTTCAGTACGGTGGGCCGTTTAGACCTTCTGTACGCCGATCTCTTAGAGTTGGCTCAGGCTGAGTACCCTATGTTAAATTCGGAAAGCTTGTTGGCCGAGTTGGTCCAGCGGGAAAAGGAATTCTCAAGTTTGCTAGGCTTTGAAATCAGTTTACCTCATGTCTATTGCTCTGGGATATCAAAGAGCCTGATGCTGGTGGCTAAGTTGGAAAAACCTGTCCAGACGGAAGCAGGCGACCTGATTTCCTTGGTGTTTTTGGTGATCAGCCCGGAAGATCAACCGGAAGAACATTTGGCCCAGATTTCTAAAATTGCGAAGTTCATCAGTTCTGAAGAACACCGAATGGGGCTACAAGCCGCCTCAGACGCCACCGAGTTGTACTTGGCTCTCTCGCAAAGCTGAGGCTTGGTTTGTTGGGGGCTGGTAGGATGGGACTTACCTCCTGTCCACTGCGCGGGGATATCAAAGAGCTTGATGCTGGTGGTCCAGTTGGAAAAACCTGTCCAGACAGATGCTGCTGACTTGATTTCTTTGGTGTTTTTGGTGATCAGTCTAGAAGAACAACCAGAAGGACATTTGGTCCAGGTTTCTAAAATTGCGAAGTTCATCAGCTCAGAAAAACATCGAATGGCATCTCAGCTGCCGCAGACCCCACCGAGTTTTACTTGGCTACTCCCAAAAGATATGCGGCCTGGTTTGTAGGGGGCTGGCAGGATGGAGGGTGCTACAGCGCAGTTTTGAGATAGATCAAGTCGCTGGGCTGGGTCACCTTGGCTAGCTCTTCAAGCAGAAACTTGATCACAAGCTGGCAGTCTATATTTTCCCAATCTGCCTCAGGTAACAGGTGAAGCAGAATATAGATGGTTTCGTAAAAAACCTTGGAGTTGTTTGCAGTCAGAGATTCTTCGTTAAACAACTTGCCGGAATCTACGGCCACCCGCGATAACACCCGGCCAAAGGCCTTGTCTTTTGCCTCTGAGAACAATAAGGCGTATGGGAAGATGTCTTTTTGTTGGATTTGGTCCAGGTTCAACTGCTTTTGGTGGGTCAACCCGATACCCAAAAGCCGGTTTTCGAACATAAAGGCCCCATAATATTCCCTGATTTTATGCTGAGATGGGAAGCGAATGGTTCGAACCCCTTCTTCGTTTTCTAAGGCAACGAACAGCCGCTCAAAGACGTTGCGGAACCTCATGATGGTCACTTCATCTTGTTTGAAGAGACGGGCATTGTAGCCATAGTCTTTTTGGCTTGCCCCCTCAAGCTCCCCACGAAAGGCAACGACATCGGTTTGCACCAACTTGAACGAAGACAAGGCCTCGACCGCCGCATCGTTTTTAGGGATCAAGGTGACCTGCCCAGGGATCTTGATTTCTGGGCTGGCTGGTGGGGCTGCTTCTGTAGAAACAAAGCTACGGTATGTTTTTTTGACCGATGTGAAAATCACTCGGAAGGGTTCCGTCATCAGGTCAAGGCCCTTTTCTCCAAAGGCAATGAAACCGCTCCAAACTCGTTTCAAAAGGTGAGTGATACTCAGGCGGCTGACGGCTCCGAACTCTCGGTTTAAGTCGGTTTGACTCAAGGTTTGTAAACTGTTTTTGATGTCCCCGATCAGCTTGTAAACCATGGAGGGGGAAAGCAGAGCGACAAACTTTTGGCACTCCTTCAAGGTCTCAAGGTTGGAAAAAGTCTCAGGGTCTAACATCCGCTTCACCAGAGACTCAGGGGGTGCGAGCTGTCTGTTACCAAGCAAAACTCCAGCAAACACCCGGCTCACTTCGAAGGGCGCAACACCGCCAAAACGCCGACCAGAAGTCAACCGAGCTAAAAAGAGTTTGTAATACGCATGCCGCTTCAAGGCGTAGTTATACAACGCCTCATGGGATTGGATGGTAGAAACAAACTCTAACACCACTTTGCGGGTCAAGGCGGAGTCCTCAAGCATTTGGGAGGGCTCTTCACTGTTGGCATGACTGAAAATGGGGTTTTCGGACATCACCCGGAGCATCAATTCCACGTGGGAGTTGACATCATCAAATCCATTTAAGTAAACAGGTTTAAACAGCCCCGTCAGCACCCTCGCAATGTCACTGACCAAGGTATAGAGGCTACCTCGGTCAAGGTGAATGGTCTTAGGATTGAAAATTTCGTTGGTGGAAGCGAGGATTTCTACGTTTTTGTTGATCGACAGAAAGGTCGGTTTCACAAATTCCGCAATCGCCCGGTTCAGCTCTGACCCGTCTAAAACCAACAAGGCCGGTATCAGTTTACCGATACTGATCTTGCTTGAAAAGAAATTCATGGTTTCTAGGATGAAAAATCTCTTTTTCGGGGCATAACCATTGAGCCGGTTTCGCATCGAAGCAAAGGCTAACTTGACCTCTTCAATGACTCCAGGAGACAAAAGATGTTTTTGGTCATGGCTGAAAAAGAGGTCGTCTGTCTGGACACTCAGGTCTTTAACCTGGGCGATCAAGTCGTTGATGCTCAGGTTCTTTCGCTTGCCTGAGTGGTCGAGCTCTGCGGCGAGCTCTCGCTGCTTGCTCAGGAAACGATCGACATTCTTCGATAACTGAGCGGTTTGTGGGTCATTTTGCGTGGTGCTGGTTTGATTCATTTTTTTATTTGCCCACTAAAAGGGATTGATCAATCCTCGAAAAATGCCTGGAATTCCGCTTGTTTTCTGGCTACAATAGGTCGTCGTATTTTGCTTCAAAGTTCGCTTTGTGTTTAGCCTCTTCTTCAGCTAGAAAGGTGAACAACTCATGTGACTGTTCGTCAAAGGACCGATCGGCAAGTTTTTGGTATAACTCCATGCTTGCCTTTTCTAGCTTCATCCCAATGGCTAATGCATCTTGGTAGCTCAAATCGGGCTTGTCTAGATCGACTGATATCACGTAGTCAGCGATCTTGAGGTCTTCATCAGGGGTGTATTTTTTTCCCTGAGGCAGGCTGTGACGGTCGATTGCTTTTTGAAGTTTTCGTTTATGGCCCTCTTCCTGAGCGGCCATTTCTTCAAAAACTTTTTTTATTTCAGGACGCTTTGTCCGGTCGGCGATGCTTAGGTATAGTTTACTGGCATCGTCTTCCAAACAAATCGCATGCTCAATGATTTTTTCGAACGAATCCATCGTTTTCCCTGTGTTCGGTTGTGGTTAAAGGCGTTTTATAATCCCTTAGACTTCACATATTCATCAAAAGCAGCTTCACGGAGGTCAAAGGCGACGGTCTCCAATTCAGGAGCCAAGCTTGTATCGATCAAACGAACTCCGTTCGCCCCAACCAATCCAGATAACTCGCTCACTTCAGCCGCTAATTGCGCTCGTAGGCTGCCAAGTTGTGACAAACTCTCTAAGCCAGCAAGCTCACTGATGAGCGCAAAGGTGTTCTCATTGGCTCCAACAGGCAACGGGCTTTTTAGCTGCGCTAGTTTACCAGAGTCAGTCAAGAATGCACCTTCAGTCCGCAGTGGGTCTGCAAAAGGCAAGACACAATCAGCGATTGTTTCAAAGTTACCAAAAGCCAAGGTCTTGGTCGCTTTGCTGTCTTCGACTTTCGCCCCAATGGAGATCAACAAGTCTACCGTTTGGTTTTCGAACGCCGTAGCACCTAATTTCTTGAGCAAACTCAAGTTTTGTTGCCCTTCAGCCTTGGAAAAAGGTCTGTCTGAAGAGGCAGACCGTTCACCTGTTTGGTAATGAAGGGAACCGCCTTTCGACTCAGCCAATTTGGCAGCAGCAAACAAGTTCTCAACAGTGGTTGCCGGTGTGACCACGACCGCCAGCGAACCAGCGGCTTGGTACAAACCTTGTGCCTGGGCCATAGCGCCTTCTTTCACTTGAGCCGCTTCGCCCATCAGCGAATCCCGTAGCTGGTAGCTGAACCGGCCTTCTTTACAAATGACGCCGCCGTTGACAGCGTCTTCAACCACTGATTCAGCTTTGGTCAAGAATCCGTCTTTTGCGTGTACCTTCAGCGCACAACCCTTAGAACATGAAGTACAGGTTGTGACGCTGGAGTAAGTGAGCCAAGGCCCAACTTCTTTGCCTACATTGGCTGCCATTGCGCCGGTAGGGCAAACATCGATACACATACCGCAAGAGTCACAACCAACTTCCTGTAAAGGGTCTTCGAAGTTCGGGGTGATTTTGGTGCTGAAACCTCGGTTGACGAAGGTCAAAGCCGAAATATCACGCACTTCATCACAAATCCGAACACAGGCACCACAGGTGATACACTTGTCCGCTTCGATCATCACAAAGGGATGTCGTGAATCAATTTCGTAGTTCCGTTTGACCCCGGCGAGGGTTTTCTCTGAGGCTTTATACTCAGTAGAGTAGTCTCTCAAGTCGCAGTTGAACCTTGCGTTACATCCACACTCAATACACCGGCTCGCTTCAGCCAGGGCTTGCGCTTGGACGTAACCCTTGTTGATCGGTGCATAACCACCGTTTGCGATCCGTTCTTTCGGAGGGAATGCCTCTTCCAGGTTTCGTTTTTTATGTTCGTATCGAGGGCTGTAGTCGTCCATGCTGAGGTCTTCATTCCAACCACGGCTGATTTCGTAAGGTCGCTCCAACTTCACAGGCAGACCTTTGAAAAACATATCAATCGCTTTAGCTGATTGTTTTCCTTCCCCAATCGCACGAATCACAGTCTCAGGTCCCCAAGCGCAGTCACCTGCGGTGAAGACACCTTCAACACTGGTACACATGCTTTTTTGGTCATACACAAAAGTGTTCCACCGGGTGATATCCGGCCGGTTAGGCTCGTCGTCCAAGCAGCTAACATCTGGGTCCTGGCCAATCGCTGAAATGATGTGGGTGTATTCAATAACAGTTTCAGTTCCTGCAACAGGTACCGGTCGTCGTCTTCCTGAAGCGTCAGGTTCACCAAGCTCCATGGTCACCACTTTCATCCCGCTGACTTTGCCATTAGAGGTCTCAACCCCCAAAGGTGCAGTCAAAAATCGGAATTCAACCCCTTCTTCTTCTGTTTCTTCTTGCTCGATAGGAGTCGCAGGCATTTCTTCTTGGCTACGGCGATATAGTAAATCTACCTTCGCACCCATCCGAAGCGCAACCCGGCAACAGTCCATTGCGGTATCGCCACCGCCGATGACCGCAACTTTGGAACCAGCAACAACAGTGGTGTCTTCTTTGAGGACAACCATCCGCAAAAAATCAATCCCCCCAAGCACGCCGTCAGCGGTTTCGTTATCGATACCCATCAATTTAGATTTGTGGGCTCCAATAGCCAACACCACAGCGTCAGCGCCATTCTTTTTTAAGCTATCGATGGTGAAGTCTTTACCTAACCACTGACCCAAGTGGACATCAACCCCAAGGTCTATGATCGCCTTGATCTCGCCGTCCATCAAATCCCAAGGTAAACGGAAGCTAGGAATACCGTACCGAGCCATCCCGCCTAAGGCAGGTAGACCTTCGTAAAGGTCAACAGCGTGGCCAGATTGGCGCAGGTAATAGGCAGCGGAAAGGCCAGCAGGCCCGCCACCAACAATAGCGACACGTTTGCCGCTGTCTGGAGCGCAAGGAGGTAGGTAAGGGCCGTTTTCAAGTTCCCATTCTGAAGCAAACCGTTTGATCGGGTTGATCGCCACCGCTTCGTCCACAAGGGCACGTCGGCACTGGGCTTCGCAAGGGTGTGGGCAAATTCGGCCACAAACCACAGGCAAAGGGTTTTGTTCCTTGATCAGCTTGGTTGCCGCCGCAAAGTTTCCGTTAGACACATGGGCGATATAACCCTGGATATCTACGTTTGACGGACAGGTTGCCTCGCAAGGAGCGATACAATCACCAGCGTGATCAGACAAGATCAGGTCTAAACCCATCTTGCGGCTGTCGATCACCTTTTGCGAGTCTGTTAACACCTTCATCCCAGGGGCGACAGATGTCGAACAGGCAGGGGTCATCCCACGGGCACCTTCTACGTCCACGACACAAAGGTAGCAAGAGGAAAAAGGTTTCATCCGGTCATCATAACAAAAGGTGGGTATTTTCACCCCGTTCAGTTCGGCTGCTTTGCGGATGGTGGTACCAGCAGGTACAATGACATCCTTTCCGTTTAAGTTGATGGTAACGTTTTCGCTCATGGAGTCTTCCTTCAGGTCGCTTAAGTCGCTTCGGTAAGTTTCGTCTACTCGACGAGGATACAGTCTGGTTTGCACACTTCAACACACATCGAACAGTTGATGCATTTATCCATGTTAATCTGATAAGAATGAGCCACCTTTGGTTCGCCAGTGATGGCGTCCGTAGGGCAGGCTTTTTCACATAGGGTACAGCCGGTACAGTCCGCTTGGATCACCACGTGGCTGATCAAAGCCTTACACTTGCCAGCTGGGCATCGGTGCTCCGTGATGTGGGCCTCATATTCGTCTCTAAAGTACCTCAGGGTGGTCACAACCGGGTTAGGGGCTGTGCCGCCCAGGGCACAAAGGCTGTTGTCGATGATTTTTTCGGACAGGTCAGCCAGGATATCTAAGTCTTCTATTTTGGCTTCCCCTTCGCTGATCTTGACCAACAATTCCTTCATCCTCAAAGTGCCGATACGGCAGAAGGTACACTTGCCACAAGACTCAATCTGGGTGAAGTCCAAGAAAAACTTGGCCAAATCCACCATACAGGTTTTGTCATCAAAGACGATCATCCCGCCTGAGCCGATGATTGCGCCGGTCTTTTGCAACGCTGCGTACTCAATCGGGGTATCGAATTTAGAAGCAGGGATACAACCGCCAGAAGGGCCACCAAGCTGCGCACCTTTGATTGGCCGCCCGCTGGAAGATCCACCACCGATGTCGTAAATCACTTCGCCGACAGTGGTGCCCATCGGGACTTCCACCAGTCCACCACGTTTGATCGATCCGGCCAAAGCAAACACTTTGGTTCCTTTCGAGTCATCGGTGCCATAGGCAGAAAAAGCCTTTCCGCCGTTGTTGACGATCCAAGGCAGGTTCGACAAGGTCTCGACGTTGTTGATGATTGTTGGCTTGCCAAACAAACCTTTGACCGCTGGGAAAGGAGGCCGACGGTTCGGCATCCCACGTTCCCCTTCAATGGAGGCCATCAAGGCAGTTTCTTCACCACAAACAAAGGCGCCTGCCCCTTCTTTGATTTTGATATCAAAGTCGAAACCACTGCCTAGGATGTTTTCGCCCAACAAGTTTTTTGCCTTAGCCGCTTCAATCGCGAGGCCAAAGTTTTTTACCGCCAAAGGGTACTCAGCACGGATGTAAGCATAACCATGGGTTGCGCCGATAGCGTAGGCCGCAATGATCATCCCTTCAATCACGTTGTGCGGGTCCCCTTCTAACAAAGAGCGGTCCATGAATGCACCTGGGTCACCTTCGTCACCGTTACAAATCAGGTATTTTGTTTCCGAATCCTGAGCGGCAGCAAAGCCCCATTTGATGTGAGTGGGGAAACCAGCGCCACCACGTCCACGGATCACAGCGTCTTTAACTTCGCTGATCACTTCTTCAGGGGTCATCCCGGCAGCGATTTTGCGAACCACTTTGTAGCCGTCACGAGCTTCGTACTCTTCGATCTTGGTTGGGTCCAGTTGGCCGACGTTACGCAGGGCAATCCGGGTTTGTTTGGTGATGTAGCCGTTGTCTTCGGTTTCCGGTGTTTCCGGGGCGACCAAAACAAAATCAGCGGCCAATTGCTCGCCATCCTTTTGGATGTGCTCCAATATCTTGGGCACTTCTTTTTTGGTGACCTTGCCGTATTTGTAATAGCCCTTCGGGCCATTGATCTCAACCAAGACTTCTTGGTGGCACATACCGGCGCAAGATACGGTCCGAACCGATGCCTCTGGGGCTTCAGATTTGAAGGTATCAAACACTTCTTGGGAACCGGCAGCAATGCCGCAAGTTCCTTCGCCAACGATGATTTCCAATGCTGCTGCGTTCATATCGCTTTGCCGCTTCTAGGTTTAAAAGTTTGGATCACTTGACCGCTTGTTTCTCTGGCTTAGCCAACACTTCTTCATTTTGACGGGCGTGTTTTCGGAGCGCACGTTGGGCAAAGGCCCCGCTTAAATTCCCGAACACAGCGTCCCCAATCACCAACAAAGGTGCCTGAGAACAACAGCCGACACAAGCAACGTCTGAAATCGTGTACGAGCCGTTGGGTGCGGTGTCTTGCTCTTCGTCGTGCATGTTCAGCGAAAAACGAAGGGCCGTGTTGAGGCGGTCAGCCCCTTGGACGTGGCAGGCTGTCCCATGACAAACCTTGATCAAATGCCGACCCACAGGCTTCATCCGAAACTGAGCGTAGAATGTAGCGACCCCAAAAATCTGTCGACCAGAAATTTTGGTGTTTTTTACAATCAAGTCCATCGCCGTGCGAGGCAGGTATCCATACTCTTGTTGGATCGCCTGAAGTAAAGGCACGGTCGCCGCAGGTTCATCCCCAAGTTCTGCAATCCAAGTTTGGACCAATTCGGGGTCCACGGTTGCTTCGAGAGTGCTGGTCGTCATGGTTTTACCAATAGAGGTTTTTTAAACAGCTGCTAGTAACAAAATGATAGGGTATGAGCAGCGTCGTTTGTATTAATGTAAGTTCGCATACGTGCTGGATAAATATCAAAAGAATCCTGGTTGTACAACCAATTTAACCTGTCCTTTACGGTAATAGGACCCTTATTTCGCTTGATGCTTTATCTGACTGTATATTTTTTCCGCCTTTACGGACACCAGCTCGACTTGTGGGAGGATCAACGCAGTCAGCTTTTTCCCATACACACAACCGGTGTCTAACCCGATCACGTTGGGTCGTTTGACCCCGCAAAGCTTGGCCCAGTGGCCGAACACCACCAACTTTTTCTCGTCGTAATAATCAAACCAAGGCTGGCTGGTCTCGGATTGTTGTAGGCCCGTTTCAGGGCTGTAGGTGCGGATGCTGGTTAGTTGTAAGGGGTCCGAATTTCTCGGGTGTTCCCCTGGTAATAAGCCACCATGAACCACTAAATAGTCTTCGGTTTCTATGTACAAGGGCCATGATTTAATGTCCGCTAGGTATTCAGGGTAGGCGTCGCCAAACTGGTGTTTGAAGTGGCTGATCCATTTTTTATGCACTTCGATGCCTTGGTCGTCTCGGATCAAGTGCAGTTCGTGGTTGCCCAAGACGCTCCTCGCCCCCAGCTCCTGGTAATACCTCCAAACCCCCAAAGAATCCGGCCCTCGGTTGATCAAGTCACCGACAAAAATCATGTCGTCGGTCTTGGGGTCGTAGTTCAACTTGCTCACCAATGATTTAAGTTCATTGATGCAGCCGTGGACATCCCCGATGATGAGGGTTCGTTGGGTCATTTTAAGGTGCAAAGTAAAATTGTTTTGACTTACTTATAGTTTACCTATAAAAAATCGTATTCTTGTAACGGTTCCTACGCTTTTTTATATAAGCTAGGCGTATCATTAAAATAAAATAATACATTCTTTGGCTCTTTGCCAAGGAACATAAACCTACGAAGTTGAGGACTTGACCATGAAAAACACCCAAGTGACCCCCACTAGAGAACGGGTGATGCGTTTGATCAAACGTGAAGGGCAGGTTTCTGTGAAGACGCTGACCGAAGAAATAGGGATCACCCCGATGGCTATTCGAGGACACCTAAATAAATTGGAAAAAGACGATTTGATCCATGTGGATACGGTTCGTCAAAAGCTAGGCCGCCCGTTGCAGGTGTTTTCATTGACTGAAAAAGGGGACTCTTTTTTCCCTCAAGATTATGGCAATTTTGCGGTAGAACTGCTGCAAGACCTGAAAGAAATGGATGATGGCAAGACACTGAGCTTGGTGATGCAACGCCGGGAAGACCGGATTTTTGCGGACTTGGAAAAGAGGATGTCCCACTTGGACCTTGATCAGCGGATGGAGGAATATAACCAGTTTGTTGATTCCCATGGGCACATGCCGATCTTGGAAAAGACGGCTGACAAACGATACGTTTTATCGATCAACAATTGTTCCTTGAAAGCGGTTGTCGAGCGGTTCCCTGTTTGTTGTGACTCAGAAGTCAGCCTCATCCACCGGCTGTTCCCAGACGCCACTGTTTCTAAAGTCCAGAGCTTGCGTAATCAAGACAAAAGCTGCTGCTACGAATTTATTTTCGCTTGAGCTCCTCGGCTTCCGTTTGTTCTTACGGGACAAAAAAGACCTTTTGCTACCGCTATGAATTTGAACCCCAAGACCTCGGTGAATTCCTGAGTGACCGGTATCAAATCCATGGGGAACGGCTCGAAGAGGTCTTAAGCACCCGGATCAAGATCAACCAAAAACAACCCCTAGTGGGCCAGTCCCTAGAAACGGGCGACCTGTTGGAATACGATCACTTCCGGGTGGACGAGTCCGCTTTCATCCCAGGGGAATTGGAAGTGCTGCATGAAGACGAGAACTTGCTGGTCATCGCCAAACCGGCAGGTGTCCCGGTCAGTCCTTCCGGCCTGTATTACTTCAACGCTTTGGCGATCCATGTCCGGGAGGTTTTTAACCTTGTGGAACTCAGCCCCTTGCACCGCTTAGACCTAGAAACCAGCGGAGTGTTGATGTTTGGTAAACATAAACTCGCCCGGCAGTTGTACCAAAAAATGTTTGCTCAGCAGAAATACAACAAACGATACCTAGCGGTCACCTTGGGTAACCCCGGTTTGGAACCGGTGGTCGGCGAGATGGTCGGTGCAACGAACTCCCAGATTTACACCAAACAGATTGTTCTAGACTCCGATACGCCGAACAGCCGGACCGAGATTTTGTCGGTCAAACCTTGGGGAAAATTCTGGTTGGTGGAGCTCAAGCCGGTCAGTGGAAAAACCAACCAGCTCCGGGTGCATTTAGCCCACCGAGACGCTGCGATTGTCGGAGATAAAAAATACTACCCCGACGAAGCGGTTTACCTGGACTGGTTTGAACACCGGGATTTTGCCCGATTAGAAGACAATTTATTGATCCGGCGGCAAGCGTTACACTGCGCCGAAATTTCTTTTGATGACCCGTTCTCAGGGGAGTACCTGAGCATCAAAGACGATACCCCAGCTTTTTATAACCTCATCCAGCCGCTGAAAGACCTATGAATCTCTTTGTGATCCGGTACGCCGAAATTGCCCTCAAAGGCGCAAACCGTCCGTGGTTTGAAAAAATATTATTATCCAACATCCGAAGACACCTGATTGGTCTAGGCAAGGTGCACAGTTGGAAGATCCATGGGCGAATGGTGATCGAAACGGAGATTCCGGTGGATCAGGTTTGCGAAATACTGAGCTATATCCCAGGGATTGCCAATTTCAGCGTGGCGTTACAGCTGGACCATGACATAAAAAATATCGGCGACCAAGCGATCAAGATGGTCACCGAGTACTTAGAAAAACACCCAACACTGACCCAGTTTAAAGTGGCGGCGACTCGGTCCGAAAAACGGTTCCCGATGAACTCTATGGCCCTTGCCGCACAAATCGGCGGCGACGTACTGGAACAATGCCCTCAGTTGAAGGTGGACTTAAGCCACCCGGAAATCGAACTTGGGGTCGAAATCTGGACCAATGACCGTTCCATCATCTATTTGGAAAAACAACTAGGCCAAGGCGGGTTGCCTGTCGGTAGCTCTGGCCGGTTGATCAGCTTTCTGTCTGGCGGGATTGATTCTCCGGTTGCCAGCTGGATGATGAGTAAACGAGGGGCGGACGTGTTGTACCTGAACTTCCATTCCTACCCCTTCATTGGTGAAGAATCCAAAGAAAAGGTGATCCAGCTGGTGAAACACCTCAGCCGTTACCAGCCGAAGGCGGTCTTGGTGATTGCCCCGTTCACCGAAATCCAATCGGCAATCAAGGCAGAGTGCGGTGAGCGATACCGAACCCTGCTGTACCGCCGGATGATGTACCATATCGCCAACCGGATGACCCAAAAATACAAGGTGAAAGGATATTTGACCGGCGAAGCTCTGGGGCAAGTGGCCAGCCAGACCTTAGAAAACATTGGTTGCACCGAGGAAGCGGCGAAGTTGCCGGTTCTGCGCCCTTTGGTCGGCCAAGATAAGTCGGAAATCATCGAACTGGCCCAAAAAATCGGCACCTACCCCATTTCGATCCAACCCTTCCCAGACTGCTGCACCGTCTTCCAACCTCGCAAACCGGAAACCAAAGGCCGGATCGAACGGGTTTTGGAAGAAGAAGCAAAGCTGGATGTGGAAGCATTGGTGGACGCCGCCATGGCGAACCTAGAAATCCACAAATTCAAAACCGAAGTGAACCAAAGCTTTTTTTAGCCCGAACCTGCTTCAGGCATTTGCGAAAGCCCCTGCTGAAACCCCACCACGCCAACGATCCTTAGGGTGATCAAGCGGTGGCTGCCCGTCAAAAAAGGCAAGGGGTTTTGGTTTAGTGTACGGGGTTGCCGTAAGGGTCACGGTGGCTTTCTTCCACCCGCTGCATGGTTGTGAAACCGTGGTCCCGGTGGTTTGGGTCGGCGGCGATCCGTTCGAGGTAT